>Ga0209798_10000441_pt1 | contig 24656 bp, 22 predicted proteins | sample DOMMetBare3Fresh_FD_187475 | JGI IMG/M metagenome (GOLD analysis project Ga0209798, IMG submission 187475) | Wetland sediment microbial communities from St. Louis River estuary, USA, under dissolved organic matter induced mercury methylation -... | ecosystem: Environmental > Aquatic >... | reverse complement strand
GCCCCGACGTGACGGTCGAACAGCGTCCCGTACGCCTCGGTGTCGCCCGAACGGACGGCGGTGACCAGCTCCGCGTCGCTGCGTACGAGCTCGTCGGCGGCGCCCAGGTCGAGGTCGAGCGGCGGCAGGTCGGACACGGTCCGTCGGCTCCTCTCCCTGTGGACGTCGGCGGGGCGGGCTCGAGCGCGCTCCGGCTACGGTAACGGGACGCCGCCGTGCCGGAGGCATGACGCCGCGGGGCCACCCGGATGACTGTCCGGACGTGCCGATTCCCTATCGGCCGTTCCGGCGTCACGATTGAGCCCGGGCGTCGTCTCTCCACCGTGGACGAGCTGACGATGAAGCCCGCCCCCCTGGGGGGAGCGGCGCAGGTCGTCCGCGACCGCTGGCAGCGGCGGTCGGCGGAGACCACGTGGGCGCACCCGGCCGACTGGTGGGACCCGGCGGTCGACGCGGTCGTCGAAGCCGTCGTCGACGGCCGTGACGCCACCATGGCCGCCGACCTGCTGGGTCGCGGTCGGGCGGAGGCCGGCGTCGGCCTGGTGGAGTCCCTCGACGACCTGGTCGAGCTGTACCGCGCGGTGGGCGCGCTCACGCCGCCCTTTCCGGTGATCCGCGCCTTCAGCGCCGGCTGGGCGGACGCCGGGGTGGCTCCCGTGCGCAGCGCGGCCTGCGACGACCCGCTCACCGGGCTGGCCACGACGTCGTACCTGCGGACCCGGCTGGGTGAGCTCTACCGCTCCTCGGCCGGAGCCGGCACAGCGCTGAACGAGACGACCGGACTGCTGGTCCTCGACGCCTCCGTGGCGACGCCCGACCCCTGGCAGCGGCTGGCCCGAGGCTGTGTCCTCGCCGAGTGCCTGCGCGAGGTGTTCACCCAGGGCGAGACGTTGGCCGTCCTCGGCTCGGGGCGAGTCGGCGCCCTGGTGACCAGAGGCCCGGACCTGGGAAGCGTCGTCGCCCGGCTACGCGACCTCGTCGACGTCCGGCTGGTGACGGCCGGCCTGTCCCGCGCGGCCCGCCGGCCACCGCGGGTGTGGGTCGAGCCCCTGCCGGGCGACCACGACCAAGCCTTGGCGCTCCTGGGCGAGTTGGAGCGCTGACCAGACGTGCCGGGCCTGCCGAGGGGGCGGGCCCGGCACCTGACGGAATCGGCGGTGGACCGCCCCTTGGAGGGGAGGGGCGGTCCACCGCCGAGCCATTTCAGCATGGACCCGCTGGACGGCGCCCGGCGTCGCCCGTTCGGGCGATACGCCCATCAGCCGGTCGGCCGAGGTATGCCCCGTTCAGCCCCATGGCTGCCAGCAGCTCGACCAGGGCGTCGGCCGTTCCCCCGGGGTCGGCCAGAGCCGCGAAGTGCCCCGCCTCGTGCTCTCGGACGGTCCATCCCCGGCGCTCGGCCCCCCGAGCCGCTGACTGGTACGCCGCCGACGTCCGCAGGTAGCCCACCGGGGCGTCCGGCCAGTCCCCGGGGAACGGCAGCGGCTCGGTGAAGAAGGGGAGCCCCCGGGGGCGCAGTGCGGCCGTGACCACGAGCCGGGCCGGCGGGTCCGGCAGGTCGTCGGCCAGGTCGTCCGGCGTCCAGTCGGGGAACCGCCCGCCGCCACCCAGCAGCCGCCGAAGCCCGACGGCGGCGTCCGGTGCTTCGGCCTCGAGCAGGTCCAGCCGGGACGCCGGAGGGCCGGGCCGCGGCAGTGCGGCGTCCAGGAACACGTACCCGACGGGTGGTCGATGGGCCGCCCGTCGGGCGAAGCCGACCTGAGGCAGCAGCGGGCCGGCCCCGCTGTGGCCGAGGAGGAGCATCGGCGCCTCAGGGGCGGCCGCGGCGATCTGGCGGGCCACTGCGGCGACGTATCGGGCGGCAAAGGGCGGCTCGTCGTCGTCGGCCACGTCGGCGACGAACGCCGTGATGCCGCGGTCGGCCAGCGCTCCCGCGAGCCCGCCCCAGACCAGTGGACGGGTCAGGGGGGAGTGCAGCAGGGCCATGGTGGGCACCAGGCCAGCCTGCCCTACCCTCGTCGCTCGTGACCGCCGCCCCCGAAGGCCCCGCCCGCGACCGGCTCCGGCAGCAGATCGTCGACAAGGCGGTGGTGCACGGCCGCGTGGTGCTGTCGTCCGGCCGGGAGGCCGACTACTACGTCGACCTGCGGCGGGTCACGCTCGACGGCGCGGCCGCGCCCCTCGTAGGCGAGGTGATGCTCGACCTGACGGCCGACCTCGACTACCAGGCGGTGGGCGGCTTGACCCTCGGGGCCGACCCCGTCGCTGCGGCGATGGTGCATGCCGCCGCGGCCCGCGGCCGCCACCTCGACGCGTTCGTGGTGCGCAAGGAGGGCAAGGCGCACGGCCTGCAGCGGCGGATCGAGGGGCCGGACGTCGCGGGTCGGCGGGTGCTGGCCGTCGAGGACACCTCGACGACGGGCGGGTCGGTGCTGACCGCGGTGCAGGCCCTGCGCGAGGCAGGGGCGCACGTGGTGGGCGTGGCCGTCATCGTCGAGCGGGGCGCAGCGGAAGCGGTCGCCGCCGCGGGGCTGCCCTATCGGGCGGCGTTCTCGCTCGCGGACCTCGGCCTCGGCTAGGTCGTGGGGGTGCCCTCGCGGTCGCTTTGGGGGCTAGCATCGCGGGCGTGATCTACGTGTGGGTCGTCCTGGGGCTGCTGGTCGTGCTGGCGTTCGCCGTGGCCGTGCTGTACAACCGGCTCGTCCGGCTGCGCAACCTGGTGCAGGAGTCGTGGCGACAGATCGACGTCGAGCTGCATCGGCGCCACGACCTGATCCCGAACCTGGTCGAGACGGTCAAGGGCTATGCCTCGCACGAGCGCGGGACGTTCGAGGCGGTGACCGCGGCGCGCGCGGCGGCGGCGTCGCCCGGCTCCGGCCCCGCCGAGCAGGCCGCCCAGGAGAACGTGCTGACCCAGGCCCTGCGCCAGCTGTTCGCCGTGGCCGAGGCCTACCCGGACCTCAAGGCCAGCACCAACTTCCTCGAGCTGCAGAAGCAGCTCGCGGAGACCGAGGACCGGATCGCCGCCGGGCGCCGGTTCTACAACGGCAACGTCCGCGCGCTGAACACTGCCGTGGAGTCCGTTCCGACCAACGTCGTCGCGTCGACGTTCGGGTTCCACCGGGCCGAGTACTTCGAGGTCGAGGATCCGGAGATCCGGTCGGCCCCCACGGTCAGCTTCTGAGCATCCGCCGCTGACGGCGCAGCTCGAAGGCGATCGGGACGATCGACAAGGCGACGAAGCCGATGAGGATCAGCTCGATGTGGTCCTTGACGAACTGCACCTGCCCCAGCCAGTAGCCACTGAGCGTCACCCCCGTGCCCCAGAGCACGCCCCCCACGACCGTCCACAGCGTGTACTGACGGATCGGCATGCGGGCCACCCCCGCCATCACCGTGATGAAGGTGCGCACGATCGGCACGAACCGGGCCAACACGATCGAGCGGGCTCCGTAGTGCTGGAAGAAGTGACTGGTCTTCTCGACGTACTCCTGGCGGAACAGGCGGGACTCGGGCCTGCTGAAGACGGCTGGACCGAGTCGCCAGCCGATCCAGTAGCCCGACAGGTTGCCGGCGATCGCGGCGACGCAGATGAGCACGCAGACCAGCCAGATCGGCACGTCGATCAGGCCGCCGGCGACCAGCAGGCCGGCCGTGAACAGCAGTGAGTCCCCCGGCAGGAAGAACCCGATGAGCAGGCCGCACTCGGCGAACACCACGACGAGGATCCCGATGAGCCCGAACGTCTCGATGAGGTGCTCGGGGTTCAGCCACGACGGGCCGAGTCCGGGGATCCCGCCCTGGGTCGTGCCGGGAGCCGAACCGAGAACTGCGCCGAGGATCACGCATCGAGGGTACGGGCTCGCGCTCCACGGCGTGCCAGGCTGGACCGGTGAGCGCACCGGAGGTCGGGGTCGGGCCCTGGCCGGGGGCGTGGCCCGAGGACGACCGGCTGGATCCGGAGCTGCTCGAGCAGGGCGACCGCCGAAACGTCGTCGACCGCTACCGCTACTGGCGGGTCGAGGCGATCGTCGACGACCTGGACCTGAGCAGGAACCCCTTCCACGTCGCGATCGAGAACTGGGCGCACGACCTCAACATCGGCTCGGTCGTCCGTACCGCGAACGCGTTCAACGCCGCCGCCGTGCACGTGGTCGGACGTCGCCGGTGGAACCGCCGTGGCGCCATGGTCACCGACCGGTACCTGCACGTGCTGCACCACGAGGACCCGGCGGCCCTCGCCGTCTGGGCCGGCCGACTCGGGGTGCCCGTGCTCGGGGTCGACAACCTGCCCGGTGCGCTGCCGCTCGAGACGTTCGACCTGCCCCACGCGTGCGTGCTCGTGTTCGGTCAGGAGGGGCCCGGCCTCTCACCGGACGCCCGCTCGGCGTGTGACGCGCTGCTGTCGGTCGCGCAGTTCGGGTCGACGCGGTCGATCAACGCCGGCGCAGCGGCGGCCATCGCCATGCATGCCTGGGTACGCCGCCATCGCTTCGGGCAGCAGCCCGTCGATCCGTCCGGCTCACCTCCGAAAGGCTCAGGCGTCGGCCTGAGCCGCCCGGGGCTCGTCTTTCAGCCGGCGGACCTGCGGCGAGAGCAAGGCCGCGGTGAGGGAAAGGGCGACGATGCCGGCGCAGCCCCAGAGGGCACCCCCGATGCCGAAGGCTGCGGCGGTGGGTCCGGCCAGCGCGAGCCCGACCGGAGCCAGCACGAGTGAGCCGAGCCAGTCGTAGGAGCTGACCCGGGACAGGACGTCCTGCGGCACGTGACGCTGGAGCGCGGTGTCCCACAGGACCCCGAAGACGTCGAAGCTGATCCCGGACAGGAAGGCCCCGACCATCACCGTCCAGAGCGGCGCCTGGATCGCGAGCAGGCCCATCGGGGCAACCAGGGCCATCGTCGAGAGCGTGGCGACGACCAGGGGGCGTCGCGGGCGGATCCGGATGGCCAGCAGCACGCCGACCACCGTGCCCGTGGCCTCCACCGCGACGATCGCCGCCCAGCCGCTGGCTCCGCCGTAGTGGGCCTTGGCCTGCACAGGCCCCAGCACGCCGAACGTGGCCGCCGCCGCCAGGTTGATCAAGGCGAAGCTCAGCACGATGACCCACACCCACTGGCGGCTGACGAACTCCCGCCATCCCTCCCGCAGGTCCGCGACCACCCCGCTCGGCTCTCGGTCGGCCACGGCCACCCGCACACCGATCAACGCGGCGGCCGACAGCAGGAACGTCCCCCCGTCGACGAGCAGGGTGGGCCCGGACCCCACCACGTAGACCATCACCCCGGCCAGCGCCGTCCCGACGATCCTGGCCACGTTCATCGCCAACCGCAGCAGGCCGTTGGCCGGCTGCAGCTGGTGCTCGGCCACGACCTGGGGCAACAACCCGGTGATCGCGGGGAAGAACAGGGCGGTCGCCACGCCGTTCAGGGCGGCCAGCACGACGAGGAGGGGCAGCGTCGCCTGCTGGGTGATGAAGAGGAACCCGAGCGCGATCTGGGCAGCACCGGCCACCAGGTCCGACAGCACCATGACCCGGTTCCTCGGGAACCGGTCCGCGACCACCCCGCCGAGCAGCATGAAGAGGACCTCGGGCAGTGCCTGCGCGGTCAGCACGATGCCCAACGTCGACGGGGTGGCGCCCGGCAGGTCGAGCACGGCGAACGCCAGCGCGACCGGGGCGACCGCGCTGCCGAGGGTCGAGACCGTGCGCGCCGTGAACAGCCGCCGGAAGTCAGGCACCCGGAGGATTGCCAGCTGCTCGCGCACGCCGCTCATCCTGCCGCAGACCGGCGGGGTGACCCCTCCTCGGCCCGCCGACCGGCCCCGTTCCCTGCGGTCCGCGGTCCGTGGAAGGATTCGAGCTGGCCGGCCGTCCGCACGACGCCCATCTCGACGAGGAGTGACCGCGATGCCCATCGCCACGCCCGAGGTCTACGCCCAGATGCTCGACCGCGCGAAGGCCGGTGCCTTCGCCTACCCGGCGATCAACTGCACGTCGTCGCAGACCATCGTCGCGGCCATCCGTGGCTTCGCCGAGGCCGAGAGCGACGGCATCGTCCAGGTGTCGTGGGGCGGCGCCGAGTTCGCCTCCGGTCAGGCGCTGAAGGACATGGTCACCGGTGCGTCCGCCCTGGCCGAGTTCGCCCGGGTGGTGGCCGCGAAGTACCCGGTCAACATCGCGCTGCACACCGACCACTGCCCGGCGGACAAGCTGGACGGCTTCATGCGACCGCTCGTCGAGCTCAGCGTCGAGCGGGTCGCCAAGGGCCAGGAGCCGCTGTTCCAGTCCCAGATGTGGGACGGCTCGGCCATCGAGCTGACCCAGAACCTGGCAACCGCCGAGGAGCTGCTGGAGCGCTGCGCAGCGGCGAAGATCGTCATGGAGCTGGAGATCGGGGTGGTGGGCGGCGAGGAGGACGGCGTCGAGGCCAAGCACGACGCCAAGCTGTACTCGACCCCGGAGGACGGTCTGGCGACCGCAGAGGCCCTGGGTCTCGGCGAGCGCGGCCGCTACCTGGTGGCGGCCACGTTCGGCAACGTGCACGGGGTGTACAAGCCAGGCAACGTCGTGCTCAAGCCGTCGATCCTCAAGGACATCCAGGACGCGGTGGGGACCAAGTACGGCAAGGAGAAGCCGTTCGACCTGGTGTTCCACGGCGGCTCGGGCTCGTTGCTGAGCGAGATCCGCGAGGCGCTCGACTACGGGGTCGTGAAGATGAACGTCGACACCGATACCCAGTACGCGTTCACCCGGCCGATCGCCGACCACATGTTCAAGCACTACGACGGCGTGCTCAAGGTCGACGGTGAGGTCGGCAAGAAGAAGATCTACGACCCGCGCGCGTACGGCAAGGTCGCCGAGGCCGGCATGGCCGCCCGCGTCGTCCAGGCCTGCGAGGACCTCCGCTCGACCGGCACGAAGCTCGGCTAGTTGACCAGGCGAGGCAGGTGAGCGTCTGCCGCAACAGGTGTGCAGGCCTGTTACGGGTGGTGCTCACCCTTTAGGGCAGGGCCGAACGCCCGGGTTCCCTCAGCCGGCGAGCCGCCGGCGGCCACGCTGGAAGCTCGGCTCAGCCGGTCCATGAGCGGGGCCGGGTCGTAGAGGTCCGCCCACGTGGCCCGCACGACTTCCCACCCCAGGTCACGCAGTCGGTCCTCGCGCCGCTTCTCCTGCCAGACGATCTCGCCGGCCGCCGCCGCCGAGGTGCCGTCCGGGACGCCGTACTTGATCCGGCCGTCGAACTCGAGCAGAGTCCGGCGGTCGCGCCACCCGAGGTCGCTTCGGGCCACGAAGGCGCCGTGGACGATCACCAGCTGGACGTCCGGCGGGGGGAGGCCTCGGCTCACGACGCGCAGGCGGAGCAGGGACTCGCCGGCCGACTCCGCCCTGCCGTCGGCCAGCGGAAGCAGGCGCCCAGCGCGGCGGGCGCCGTCCCAGGCCCGGCAGTAGGTGTGGACCGCGAGCAGTTCGCTGCGGGGGATCCCGCGACGCAGCACCGCGTCCATCGCGACGATGCCGGCGTCGTCGTCGACGGTCCGCGCGACGTCCAGCGCCGTCCGCGCCGGCGAGGTCACCCGAAGCCCGTCCAGGGTGACCACGTGGTCGCCCGGGAGCGACGCGGCGTGATGGTGGACGCCGGCCTCGAGCCGCGTGGCGCGCAGGTCCGGCCGAGTGATGTGCAGCGTCGGGGCGCGCCCAGGCAACGACGGCAGCCCCAGAACGGTCATCGCCGTGTCATGACTGGCGCACCAGGGGGCCGACACCGTCAGCGCGAGGGCACGCAGGTCGAGGCGGCAGCGTTCCTGACGGTCCATCAGGCTGGCCGCGTGGGCCTCGGCGTAGATGCCGCGCCGGAGGCGCAACCACTCGCCGCTGCGAAGGCGCCGGCTGATCTCGTCCGCCGACAAGCCCGACGCCAGCGCCTGGCGGCAGCGGAAGACGCCACCTTGCGCGGCGACGACGGCTGCGAGCGAGGGCGGCAGCGCCGAGGAGGTCGTCACGGCGGACAGGTTCCCCATCGCCGGGCGCTCTCCGTGAGGGGGCGTCACCGATCCGTGGATGGCCTCGTTCCCGGTGGGCCGTGTGGACGGGGTGATGTCAACGACGTCCGGGGGAGGCGCGGACGGGTACCGCAAGCGGTGAACCTGGACCGTAACGGGTGCGTGCGCCCGTTACGGTCCAGGTTCACCTGCCTCGCGTGGTCAACACCGTCCGGAGGCGTCCCCTGCCGCGCCTCCGTCCGGCAGGGGTCAGCATGGCGGACGACGGCGGGCCGGTGATGGCAGCAAACGGCCATCTGCACTAACCTGCCACGGTGACGCTGCTGGGTACCTTCGGCGTGGACGCCGACGCCGAGGCCGTCTACCGCGCGGCGCTGCGCAACCCCCGGCTGAAGCTTCGCGGGCTGGCCACGCTCCTCGACCGAGGGGTCGCCGAGGTTCGGGCGTCCTGCGTCCAGCTGCATGCGGCCGGGCTGGCGCACCTGGTCGGCCCGACGCTGCAGGTCGTCCCGCCGACCGAAGCCCTCAGCGCGCTGATCCGGGCCGAGGCGCACCGGCTCGACGACGAGCGTGCCCGGCTCGAGGCGATCAGCGCCGGCATCGCCGGCTTCGAGGCGGACCGGCTGGCCGGTCATGCGCAGGAGCTGGCCGAGGACGGCGTGGTGCTGCAGGCGGGGCGGCAGGCCACGGCCGCGATCGAGGACGTCGTCCGCTCGACCACGGGGGACGTCATCGCGTGCCAGCCGGTGCTCGACCTGGGCGTCGACTCCGGCCCGTACGTCGACGTGCTTCGTCACCAGCTGAGCAAGGGGCGCCGGATGCGTGCGCTGTACCCCGCCGAGGTGGTCGACGACCCCGCACGGCTGGACTACGTCCGGTTCTGGGACGCCGCGGGCGAGGAGATCCGCCTGACCGCGCAGCGTCTCCCGCTCGCCGCCGTCTTCGGCGACCAGGTCGCCGTGCTCGGCACCGAGTGGGTGGGCATCGACGGCAGCCGGGTCCTGGTGCGCAGCCGACCGGTCGTCGCCCTCACCCGCGCGTACCTCGAGCTGGTCTGGGCTCGGGCCCGGCCGTTCGCCGGTGCGGGTGCTGGCGAACCGGTCGACGGCACGGCTCGCATCGTCGAGCTGCTGGCCCTCGGGGCGAAGGACGAGACGATCGCCCGCCACCTCGGGGTGTCGCTGCGGACCGCCCGACGGCGGATCGCCGAGCTGATGGACGAGCTCGGGGCGACCACCCGGTTCCAGGCCGGGCTGGAGGCCGGCCGGCGCGGACTCGGCTGACCACCCGGTAGCCTGCCCGCGCCTGACCCGGACGCCGCCCGACACCCCAGCCGCCCGACACCCCAGGAAGGGGATCCGCGTGCCAGCCATCGTGCTCGTCGGCGCGCAGTGGGGTGACGAGGGCAAGGGCAAGGCCACCGACCTGCTGGGCGACCGGGTCGACTTCGTCGTCAAGTTCAACGGCGGCAACAACGCGGGCCACACGGTCGTCATCGAAGGCGAGCGGTACGCCCTGCACCTGCTGCCGTCCGGGATCCTCACCCCCGGGGTCGTCCCGGTGATCGGCAACGGGGTCGTCGTCGACCTCGAGGTGCTGTTCGACGAGCTCACCCAGCTCGCGGCCCGCGGGATCGACGTCTCGCGGCTGGTCGTCAGCGCCAACGCCCACCTGGTCCTGTCGTACAACCGCACCCTGGACCGGGTGGCCGAACGCTTTCTCGGCAGCCGGAAGATCGGCACCACCGGCCGCGGGATCGGTCCGGCGTACGCCGACAAGATGAACCGGGTCGGCATCAGGGTCCAGGACGTGTTCGATGCCTCGATCCTGAGGCAGAAGGTCGAAGGCGCCCTCGACCTGAAGAACCAGCTGCTGGTCAAGGTCTACAACCGACGCGCCCTCTCGGTCGACGCGGTGGTCGACGAGCTGCTGGCCTACGCGGACCGTCTGCGACCGATGGTCGCCGACACCTCGCGGCTGCTCACCGACGCGCTGGACGCCGGCCGCACCGTGCTGCTGGAGGGCGGGCAGGCCACCCTGCTGGACGTCGACCACGGGACCTACCCGTTCGTCACGTCCTCCAACGCGACCGCAGGCGGTGCGTGCACCGGCGCCGGGATCCCCCCGACCCGGATCGACCGGGTGATCGCGGTGACGAAGGCCTACACCACGCGCGTGGGCGAGGGCCCGTTCCCCACCGAGCTGCACGACGCGGCCGGCCAGCGGCTGCGTGAGGTCGGCGGCGAGTTCGGGACGACCACCGGACGGCCGCGTCGGTGCGGCTGGTTCGACGCCCCCATCGCGCGGTACGCGACGCGGGTCAACGGGGTGACCGACATCGTGCTGACCAAGCTCGACGTGCTCACCGGGCTGGAGCAGATCCCGGTCTGCGTGGCCTACGACATCGAGGGCGTGCGGCATCACGAGCTGCCGATGACCCAGACCGAGTTCCACCACGCCCGCCCGATCTACGAGCAGCTCCCCGGCTGGACCGAGGACCTCACCGCTGCTCGCAGCCTCGCCGACCTCCCACGCGCGGCGAGAGACTACGTCGCTGCGGTCGAGCGGATGAGTGGCGCCCGGGTGTCGGCCGTCGGCGTCGGGGCGGGGCGGGCCGAGACCATCGTCGTGCACGACCTGGTGTGACTCTCTCGATGGTCCAGCCCCCTCACCCGACGGTGCTGCGTGGCCCGTACGTGGTCCTCGCGCCCACCGAGCCGGCCGACGCCGAGGAGCTGTTCGTCGCGCTGGACTCGGCCGAGGTCTGGCAGCACCTCACCACCCGCCGGCCGGGCGACGCCGGCCAGATGCGGGCGTTGGTCGAGCAGGCGGTGATCACCCGCTTCCCCTGGACGGTCCGGTTGACCGGCTCGGGCGAGGTGGCCGGTTGGTCCTCCTACCTCGACGTGTCCGTGCCGGACGCGCGGCTGGAGATCGGCTGGACCGCCTACGGGCGCCCGCACTGGGCCGGGGTCGTCAACCCGGCCACCAAGCTGCTGCTCATGGGGCACGCGTTCGACGACCTGGGCTTCGGCCGGGTCATGCTCAAGACCGACGCCCGCAACGTCCGGTCGCAGGAGGCGATCGCCCGGCTGGGCGCGGTACGCGAAGGGGTGCTGCGCCGCTACCAGCGGCGGGCCGACGGCAGCATCCGCGACACCGTCGTCTACTCCGTGCTGGCGGAGGAGTGGCCAGCGGTCCGGGCCGGTCTGCAGGGTCGGCTCGCGGGCTACGCTGTGCCGGGAACCCAGCCTTGGAGCCAACCATGACCGCACCGTCCCCCGACCCCGCCCGCGGCGCCGAGGTCGTCGCGCTCGACCGGGCCCACGTCTTCCACTCGTGGTCGGCGCAGGCCTCGCTCAACCCGCTGGCCATCGCCGGCGGTGAGGGCAGCTACGTCTGGGACTACGACGGCACCCGCTACCTGGACTTCTCCAGCCAGCTGGTGAACACCAACATCGGGCACCAGCACCCCAAGGTCGTGGCGGCCATCCAGGAGCAGGCGGCCCGGCTGGCCACGGTCGCCCCGCAGCACGCCAACGACGTCCGCGGGGAGGCGGCCGCCCGCATCGCCGGACTTGCCCCGGACGGCATGAACAAGGTCTTCTTCACCAACGGTGGCGCCGACGCGATCGAGAACGCGATCCGGATGGCCCGGCTGCACACCGGCCGGCGCAAGGTGCTGTCGGCCTACCGCAGCTACCACGGGAACACCGGGGCGGCCATCACGGCCACCGGCGACCCTCGGCGGTGGCCGAACGAGTTCGCCGAGGCGCACGTGCACTTCTTCGGGCCGTACCTCTACCGCTCGTCGTTCTGGGCGACGACGCCGGAGCAGGAGAGCGAGCGGGCCCTGCAGCACCTGGAGCAGGTCATCCAGTTCGAGGGGCCCGCCACGATCGCGGCCCTGGTGCTGGAGACCGTGGTCGGGACGGCGGGCGTGCTGGTGCCCCCGCCTGGCTACCTCCAGGGAGTCCGTCGCCTGTGCGACCGCTACGGCATCGTGTACGTCGCCGACGAGGTCATGGCCGGGTTCGGTCGCACCGGTCGATGGTTCGCGTTCGACCACTGGGACGTCGTCCCCGACCTGGTCACCTTCGCCAAGGGCTCGAACTCCGGATACGTGCCGATCGGGGGCGTCATCATCAGCGACCCGATCGCGGCGACGTTCGACGACCGGGTCTTCCCCGGCGGGCTGACGTACTCGGGTCACCCGCTCGCCTGCGCCTCGGTGGTCGCCTCGATCGACGCGATGAAGGACGAGCGGATCGTCGAGAACGCGGCGCACATCGGTGAGACGGTCCTCGGGCCGGGTCTGGCCGAGCTGGCCGAGCGACACCCGGTCGTCGGCGAGGTCCGCGGGCTGGGCGTCTTCTGGGCCCTCGAGCTGGTGGCCGACCGGCAGACGCGGGAGATGCTCGCCCCGTACGGCGGGACGTCGGAGGCCATGGGCGTGCTGGGCGCCGAGTGCAAGAAGCGCGGACTGCTGCCGTTCGTGAACTTCAACCGGCTGCACGTCGTGCCGCCCTGCACGGTGACCGAGGCCGAGGCCAAGGAGGGCCTGGCGATCCTCGACGAGGTGCTGGGCGCCGTCGACGCCTTCTACACCGGCTGAGGGGCGACCACCCGTGCGGGTCCTGGTCATCGGCGGTGGTGCCCGTGAGCACGCGCTGTGCCGGTCGCTGGCGGCCGACGGGGCGGTGAGCGCGCTGGCCTGCGCCCCAGGCAACGCCGGCACCGCCGAGGTGGCTGAGACCCTGGACGTCGACCTGGGCGATCTCGGGGCGATCGCCGAGCTGGCGGAGTCCTGGGCGGCCGACCTGGTCGTCGTCGGGCCCGAGGGTCCACTGGTCGCCGGAGCGGCCGACGCGGTCCGGGCTCGGGGCATCGCCTGCTTCGGGCCGTCGCGCGCGGCGGCTCGGCTCGAGGGCAGCAAGGCGTTCGCCAAGGAGGTGATGGCCGTCGCTGGTGTGCCGACGGCCATGGCTCACGTCTGCGAGAACCCGGCCGAGGTGGCCGCCGCGCTGGACGCCTTCGGGCCTCCCTACGTCGTCAAGGACGACGGCCTGGCGGGTGGGAAGGGCGTCGTGGTCACCGACGACCGCGCGCTCGCCCTCGCGCACGCCGCTGGCTGCGGCCGGGTCGTGGTCGAGGAGTACCTCGAGGGCCCGGAGGTGTCCCTGTTCCTGGTCACCGACGGCGAGACGGTCCTGCCCCTGCACCCCGCCCAGGACTTCAAGCGGGCAGGTGACTCCGACGTCGGGCCGAACACCGGCGGGATGGGGGCCTACTCGCCGCTGCCCTGGGCTCCGGCCGGACTCGTCGACGTCGTCCTGGACCGGGTGGCCCAGCCGGTGGTCGACGAGATGCGCCACCGGGGGACGCCGTTCTCGGGGCTGCTCTACGCGGGACTCGCCCTGACGCCCAAGGGGGTGCGGGTCATCGAGTTCAACGCCCGGTTCGGTGACCCGGAGACCCAGGTCGTGCTGGCCCGGCTGCGCACGCCGCTGGCCGGCCTGCTCATGGCGTCCGCCGCGGGGCACCTGGACGCGCTGCCGCCGCTGCGCTGGGACGACGGGTGCGCGGTCACGGTCGTCGTGGCCGCCGCTGGGTATCCGGGCCAGCCGCGCATGGGGGATCCCGTCGACGGGCTGGCGGAGGCCGCTGCCGTCGAGGGTGCCTACGTCCTGCACGCCGGCACCCGGCTCACCGACGACTTCCGGGTGGTCTCCGCCGGCGGGCGGGTGCTGTCGGTGACCGGCCTGGGCGCCGACCTGGCGGAGGCGCGGTCCCGCGCCTACGACGCCGTCGGCCGGATCCGGTTCCCGGGCGCGCACTACCGACGGGACATCGCGGGGGCCGCGGAGCGGGGCGAGGTCGTCGTCCCGTGATCGCCGACGTCCTGGCGACCCGGTACGCCTCGCCGGCCATGGTCGCCCTGTGGTCGCCCGAGCACCGGGTGGTCCTCGAGCGCCGGCTGTGGCTGGCCGTGCTTCGCGCCCAGGCCGACCTCGGCGTGCCGGTCCCCGACACCGCTCTGGCCGACTACGAGCGGGTGCTCGACCGGGTCGACCTGACGTCGATCGCCGCGCGGGAGCGGGTGACCCGGCACGACGTCAAGGCCCGGATCGAGGAGTTCAACGCCCTGTCCGGTCACCAGCAGATCCACAAGGGCCTCACCTCGCGGGACGTGACCGAGAACGTCGAGCAGCTGCTGGTGCGGGACGGGCTGGCCCTCGTGCGCGACGCGGCCGTGGCGGCGCTGGTGCGGCTGGCTCGGCTGGCCGTGCAGCACGAGGCGCTGGTGCTGACCGGACGCACGCACAACGTGGCCGCCCAGGCGACCACCCTCGGCAAGCGCTTCGCGTCAGCCGCCGAGGAGCTGCTCGTCGCCTATGAGCGGGTGCAGGAGCTGCTCGACCGTTACCCGCTGCGCGGGATCAAGGGCCCCGTGGGCACCGCCCAGGACCTGCTCGACCTGCTGGACGGCGACGTCCAGCGGGTGGCCGAGCTCGAGCGTCGGGTGGCCGCCCACCTGGGCTTCTCCCGGGTGCTCGACAGCGTCGGCCAGGTGTACCCCCGGTCGCTGGACCTCGACGCGGTCGCCGCCCTGGTCCAGGTCGCGGCGGCGCCGTCGAGCCTGGCCACCACGATCCGACTGATGGCGGGGCACGAGCTGGTGACGGAGGGGTTCCGTCCCGGCCAGGTCGGCTCGTCGGCGATGCCGCACAAGATGAACACCCGGTCCTGCGAGCGGGTCAACGGGCTCGCCGTCGTGCTCCGCGGGTTCCTGTCGATGACCGCGGAGCTCGCCGGGGACCAGTGGAACGAGGGCGACGTGTCGTGCAGCGTCGTCCGCCGGGTGGCGCTGCCCGGCGCGTTCCTCGCCGTCGACGGCCTGTTCGAGACGTTCCTGACCGTGCTCGACGAGTTCGGGGTCTTCCCGGCCGTGGTCGAGCGCGAGCTGGCGCGCTACCTGCCGTTCCTCTCGACCACCAAGGTCCTGATGGCCGCCGTGCGCCGGGGCGTGGGCCGCGAGCTCGCTCACGAGGTGATCAAGGAGCACGCGGTGGCGGTGGCCCTCGGGCTGCGCGACGGGGCGGTCGCCAACGACCTGGTCGACCGGCTGGCCGCCGACGTCCGCCTGGGGCTGTCCCGGGCGGAGCTCGCCGAGCTGCTCGGCAGTCCCCTGGAGTTCACCGGAACGGCGCGCCAGCAGGTGGCGGTCGTGGTGGCCCGGGTGCGACAGGTGGCCGCCGCTCACCCGCAGGCGGCCGGCTACGTCCCGGCCCCGATCCTCTGACGCCTTCGGCCGGGCCGGATCCCGTCGGTAGGGTGGCGGCCGTGGAGTCGGCCCAGCACGTCTACAGCGGGAAGGTGCGCGACCTCTACCAGCGACCCGACGGCCGGCTGCTCGTCGTCGCCTCCGACCGCATCTCCGCCTTCGACTGGGTCCTGCCCACCGAGATCCCCGACAAGGGTCGCATCCTCACCCAGCTGTCGCTGTGGTGGTTCGAGCAGCTCGCCGACCTGGTGCCCAACCACCTCGTCTCGCTGGACGTGCCCGACGAGTTCGCCGGGCGCGCCATGGTGTGCGAGCGGCTGGACATGCTCCCGGTCGAGTGCGTGGCCCGGGGGTACCTCGCCGGGTCCGGTCTAGTCGAGTACCTGGCCTCCGGCGCCGTCTGCGGCGTGCCTCTCCCGGGTGGCCTGGTCGACGGCTCGAGGCTGCCCGAGGCGGTCTTCACTCCGGCCACCAAGGCCGAGCTAGGCGAGCACGACGAGAACGTGACCTTCGAGCAGGTCGTCCGCACCGTCGGCGAGGCCACCGCCGACGAGCTGCGCCGGCTGACGCTGGCGGTCTACGACCGCGCCGAAGCCGTGGCCCGTTCGCGTGGCGTGATCGTCGCCGACACCAAGCTCGAGTTCGGCCGACGCGGCGGCGAGGGTCCGCTGGTGCTCGCCGACGAGGTCCTCACGCCCGACTCGTCACGCTTCTGGCCGGCCGACCGATGGGCGCCCGGCGGGCCGCAGCCGTCGTTCGACAAGCAGTACGTCCGGGACTGGCTCACCTCGCCCGCGTCGGGTTGGTCGCGCCAGTCCGGTGAACCGCCTCCTGCGCTCCCTGACCGCGTCGTCGACCAGACGCGCGCACGCTACGTCGAGGCCTACGAACGACTCACGGGAAGGACCTTTCGATGACGCGCAGCCCGGTCTGGCTGGTCACCGGCGGAGCCGGGTACATCGGCGCCCACGTCGTCAGGGCGATGGTGGCGGCCGGTCAGTCGGTCGTCGTGCTGGACGACCTGTCGAGCGGACGTCGCGAGTTCGTCGACGACGACGTGGCCTTCGTCGAAGGCTCGGTCGTCGACCCCGGGGCGGTCCACGAGACGCTGTCCGACTACCGGTGCACCGGTGTCATCCACCTGGCCGGGTTCAAGTACGCCGGCGTCTCGGTGGAGCGGCCCCTGCACACCTACCGGCAGAACGTGACCGGGGCCCAGGTGCTCCTGGAGGCGATGACCGACGTCGGCGTCGACCGGCTGGTGTTTTCGTCCTCGGCGGCGGTCTACGGGACGCCGTCGGTCGAGACGGTCACGGAGGACACGGCCACCACGCCGGAGTCCCCCTACGGGGAGTCGAAGCTGGTCACCGAGTGGCTGATCCGCGACGTCGCGCGAGTGTCCCCGTTGCGGCACACGTCGCTGCGCTACTTCAACGTCGTCGGCTCGGGGTCACCCGACCTCTACGACACGAGCCCCCACAACCTGTTCCCGCTCGTGCTCAAGGCCTTGACCAGCGGCGAGGTGCCCGTCGTCCGGGGCACCGACTACCCGACGCCCGACGGGTCCTGCGTGCGCGACTACGTCCACGTGTCCGACGTCGCGGACGCGCACGTCGCGGCGGCCCGCGCCCTCGACGAGGACCACCCGCTGGAGCGGGTGTACAACCTCGGCGGCGGCACCGGGGTCAGCGTGCTCGAGATCATGGCGGCCATGGCGGCGATCACCGGCGTGGCGTTCGAGCCACGGCGGACCGAGCGCCGACCCGGTGACCCCGCCCGGATCGTCGCCTCGGGCGCCCTGGCGGCCAGGGACCTGGACTGGGCCACCCGGCGTTCGCTGGACGACATGGTCGCCTCGGCCTGGCAGGCCTGGCGCCAGGTCACGGGTTCCTGACCGGGTTCCGGGGAGCCGCAGGTGGCGCTGTTCGACCTTCCGCTCGACCAGCTGCGGGAGTACCGGCCGGAGCGCGACGAGCCGGCCGACTTCGACGCGTTCTGGCAGCAGACCCTGGCCGAGTCGTCGGTCGACGCGTGGTCGCCGGCCTTCGAGTCCGTCGAGTCGGGGCTGTCGCTCGTCGAGGTGCTCGACGTGACGTTCCCCGGCTATCTCGGTCAGCCGATCAAGGGCTGGCTGGTGCTCCCCCGAGAGCGCCGTGGGCCGCTGCCGTGCGTCGTCGAGTACGTCGGCTACACCGGGGGGCGCGGGCTGCCGATCGAATGGCTGACCTGGGCCAGCGCGGGATACGCCCACCTGGTGATGGACACCCGGGGCCAGGGCACCGGATCGCGTCGAGGGGACACGCCGGACCAAGGCGGTAGCCCCGACGGGCCGCAGTACCCGGGGTTCATGACCCGGGGGATCGAGAGCCCGCAGACCTACTACTACCGGAGGGTCTTCACCGACGCCGTGCACGCGGTGGCTGCCGCCCGCGCGCACCCGTCCGTCGACCCGGGTCGGGTGGCCGTGACCGGCGGCAGCCAGGGCGGGGGCATCGCACTGGCCGTCGCCGGGCTGGTCCCCGACCTCGATGCGGTGCTCCCCGACGTCCCGTTCCTGTGCCACTTCCGCCGGGCCACCGAGCTGGTCGACACCCACCCGTACCGCGAGATCGTCGAGTACTGCCGTCGGCATCGCGACCGGGCGGAGGCCGCGTTCGCGACGCTCTCGTACGTCGACGGGGTCAACTTCGCCGCTCGCGCGACGGCGCCCGCGCTCTTCTCGGTCGGGCTGATGGACGACGTGTGCCCGCCGTCCACGGTGTTCGCCGCCTACAACCACTACGCGGGCGAGAAGTCGATCGAGGTGTGGCCGCACAACGAGCACGAGGGCGGTGAGGCGTTCCAGGCCGTAGCGAAGCTGGCGTTCCTGGCCGCGCGGTGGGGTCAGCAGGCCGACGGCGGCGGCACCAGTCGCGCCGGTTAGGCTGGGTCCGCCTCCCGACGAGTCACCCCGTCTGCCCGCTAGGAGAGCTCGTGGCCCGCGTCGTCGTCGACGTCATGCTCAAGCCGGAGATCCTCGACCCCCAGGGCCAGGCCGTCCTGCACGCGCTGGGGCGGCTGGGCTTCGACGGGGTGAGTGCGGTGCGCCAGGGCAAGCGGTTCGAGATCGAGGTCGACGGCCCGGCGGACGCCGACCTGGCCGCCCGGGCCGAGCAGATGGCGGCGACCCTGCTGGCCAACCTGGTCATCGAGGACTTCACCGTGCGGGTCGAGGGCTGATGGCGCCGACGGTCGGCGTGGTCACGTTCCCGGGCTCGCTGGACGACCGGGACGCCGCCCGTGCGGTCCGGCTGGCAGGCGGCCAGGTGGTCCCCCTGTGGCACAAGGACACCCACCTGATGGGCGTGGACGCCGTCGTGCTGCCTGGCGGCTTCTCGTACGGCGACTACCTGCGCTGCGGCGCCATCGCCCGCTTCTCGCCGATCATGTCGGCGGTGGTCGGGGCGGCTCGTGAGGGGATGCCCGTGCTCGGCATCTGCAACGGGTTCCAGATCCTCTGCGAGTCGCACCTCCTCCCGGGTGCCCTCACCCGCAACGACTCGCTGCACTTCGTCTGCCGCGACCAGGCACTTCGCATCGAGAGCACGGCCACGGCGTGGACGTCGGCGTACGTCCCTGGCCAGGAGGTCGTCGTCCCGCTGAAGAACGGCGAGGGCGGCTACGTCGCCGACGAGCGGACGCTGGACGAGCTGGAGGCCGAGGGTCGGGTCGTCGTCCGCTACCTGGGGGCGAACCCCAACGGCTCGCGCCGCGCGATCGCCGGCATCGCCAACGCGGCCGGCAACGTGGTGGGCCTGATGCCGCACCCGGAGCATGCGGTCGAGTCCCTGACCGGCCCGACGACGGACGGGCTCGGGTTCTTCACCTCTGTCCTCGAGCGGCTCGTCCACGCATGACCCTCGACACCGTCGCCGTCGCCGCCGCTACGCCGGACCTCGACCAGCCCTGGGCCGCGCTCGGCCTGAAGGAGGACGAGTACCGGCGCATCCGCGAGATCCTCGGCCGGCGCCCATCGTCGTCCGAGTTGGCCATGTACTCGGTCATGTGGAGCGAGCACTGCTCGTACAAGAGCTCGAAGGTCCACCTGCGGCAGTTCGGCGAGAAGGCCCCGCCGAGCGACGCCCTGCTCGTGGGCATGGGCGAGAACGCCGGCGTGGTCGACATCGGCCAGGGCTGGGCGGTCACGTTCAAGATCGAGTCGCACAACCACCCGAGCTACGTCGAGCCCTACCAGGGTGCGGCCACGGGCGTCGGAGGGATCGTCCGCGACATCCTGACGATGGGTGCCCGGCCGGTGGCGATCCTCGACCCGCTGCGGTTCGGCCCGGCCGATGCGGCGGACACCCGCCGGGTGCTGCCCGGCGTCGTGGCCGGCATCGGCGGCTACGGCAACTGCCTCGGCCTGCCCACGGTCGGCGGCGAGGTCGTGTTCGACCCGACCTACCTGGGCAACCCGCTGGTGAACGCGCTGTGCGTGGGCACGCTCCGGCACGGTGACATCAAGCTCGCCAAGGCGTCCGGGGTGGGGAACCTCGTCGTGCTGTTCGGGGCCAAGACCGGCGGCGACGGGATCGGCGGCGTCTCGGTGCTCGCCTCGGAGACGTTCGACGCCGACGGCCCGGCCAAGCGGCCGAGCGTCCAGGTCGGCGACCCGTTCACCGAGAAGGTGCTCATCGAGTGCTGCCTGGAGATCTTCGCGGCCGACCTGGTCGGGGGCATCCAGGACCTGGGCGGGGCGGGGCTGTCCTGCGCGACGTCTGAGCTGGCCAGCGCCGGCAGCGGCGGCATGCACGTGGTCCTCGACCGGGTCCCGCTGCGCGACCCGACCCTCTCGCCCGAGGAGATCCTCATGAGCGAGTCGCAGGAGCGGATGTGCGCCGTCGTCGAGCCGCGGCACATCGACGCGTTCCTGCGGATCTGCGACCGGTGGGACGTGACGGCGACGGTCATCGGCGAGGTGACCGACTCGGGCCGGCTGGTCATCGAGTGGCGTGGCGAGGTCATCGTCGACGTCCCGCCCAGGACCGTCGCCCATGAAGGCCCGGTCTACGAGCGGCCGTTCGCCCGACCGGCTGCCCAGGACGCCCTTCAGGCCGACGGCCCGACCGCGGGACGGCTCGCCCGCCCGTCCTCGCCGGAGGAGCTGCGCACCACGCTGTTGCGCCTGGTGGCGTCGCCGAACCTCGCCGCCAAGACCTGGGTGACCTCCCAGTACGACCGCTATGTGCAGGGCAACACCGTGCTCGCCCAGCCGGACGACGGCGGCGTGATCCGGGTCGACCCGGAGAGCGGGCTCGGGGTCGCCGTGTCGACCGACGGCAACGGCCGGTTCACCAGGCTCGACCCCTACGCCGGCGCCCAGCTGGCGCTGGCCGAGGCCTACCGCAACGTCGCGGTCACCGGGGCCCGTCCGCTGGCCGTCACCAACTGCCTCAACTTCGGCTCGCCCGAGGACCCGGGCGTCATGTGGCAGTTCGCGGAGGCGACCCGCGGGCTGGCCGACGCCTGCCTGCAGCTGGGCGTCCCGGTCACCGGCGGCAACGTCAGCTTCTACAACCAGACCGGTGACGTGGCGATCCTGCCGACGCCCGTCGTCGGGGTGCTGGGGGTGATCGACGACGTGGCCCGCCGGACGCCGATGGGGCTGGGCACGCCCGGAGAGTCGATCCTGCTGGTCGGCGACACCCGCGACGAGTTCGGCGGCTCGGAGTGGGCGCACGACGTGCACGGGCACCTCGGCGGCCTTCCACCGACCGTCGACCTCGAGCGCGAGCGGCAGCTCGCCGAGATCCTGGTCGCCGGATCGCGCGACGGGCTGCTGTCCGCGGCGCACGACGTCGCCGACGGCGGGCTGGCCCAGGCGCTGGTCGAGATGGCCGTGCGCGGTGGTGCGGGAGCTCGGATCGTGCTGCCCGAGGACCTCGACCCGTTTGTCGCCCTGTTCTCGGAGTCGGCGGGACGCGTCGTCGTCGTCGTCCCGCGGTCGGAGGAGCTGCGCTTCAGCGACATGTGCGTGGCCCGGCACGTCCCCGTCGTCCGGGTGGGCGTGGTCGACGGCACCGCACTCGACGTCCAGGGGCTGTTCTCCGTCGAGGTCGCCGAGCTGAGGCACGCGGCAGAAGCCACGTTCCCGGCCCTGTTCGGCTGACCGCGCGAGCGCTAGGTTCGCGCTGGACCGACCGCCCCCGAAGGGACACCGCCGATGAGTGACAGCAGCGACCTGGCCGCGTGGGTGGCCGACCAGACCGTCACGCGCTGGTTCCGCGACGCCGTCCGCGGCAGCGGCGACGTGCCGGCCCTGCGGATCAAGCAGGGTGGCGGCTGGCACGAGCTCACCTGGGCGGAGGTGGGCGACCAGGCGGCCCGCCTGGCGGCCGGGTTCGCGGCGCGTGGGGTCGGCCCCGGCGACCGGGTGCTGCTGTTCCTGCGCAACCGGCCGGAGTTCCACGTCGCCGACGTGGCCGCCCTGCTGCTCCGGGCCACCCCGGTGAGCATCTACAACAGCTCGGCGCCCGAGCAGGTCGCCTACCTGGCCGGGCACTGCGAGGCGAAGCTGGCCGTCGTCGACGACGTCGAGTTCCTCGAGCGGCTGCTGAAGGTGCGCGGCGAGCTCCCCGGCCTGGACACGGTGGTGGTCGTCGACGATCCCGAGGGTCGGCGCCCGGCCGACGTCCACCTGCTGGCCGACCTGATGGCTGACCAGCCGGTCGACCTGGACGCCGCGGTCGAGGCGGCCCGCCGGGACGACCTGGTCACGGTGATCTACACCTCAGGGACGACCGGCAACCCGAAGGGGGTGGTGCTCGACCACGCGAACCTGGCCTGGGAGGTCGGCGGGTACACCCGCCTCATCGGCTCGCACGACCCGGGGATGCGGGCCGTCTCCTACTTGCCGATGGCGCACGTCGCCGAGCGGATGGTCACCCACTACGGCTGGATGTGGTTGCGCGCGACCGTCACCTGCGTGCCGGAGATGACCCAGCTCGGTGCGCACCTGGCTGAGGTGCACCCGCAGTCGCTGTTCGGGCCACCGCGGGTCTGGGAGAAGCTGCGGTCCGGCATCCTCGCCGCGGTCGCCGCGCAGGGGCCGGAGAAGGAGGCCGGCTTCCAGCAGGCGCTGGCCATCGGCGAGCAGGTGGCGCAGCTGCGCGCCGCCGGTGCCGAGCTGCCGCCCGAGCTGGCTCAAGGCCACGCCTTCGTCGAGCAGGTGGCCTTCGCGCCGCTGAGGGCGAGGGTCGGGCTCGACGAGCTCGTGTACGCGTTCTCCGGTGCCGCCCCTCTGCCGGTCGAGGTCGCCCGGTTCTTCACCGCGCTCGGGGTGCCGTTCTCCGAGGTCTACGGCATGTCCGAGAACACCGGCGGCATGACCTGGTCGCCGTTCGAGGCCAGACCGGGGACGGTCGGCAAGCCGTGGCCGGGAGCGGAGGTCGTGCTCGCCGAGGACGGCGAGGTGCTGTGCCGCGGCGGCATCGTGTCGCGTGGCTACCTCGGCGACCCGGTGCGCACCGCCGAGACGTTCGACGCCGACGGCTGGCTGCACACCGGCGACATCGGGGTGTTCGACGACGACGGCCACCTGCGCATCGTCGACCGCAAGAAGGAGCTGATCATCACGGCGGGCGGCAAGAACCTGTCCCCCGCCAACCTCGAGGCCCGGCTGAAGTCCCTGCCGCTGGTCGGCCAGGCGGCCGTGATCGGCGACGGGCGGCCGTACCTGGTGGCGCTCCTGGTGCTGGACCCCGAGGTCGCCCCCGCCTGGGCCGCCGGACAGGGGATCGCCGCCACGGCCCTGGCCGAGCTGGCCCTCGACCCCACCGTGCTCGCCGCCGTCGAGCAGGGGGTGGCCGAAGCGAACAGCCACGTCAGCCAGGTCGAGCAGATCAAGAAGTGGGCCCTCATCGGCGAGGAGTGGCTGCCGGACTCCCAGCAGCTGACCGCCACGATGAAGCTCAAGCGGCGAGGCGTGCTCGCGGCCTACGGTGACCTCATCGAGTCCCTGTACGCCTGACCCCCTTCCCGGAGGCCGAGCCCGTGCCCGACACCCCGTTCGTCGACCGCTCCGACACCTGGTGCGTCATCGGCGCCGGTGCGCACGGGCTGCCGGCCGTCAAGGCCTTCCTCGAGCAGGGGCTGCCGGTCCAGGGGTACGAGCGCGAGGACGACGTCGGCGGCAACTGGAACGCCCAGGGCCGCAGCAGCCGCGTCTACGGCAGCACGCACCTGATCTCCAGCAAGCCGTTCACCGCCTACCCGGACTTCCCCATGCCGGACGACTACCCGGACTACCCGCACCACAGCCTGGTCCTGGCCTACTTCCGCCGCTACGCCGACCACTTCGGCCTGCGCGAGCACGTGGCGTTCGGGACGGAGGTCGAGGCGTGCGAGCCGGTCGACGCGCACGACCACTGGGACGTCACGGTCCGTGACCGGTCGGGGGCCCGGACCAGGACCCGGTTCGCCGGCGTCGTGGTCGCCAACGGCCACAACTGGAATCCGAAGCGCCCCGAGTACCTGGGGCTGGACACCTTCGCCGGTGAGGTCATCCACTCGGCCGACTACAAGGGCCCGGAGATCCTGCGCGGACGGCGCGTGCTCGTCGTGGGTGCCGGGAACACCGGCTGCGACCTCGCCGTCGAGGCCGCGCAGAACGCCGAGTCGACCGTCCACTCGACCCGGCGCGGCTACTACTACAACCCGAAGTACGTCAACGGACGCCCGTCGGACCAGGTGGCCGACACGCTGCTCCTGCTGCGGCTGCCCCTGCCGGTGCGCCGCGCGCTGTTCGGACTCACCCAGAAGCTGGTGGTCGGCGACTACGCATCCCTGGGCCTGCGCAGGCCCGACCACCGGTTCTTCGAGACCCATCCGATCGTGAACAGCCTGCTCGTCTACTACGTCGGGCAGGGCGACATCCTGCCGAAGCCCGACGTCGAGCGGTTCGACGCGACGGGTGCGGTGTTCACCGACGGCACCCGCTCGGACGTCGACCTCGTCGTCTTCTGCACCGGCTACCTCGTGCGGTTCGACTTTCTCGACGCGCACGCCCACCTGAACTGGCGGGACACCCACCCCCACCTGTACCTGCACGTGTTCACGCCGCGACACGACACTCTGTTCGTCAGCGGGCTGATCCAGCCGGACAGCGGCCAGTGGTGCCTCGCGCACTGGCAGGGCCAGCTGATCGCCGCCTACGCCCGAGCCCGGCGCGACCGGCCCGACCTGGCCGGTCGGTTCCGCGACCGGGTGGCCGCGCACGCCGACGAGCGGTTCACCGGCGGGACGACGTACGCCGAGTCGACCCGCCACTACTTCGAGGTGGCCCACCAGGACTACCTGCGCGAGCTGGAGCGCGCCATCAACCTGCTCGAG
>Ga0209798_10000440_pt1 | contig 24680 bp, 24 predicted proteins | sample DOMMetBare3Fresh_FD_187475 | JGI IMG/M metagenome (GOLD analysis project Ga0209798, IMG submission 187475) | Wetland sediment microbial communities from St. Louis River estuary, USA, under dissolved organic matter induced mercury methylation -... | ecosystem: Environmental > Aquatic >... | reverse complement strand
TCGTCGGCCTCAACGGCGCACCACTCGTGGAACGCGGTGGCGAAGACGAGATCCTGTTCGGCGATCTCGTCGATCGCACCCCGGAGCGCGGTGCGGAACGCCAGGCCCTCGGTGTAGCCGTGCGCATCGAACCAGACGCCGTCGAGCCAGAACTGGAAGGGGATCTCGAGCAGATCGGGGAAGCCTTCCTCGGCGTAGCGGAACGGCTGCACCCACGGCGTCGGGTTGCCGTTCTGCTCGTTGCGCCCCCACGAGGTGACGTAGCGGTGGCCCGTCTCCTGGACGATCCCGAGCAGGTCGGGCCTGTCGCGGAGGCCGCGGTAGTAGCCGAACGGTGTGCGCAGTCCGATGCACTCACGGCCGAGGTGCTTGCGGATGAGCTCGGATGTCCACGCCAGCTCCTCGCGCAGCGCAACGGGAGGCGTCTCGGGTAGCACCGCCACGGCGTCGCTTCCGGTGGGCTGGTAGCGAACGTCGCGGAAGACGACGTGGCTGTAGGTGTGCTGCTGGATGTCGAAGAGCGGTGATGCGGCGATCGGCTCGAACGCCTCGAGGGCGTGAAGGAGGGTGCGTCCGCAGACGAAGAACGTGCACGGCGCCTCGAGTTCCTCGTGGAGGCGCGCGAGCAGGGCCACGCCGCGCCGCGTCGTGTCGGGATCGAGGGCGCAGCGGTATTGCGGGACATCGGGCCCGAGAAAGCGCGCGAGGCCTTCCCCGACCGCAGCCGACTCGGTGTCGTACCCGATCAGCAGTACTGCCATCGCGCTCCCTCGCATCCCTCTGGCGTCGCCGGGTCCCGCGTTGTCATGCTCTCTGATGATCTTATAATGAATCGACCCCTGATCCGTCAAACGTCGTGGAGGCGTGCCGGGCCGTGTCGACCGGAAGCGACAAGAAGGCGCCGCAGGAAGCCCGTTCGCTCGTCCAGCTGCTCGATCTGAGCGGCAAGGTGGCGATCGTCACCGGGTCCGCCCAGGGCTTCGGATTCGCGTGCGCACGGCGGCTGGCCGAGGCCGGCGCGGCCGTCGTCCTCACCGACCGGCGCCCCGACCGGCTCGACGCGGCGCGGGAGCAGTTGGCGGCAACAGGCGGAACAGTGGCAGCCGCCACCGGGGACGTGTCCGTCGAGGCTGACGTCGCTCGCCTGCTCGCCACCGCGGTCGACCGTTTCGGCCGGCTCGACGTTCTCGTCAACAACGCGGGCGTGTTCTCGAACTTCCTGCTCGAGCACCTCACGCCGGCGGAGTTCCACCGCATCCTGGACGTGAACGTCGGCGGGTCCTTCCTCTGCATCCGCGCCGCGGCGGCGCGCATGCGCGCGCAGGGCGAGGGAGGCTCGATCGTCAACATCAGCTCGATCGACGCGATCCATCCGAGCGGCTCGGGGCTCTCGCACTACGGCACCTCGAAGCACGCGATCTGGGGCCTGACGAAGACGATGGCGCTCGAGCTCGGGCCGGACCGCATCCGTGTCAACGCGATCGCGCCCGGCCCGTCGCTCACCGAAGGCGCGGTCGAGTTCGTCGAAGCCGGGGCGCCCGAGGGCATCGACGTCGACGCGCAGTGGGCCGCGTACGCGGCGCGCATCCCGCTGCGGCGGCTCGCACATCCGGACGACGTGGCGCGAACGGCGCTGTTCCTCGCCTCGGATCTCGGCTCGTACGTCAACGGGGCGCAGATCGTCGTTGACGGAGGGCTGCTAGCGGCGTGACCCACGAGCCCTCCGATCTGTTCGCGGAGTTCATCCGCTCCCTCCCGATGGTCGACAAGCCTGTCGTCCCGCTGCTCGGGTGGCTGCTGCAGTCGGAGCAGGCAGTCGCGATGTTCTACGAGCTGCCCGAGGGCGCCGACCTTCCGGAGCACGCACACGGAGCGCAGTGGGGGGTCGTGCTCCGCGGATCCGTGGACTTCGCGATTGGCGGCGAGACTCGCAGCTACGGCCCCGGTGAGACCTATTCGATCCCGGCCGGGGTTCCGCACAGCGCCTTCATGCATCCCGGCACGGCGGGCATCGACGTCTTCGCCGATGCCGACCGCTACGCGGCGCGCAAGGCCGAGGCCGACTAGGCAGGAGGAGCCATGCTCTTCAACGCGCACGTGCACATGAGCCAGTGGGGCAGGGACTTCACGCCGGAGCTCGCCGAAGTCCACTTGGCGCAGTTCGCGGGGCGTACCTCGTGGATCACCGGTGAGCCGTGGACGCCCGAGGGGTGGTGCATCCCGGGTGCCGACCTGATCCGCCACATGGACGAGGCCGGCGTCGACCGGGCGCTCGTCATGTGCCTCGCCTACGTGCCGGTCGGCGCGTACGACCCCACGATGGGCGACTACATTGCCGATCTCGTCACGACGTATCCTGACCGCCTCGTCGGGTTCTACAGCGCCAACCCGCTCGGCGGAGAGGAGGAGGCCGCGCGGCTGCGGCACTACGTGACCGAGCGCAGCCTTTCCGGGCTGAAGATGCTTCCCTCGTACAACTACGCAGCGATCAACGACCGTCGTATCTGGCCGATGTACGAGGCGGCCGCCGAGCTTGGCGTCCCGATGACGATCCACACCGGCTGGAGCTCCCTTCCCGCCGGCAAGTCCCTTGCGTACGACCACCCCCTCTACATCGAGGACGCGCTCGTCGAGATACCGGGATTGCGGCCAATCCTCGCCCACTGCGGCTTTGCGTGGTCAGAGCTCGTGCTCATGCTGATGGCGAAGGATCCGCGCGTCGCTGCCGACCTCTCGTGGTGGTCGCAGACGCAGCCGCCGTGGCGGGCGGCACAGACGCTTTCGATGGCGAAGTACCTCGGCGTCCTCGATCGGATCTTCTGGGGTACCGACTACCCGTTCTGCGACTTCGGTTCGGACGAGGCCTTCTGGCGTGCGATCCCCGCGACGTGTCGCCGCCTTGGCCTCGAGCCGGAGGTCACGGAGGAGGACATCGACCGGTTCCTTGGTCCGAACCTTGCGGCCTTCCTCGCTGCGAGCCCGGGGCTGGGCTGATCGTCAGGCCAGCTCGCCCGCATCCACGAGCAGGGTGCTCCCCGTCATCAGCAGCGAGAGGTCGCCTGCGCAGAACACGACGACCCGGGCGACGTCGTCCGGCACGGCGACGCGCCCGAGTGGTAGGCGGGGGCCGAGCTCGTCGAGCGCGAACCCGGCCGCTTCGAGAGCCGGCCGCTCTGCCTCGAGGCCTGGGGTCAGCGTTACCGTCGGGGCGACTGCGAGGACGCGGATGGCGTGCTTGCCAAGCTCGACGGCAAGGCTCTGGGTCAGGCCGCGCACGCCGAACTTCGAGGCGACGTAGTGCGTCACTCCAGGCCCGTCGGCACGGTACGCCGCAGTCGAGGCGACGTTCACGATCACCCCGCCGCGTCCTGCGGCGATCATCGCCCGGGAAGCCTCGCGTGCGCCGAACAGCGTTCCGCGGAGGTTGACGTCGAGCACCCGGTCCCAGTCCTCCTCGGAGAGCTCGAGGAGGGGAGAGACGGGAAAGACGCCCGCTGAGTTGACCCAGACATCCAGCCCCCCGAGTTCGGTGACCGCCCGGTCGGCGAGTGCACGCACAGACGCGGCGTCGGAGACGTCCACCCATGACCCAACCGCATTCGGCCCGAGTCGAGCCGCCGCGCCTGCTGCTGCATGCTCGTCGACGTCTGCCACGAGCACGGTTGCGCCGGCTTCGGCGAGGCGCGCGCAGCAGGCAAACCCGATCCCACGCGCTCCGCCGGTGACGACCGCGACCCGTCCTCCGAGGCTCCACAGCTCGGTGAGAGGAGCATTCGAGACGTCTCGCACTGCCCTCACTGGAGTGACTCTATAGGATATAAAACGCCCTGGAAGAAGTTGACATCTCTGCATACATCTGCCTAGGATGCCCATCACTTTCGGGTCACCAGGGGCCCTGGATGTGTTTGTTGCCCGGGCATCGGGCGCATCGGATGAAGGAGGAGGTAGGCGCTGTGGAGGACTTGGGTGATCGCAGCAAGGATCCGCTGCCGGCCGAAGGGAACGAGACGCGGGAGAGCAGGCGCGACTTCCTCAAGAAGGCTGCGGCCGTCGGGCTCGCTTTGCCCGCGGCCGGTGCTCTCGCCGGCTCGGCCGCTGCGCGGCCGAGCATCTTCGTGCGTGACCGGGCGCGGTCGCAGTTCGAGGGTGTCACGCTCCAGTTCGCGAAGGCCCCGTTCGGAACAGACGAGAAGGATGTGATCGCGAAGCTGCTCGCGCCGTTCACGAAGAAGACGGGGATAGCGGTCAAGCACACGATCGTGCCGTGGAACGTCGAAGGTGCGTCATACGCGACGAACTACGCGGGCCCGAACCCGTACGACGTGAGCTATCAGACCAGCACCGACCTCACCGGGCTTGGCACCAAGGGCGTGCTCGAGGTGCTGAACTCCAGCAAGTGGTTGAACTCGCCGGCGTACAAGTCGACGGCGGCGAAGTTCATCCCCAACACGATCAAGAAGAGCACCTTCAAGGGGAAGCTTTACGGCCTGCCGTGCATCATCGGCGGCACGGTCATGTACGTCAACAAAGACCTGCTCGCGAAGGCGGGCGTCTCGACCATCCCGACGAGCTTCCCCCAGCTCGCCGCCGCAGGACAGAAGGTCGTTGCGGCAGGTGGCGATGGCACGTGGGGCTTCCAGGTCCCGATGACGGACAAGGACTTCACGTGGTACTTCCACTACTGCTACGTCCACAATCTCGGCGGCGACATCGTCTCCGCCGATCAGAGCCGGGTCACGTTCACCAGTTCGCCCGTCGTCAGGGCGACGCAGGCGGCCGCCGACATGATCCTGAAGCACAAAGTGCAGCCGCCCGTTGGCCAGTACGACCGTGAGGCGGGCGTCGCCCTGTTCAAGGCAGGCCGGATCGCGTTCCTGCAGGACGAGCCCCTGCGCCTGTCGGTCTTCCGCAAGGAAGGCCTGCCGTTCAAGTGGGACTTCGTCAACCCCGTCGCGACCGTCAACGGAGGCGCGCGGTCGATCTTCTCGACGACCGGCCACTGGGTGATGGCGTCGAAGGGCAAGAACAAGGACGCCGCGTGGGAGCTCGTGAAGTTCCTCTCCTCGCCGGCATTCGCGAACGAGTTCGGCGCGCACTACGGCTGGGCGCCGGTGCGGAGCGACGTCAACACGAGCAAGGGCGACGCGCAGGTGAAGCGCGTCAACGCCTACGTCCTGAAGAGCTGGAACGGCCTTCCCACCGGCCCCAAGATGGCGCAGCTGACGAGCGTCTACGGCCAGGCGATCGAGGCCGCCGCGACCGGGAGCAAGTCGGTGCAGGCCGCCATGGCGAAGGCCCAGGCGGACGGCACCCGGATCCTGAAGTCGTAGGGAGGTCGACGACGAAGCGACGAAGAGGAAGGTGACGAGCGTCACGACAGAGGAGGCCTGGGACGCCCTGACGCTGAGCGAGGCGGAGTACCGCAGTGCCGGTACCCGTTATCGCTTGCGGCGGAGCGTCCGGGCCTACCTCTTCGTCCTGCCGTACTTCGTCCCCTTCGTCGCCTTCCTCGTCGTGCCGACCTTCTGGTCGGTGTGGCTCAGCTTCAACAAGGGCGGCATCCTCGACTCCGCCAAGTACGTCGGTCTGGCGAACTGGCGCGAGATCTCCAATGACACCGAGCTGACCGGCTCGATCAAGAACACGGCCGTCTACGCGGTCGAGGCGATCGTGCTCGTGTTCATCCTGGCGCTGATGATCGCGCTCCTGCTCAACCGATACCGCACCGGGAGCAACTTCTTCAAGCTCGCGCTCTACATCCCCCTGCTCGCTCCCGCGGTGCTCGTCGGCCTGATCTGGCAGTTCCTGACGAACTACGACTTCGGGCTCATCAACCTCATGCTCGACGCGCTGGGCCTGGACCGGCTGAACATCCTCGGCAGCTCCACCCTGGCGCTGCTGACGATCGTCCTGGCGGAGGTGTGGCGTGGTCTCGGCTTCTGGACGCTGTACTTCCTCGCCAGCCTGCAGAACATCCCGGAGGAGCTCCAGGATGCCGCTCGCGTGGACGGTGCCCGTGGAGTCCAGCGGTTCAGGCGGGTGACGCTGCCGCTGCTGAAGCCGATGCTCCTCTTCGCGGTCGTCATCGCCATCATCGCCAACTTCCAGGTGTTCGACACGGTCTACGTGCTGACGCAGGGCGGGCCCCACGAGTCGACGTCGACGCTCGTCTGGTTCATCTGGAAGCGGATGTTCCAGTTCCAGGAGACGGGTCAGGGGTACGCGGCAGCCGTGCTCCTGCTCGGGATCGTGCTCGTGCTGACGGCGATCTCGTTCCTGCTGCTCGGCGGCCGTCGCAGGCGGGCGAGCTGATGTCCGACTTCGGCGTCGACGTCCCCGAGGCCGAGGGAGGCGCCCACGCCGCGTACGGGCGGGCGGTGCGTCGCGACCGCGGCTTCCGCGTCGTCAAGGCCACGCTCGCCTACCTCGTCCTGGCGGTCTTCGCGGTCATGGCGGTCGGACCGTTCCTCTACCTCCTCTCGCCGTCCTTCCGGCAGAGCTACGAGCTGTTCAGCTACCCCCCCGAGTGGATCCCGAAGTCCCTCTACTGGGGCAACTTCAGCACGATCCTGCACGAGACCAGCTACCTCCGCTGGGGGCTCAACACCCTCGTCTTCGCCACTTCGGTGACCCTGATCACGCTCGCGATCGACACGATGGCGGGGTACGCGTTCGCGCGGCTGCGGTTCCCGGGCAGGACGTCGCTCTTCGTGCTCGTGCTCGCGACGCTGATGATCCCGACGGCCGTGCTGATCGCCCCGCTCTACATCATGGTCTCGCGTCTCCCCGGCTGGACGCACGCCGGCGTCAACACCTACCTGGGCATGATCCTGCCGATGGTCGCGAGCCCGCTCGGGGTGTTCATGATGCGCCAGTTCATGTCGACGCTGCCGGAGGCGCTCGTCGAGGCCGCCCGGCTCGACGGCGCCTCCGAGTGGCAGATCTTCCGGAAGATCGTCCTGCCCCTGATGAAGCCCGCGATCGTCGTGCTCGGGATCTTCACGTTCATGTTCCAGTGGGTGAACTTCCTCTGGCCGCTCGTGATCACGACGACCGACGACATGAAGACGCTGACCGTCGGCGTCGCGTCGCTCCAGGGGCAGTTCGTGACCAACTGGGGCGTCATCTCCGCGGCGGCCGTGATGACGATGCTGCCCGTGATCATCATCTTCCTGATCTTCCAGCGGTGGTTCGTCCAGGCTTCGATGGCCGGCGCGCTCAAGCAATGACCAACCAGCCCGCCCATCGACGAGAAGGAGCCCCATGGCCGACATCCTGATCAAGCACCTGGTCAAGCGCTTCGGCAAGGTCGAGGCGGTCAGCGACGTCTCGCTCAAGATCGAGGACGGCGAGTTCCTGGTGCTGCTCGGGCCTTCGGGGTGCGGGAAGAGCACGATCCTCCGCATGGTCGCCGGTCTCGAGGACGCCACCTCCGGCGAGATCGTGATCGGCGACCGGCTCGTGAACTTCGTCGACCCGGTGAAGCGGAACGTCGCGATGGTGTTCCAGAACTACGCGCTCTACCCGCACATGACCGTGTACAAGAACATCGCCTTTCCGCTCAGCATCGCGAAGAGGCCCAAGGGCGAGATCGAGGCGGCCGTCAGCCGGGCCGCCGGCATCCTGGCGCTCGAGGAGCTCCTCGAGCGCCTGCCGGGCGAGCTGTCGGGAGGGCAGAGGCAGCGCGTCGCGCTCGCGCGGGCGATCGTGCGCGAGCCGCAGGCGTTCCTGATGGACGAGCCGCTCTCGAATCTCGATGCGCAGCTCCGTCTGCAGACACGGCTGGAGCTGATCCAGCTCCACCAGCGGCTCGGGATCACGACGATGTACGTCACCCACGACCAGGTCGAGGCGATGACGATGGGGAGTCGCATCGCGGTCATGAGCGAGGGTGTGCTGCAGCAGGTCGGGACGCCGCAGGAGGTTTACCGGCGGCCAGCCAACGTGTTCGTCGCGACGTTCCTCGGCGCCCCGCCGATGAACCTGATCCACGGCGCCCTGGAGTCCACGCCCGGCGGCTGGCGTTTCCGCGGTGAGAACGTCGACGTCCCGCTCTCGACCGACGTCCTCAGCTCGCCCGAGCTCCAGCACGAGATCGAGGCGCGGGGGGACGTGCGGTTCGGGCTGCGGCCCGAGCACTTCAGGATCGACGCAGCGGGCGAGGAGGGTGGCATCCCGGGCTCGGTGCAGTTCCTCGAGCCGGTTGGCTCCGATCTCTACCTCACGGTCGAAGCAGGCGGCACCTCGCTCCAGGTGCGCACCGACCCCGACTCGACGCTGCAAGCAGGGGACAACGTCACGCTCCACTTCGACCCCTGGCGCGTGCACGTATTCGGTGCGGACGGACACAACCTCCGGCGCGACACGGCTGCGATCGCGGTCCCCGGCGTGCCCGCCCCTACTGTCTAGCGGGGATGAGGACGCGGCGGGCAGTGGTCGAGGCGATCGAGGCCTCGACGGACGGGCTAGAACAGCTCCTCCGTGACCTCGTCGCGTTCCGCACCGAGAGCCAGGCGAAGGAGGCGGAGCACTTCCCGGGAGAGGCCCGTCGGTGTATCGCCTATGTGAGCGATTTCCTCTCCCGGCTCGGGTTCGAGATCGAGGGCTGGGACGTCGGCCCGTCGGCGACCTTCGACGCCCACCCGCTGATCGTTGCCCGCCTACCGGGCTCCGGGGGCAGCCGCTCGCTCGCCTTCAATGCCCACGTCGACGTCGTGCCGGTCGGGGACCGCAGTGCGTGGACGCAGGATCCGTTCGGCGGCACGGTCGTCGAGGGGCGCCTCTACGGGCGGGGTGCGACCGATATGAAGGGCGGCCTCGCGGCGGCGATGTGGGCGACCAAGGTGGCGCTCGACCAGGGGCGCCTACGCGGCGACATCGTGTTCCACGTCGTCAGCGACGAGGAGGTGGTCGGCAACGGCACCCGCGAGATCGTCGAACGGGCGCCGGCCTGCGACATCACCCTGTCGCTCGAGCCGACCGAGCTCCGGCTCTGCGCGGCCGAGGGCGGCCTCGTCCACTTCCGCATCGAGGTCGAAGGGGTGGAGGCGCACGCCTCGACCAGGTACCTGTCCGTGCACGCGGGCGGAAAGGGCGGCGGGGGCGTCAACGCGGTCGAGAAGACCATCAAGATCATCACTTCGCTCCAGGAGCTCGAGCGACAGTGGGCCAACCTGAAGTCGCATCCGATTCTGCCGCCCGGATTCGACACGCTCTCGCCTGGAATCATCGTCGGCGGACCGGGAGGCGGTAGCGACGGTCGGCTCAACCTCTTCTCGAACGCCGGCACGGCACCCAACTACTGCTCGGTCGAGTACAACCTGTGGTACTACCCGGACGAGTCCCTCGACGACGTCCGCGCCGAGGTGGAGGACGTCGTCGCCGCCGTCTGCCGCACCGATCCGTGGTTGAGTGACCATCCACCGGTGATCACCTGGAAGCTCGGCCAGATCTATTTCCCGCCCCTCGACGTGCCACTCGACCATCCCGCGGTGCGCACGCTCGCGGACTGCCTCGGTGCGGTCGGGCTCGACCCGGAGCCACAGGGCTTCGGGGCTGCGACCGATCTCGCCTGGTACGGGGAGAAGGGGCTGCCCGGCATCATCTGCGGTCCAGGTCGCCTTGCCCAGTGCCATGTCGCCGACGAGTTTCTCGAGACCGAGCAGCTCGCGCTCGCCGCCTCCGTCTACGCGCTCATGCTGACCAGCTGGTGCGCGTAGCTTCTAACCCATCGGGCCGCCCGCCCGACGACTATGCCGACCGGCCGATCGGCGACCTCCACGATCTTGAGGGGCGGATCGCCATCGTCACCGGTGCCGCGCAGGGATTTGGGTTCGCTGCCGCGCGCCGGCTCGCGGAGGCGGGGGCAGCCGTGCTGCTGACCGATCGCAGGGCGGAAGCCGTCGAGGCTGCTGTCGGGCGGCTCGACCGCTACGGCGACCGGGTCGCGTGGGCCGTCGGAGACGTGTCAGTCCCGGAGCAGGTCGACGGGCTCGTCACCGCGGTGGTCGAGCGATACGGCCGGCTCGACATTCTCGTCAACAACGCGGCTGCTTATTCGAACGTTCGCCTCGACGAGATGCCGCTCGACCGCTTCAGCGGCGTCCTCGACGTGAACGTCAGCGGCGCCTTCTGGTGTGCGCGCCAGGCAGCCCGACGCATGATCGAACAGGGGAACGGTGGCGTGATCGTCAACGTGACGTCGATCGACGCGTTGCACCCGACGTCACAGGGGATGTCGCACTACACGACGTCGAAGCATGCCCTCTGGGGATTGACGAAGTGCCTCGCGCTCGAGCTCGGACCCCATGGGATCCGCGCGAACGCCGTAGCTCCAGGCCCGTCGCTCACGGAAGGCGCCGTCGAGTACATCAAGGCCGGCGCGCCGGAGGGGATCGACGTCGAGCGGCAGTGGGAGGAGGCGGCGGCCCGCGTGCCGATGCGCCGCTGGGCCGACCCCGACGAGATCGGCTGCGCCGTCGTCTTCCTGGCCTCGGATCTGTCCGCCTACCTCAACGGCGCGCAGATCGTCGTCGACGGCGGCTATCTTCTGGGCTAGCCTCCCGGCGCCGCCGGAGGTCAGACCGTCGTTTGGCCGCCGTCGACCGCCAGATCTTGCCCGGTGATATGGCGCGCCCCATCACCCGCGAGGAAGAGGGCGAGCGCGGCCTGGTCGGCCGGCTCGGCCAGCCGCCCGAGCGGGATCCCGAGCCGCCACTCGGCGGCGTTGCCGCGGATGATCGAGTCGACATCGCCACGGGCCTGGACGTTCACGAGCATGTCGGTTGCCGTGGACCCCGGAGAGATCGTGTTGACCGTGATCGCATGCGGCGCCAGCTCGAGCGCCATGCAGCGTGCCGCCTGGATGATCGCCGCCTTCGAGGCGGAGTACGCGGTGTTGTTGAGCCGCACGATGCTCCGCCCGACGATCGACGCGAAGAAGACGATCCGGCCGGCAATCCCCGCCGAGACGAAATGCCGCGCGCAGGCCTGGGCCGTAAAAACCGACGCTCGGGTGTTGACCGCGAGTGTCCGGTCCCACTCGTCGGGCGTCATCTCGAGGAAGGGCGCCCGCGCCAGCACGCCCGCGGCGTTGACGAGGATGTCGAGCCGCCCGTGCCGCCGGACGACGTCGGCGACGAGGCTCTCGGCCTTCTCGATCTCGGCGAGGTCCGTGGCGTGGGCCGAGGCGCCCGGCCCGAGCCGTTCGACCGCGGCCGCGAGTTCGCCGCCCGGGAGGTCGACGCATGCCACGCGCGCGCCGGCGCCCACGAAGGCCTCGGCGCACGCCAGCCCGATGCCCCGTTGCGCGCCCGTGATCAGAGCGACACGTCCGTCGAGCCGCCATGTCCCTGGGGCTGCCTCCGGCGCGCCGCTCATCGGAGCCCGACGATTGCGTCGATTTCGACGGGCATGTCGAACGGTAGATGCGGGACGCCGACCGACGTGCGCGCACCGAGGGCCTCGCGTCCGTAGAGGTCGACGATCAGGTCGGAGAAGCCGTTGATCACGGTGGCATGCTCGGTGAAGCCGTCGACGGCGTTGACGTAGCCGTTGATCTTCAGCCAGCACGCGACCACATCGAGCCCCCCGAGCTCCCGCTCGATCGTCCCCAACACGTTGAGGGCAGTCAGCTCTGCCGCGGCGACGGCCTCCGCCACGGTCACCTCGCGCCCGACCTTGCCGAGCGGGCTGCCCCAACCGTCCCCGTAGGTCGGCCCGTGCCCCGCGATGTAGACGACGTCCCCGAAGCGGGCGAGCCGGTTGTAGGTCAGGCGGACCCCGGGCGGCACGACCTGGGCCGGCGGGATCGCCAGGCCTCGCTCGGCGACGCGGGCGGCGACACCGGACGGTTCGGCGGCGGGTTCCGGAGGGGCGGACATCGCGAGAGCCGACATTATCGTGTGTCCGTTCGACCCGGCGGCGAGCTATGCCGCTGCGATGCCCTCCCGTCCCTGGTCGTATAGCGTCTGCGCTGTGGGATCTCCGGCTCGGTCACCTCGTCTGGAGACGTCGGCGTTCGCCTTCGCGACGGACCTGGCCGACGAGGGCGTCGAGGCAGTGCTCGGGAATCTGCAGGAACGAGGCGGGCTGAACGGGATTACCCCAGCTTTCGTCTATCACGCCGCCCGCGACGTCTTCCCGCACAACCCGCGTCGCAAGGTCCACCTCCTCGAGCGGGGTGAGTTCTTCTTCCGCCCCGATCCGGCCCGCTACGACGGGCTTCGGATCCAGCCCCGCCTCAGCGCGCTCGCGCGTGAGCACGACGTACTCGCCGACACGTGTCGGGCGGCGGCCTCCCGCGGGCTCGGCGTCAACGCCTGGACAGTCTTCCTGCACGCCGACCGCCCCGACGAGTACCCGGACTGCGCCCCCCGCAACGCGTTCGGCGATCTCTACCCTGCCGACCTGTGCCCGGCAAACCCGGACGTGCGCGCGTATGTGCGCGCGCTCGTCGCGGACATCTCCCGCTACGAGGTGTCGACCATCCTGGCCGAGTCGCTCCACTATCACGGGCTCGAGCACGGCTACCACCACGAGCGCTACTTCATCGAGCTCGGCCCGCGTGCCCGCTACCTGCTCGGCCTCTGCTTCTGCGAGCACTGCCTCGCCGCCGCCCGCCGCCTCGGCGTCGGTGGTGAGGCCGTGCAGGAGAGCGTTCGCGAGGAGCTCGAGCAGATCTTCGGATCCGAGGCGCCTGACGCCGGCGCGACAGAGGTCGGGAGAGACGAGCTGGGGGCCGTCGCGGGCGGTGAGTTGCTCGCCTACCTCGATGTGCGGGCCGAGGTCGTCTCGACGCTCACCGCGGAGGCGGCGGAGGTCGCCTCCGCGAGCGGCCGCCGTTTCGTCTTCATGGAGCTCGCGGGTGCCGTCAAGGGCTACGCGACCGGCCGGCCGACGGGAGCCCCGGCCGCCGACACCGCCTGGCGGACGGGGGTCGACCTCGCGCGATTGCAGCAGGTGGGCTCGGAGGTCGAGGTGCTCGGGTACGCGGCCGACGTCGAGCGCGTGCGGTTCGACTTCGACGCGTACCGCCGTGAGCTCGGCGACTGCCCGCTCGCCGTGGCAATGCGACCGTCGCCGCCGGACTGCGCCGACCCCGGGAACCTCGCTGCCAAGGTGCGCCTCGCGCGCGAGCTCGGGGTGACGCGGGTGGACTTCTATCACTACGGGTTCCTTCGCCTCGGAGCGCTTGACTGGATCCGCGCTGCGATCGAGGAATAACGAGAACGGCCGGCGACGACGAAGGAGGTCACATGCGCTTCGACCTACTGATACGGGGTGGCCACGTCGTTGATCCCGGCGGCGGCCACGACGGCGACTTCGACGTCGCGATCTCCGACGGCCGGATTGCGGCTGTCGAGAGCGGCATTCCCGCGGGGTCGGCCTTCCAGGTGATCGACGCGACCGGCCAGCTCGTAACGCCGGGCCTTGTCGACCTCCACACCCACATCTTCCACAAGGTCACCTACTGGGGGGTCAACCCGGACCCTGTGGCTTCGGTGACGGGAGTAACGACGTGGAACGACGCCGGCTCGGCGGGGGCCCTCACCCTGCCGGGGTTGAGGGAGTTCGTGGTCGAGCGGGCTCGCGTGCGCATCACGGCATTCCTCAACATCTCCAACATCGGCCTTGTCGGCGAAAACTACGAGTGCGCGAACATCGCGTACCTCGATGTCGACCTGTTCCGGCGGCTCGCGAACCGCAACCGCGACCTCGTCCGCGGCGTGAAGGTGCGCATGGGGACGCCGACGGTGGGGGACAACGGGCTGGAGCCGCTCGTGCGGGCCCGGCAAGCGGCGGAGGAGTGCGAGCTGCCCCTCATGGTGCACGTGGCCTTCGGGCCGCCGGAGGTCGAGGAAGTGCTCGCCCTGATGCGTCCGGGAGACATCCTCACCCACTGCTACACGGGGCTGACGATGAAGATCGTCGATGACGACGGACGTTTGCACGAATTCGCGAGGCGCGCCTGGGACTCGGGCGTGATCATGGACATAGGCCACGGCACGGGGTCGTTCTCGTTCGAGACCGCCGAGGCCCTGACAGCCGCGGGCCGGCGCCCCGACGTGATCTCGTCCGACCTGCACCAGCTGAGCATCAATGGCCCCGCATACGACCTGCCAACGTGCATGAGCAAGTTCCTCCACCTCGGCCTTCCCTTGCGCGACGTCGTCGAGGCGGCAACCTCGCGACCGGCAGAGATCCTCGGCATCGACCGTGAGGCCGGGTCGCTCAGGCCGGGCTCGCGCGCCGACCTCGCGCTCTTCCGCCTGCATCGGGGCCGGTTCCCGCTGTACGACATCTCCGGGGCGATGCGCGAGGGCGAAGAGCTGCTCGCCAACACTCTCACGATCGTCGGCGGCAGGCCGCTCGAGCGTCTTGCGCCCGACCCGCCGGCGCCCTGGGCGGAGGATCCGATCTGGCCGTACGCGCAGCAGCCGTTCACACAACAGCAGAAGACACTCCGTGAGCTCGGGCACACGCCCACCGCAATGGCAGCCGCGGCTGAGGGCGGCGAGGACTGACGACCGGTAGCTACTGAACCATGCCGCGTGCCGCGACGGGCCAGCGGCCGGTGACGCTCCCGCGCTCGATGACCGTCACCGCAGTAGCGAGGTTGATTGTCGGGCAGACGTGGTTCGGGACGATCACCAGTCGATCGCCGATCCGCACGTCTGCGCTGGCCGGGATGTCGAGGACGCCGTGCTCCTCGCTGAGGCGCACGAGATCCCACTCGTCGTGCCCGAGCACGCGGCCGAACGTCGCCGGCGGGTCGGCGACGAGCATCCGGTCCGAGGTCAGGACCTTCGTGCCCGCGTCGACGACGATGCGCTCTGGCCGCGGCCGCCCGACGACGGTTGTCACCACGACGGCTGCGAGGTCGGCCTCCGTCGCTGCGCCCTGGGCGATCTGGCTGCGGTCGTTGAAGACGTACGTCCCGGGCCGTACCTCGGTCACGCCGGGGCAGCGGATCGCGAAGCGGAATGTGCCGGCCGAGCCGACCGAGACGACGGGCGCAGCGTGGCCACGGCGCCGGATCTCCCTTGCCGTCTCCACCGCCGCCCCGCAGGCCTCCAGCGTGAGGCGCTCCCGCTCGGCGTCGTCCCGCGCCTGGGTGTACACGTGCCCCTCGTGGGTAAACACGCCCGCGAGCTGGAGGCCCGGGAGGGCCGCGATCCGCTCCGCGAAGTCTGTCGCCTCGGTGCCGGGCTCGAGCCCGAGCCGGCGGAGCCCGGTGTCGATCTCGACGAGCACGGCGATCGTGACCCCGCGCTGTGAGGCGATGCGCGAGACTCCGGCGGCCGCCTCGTCCGAGTCGAGCGTGACGGAGATCGAGACGCGTCCGGCGAGGTCGCCGAGGCGCGCGAGCTTGGCCTCTCCCACGACCGGGTAGCCGACGAGGATGTCGCGGATGCCGGCGTCGGCCATGACCTCGGCTTCGCCGAGCTTGGCGACCTGAATGCCAATTGCGCCTGCCTGCACCTGCAGGTGCGCGATCTGCGGCAGCTTGTGCGTCTTCACGTGCGGTCGCATCGCGACCCCCGCGTCGTGCGCGGCCGCGGCGGCGCGGTCGATGTTCGCGCGAACGACGTCGAGGTCGATCACGATCTCGGGGGTGTCCCGTGCGAGCCCGGCCAGGGCGGCCGCCCGTTCGTGGGTTTCGGTCGTCATCGTTCTCCCTTCCAGGCCGATCCTAGGCGCTCGGCTGACCGGCGGACGTTGCCTCTGGAGATCCGTGATAACGCAGTGTCTGACGCGAACGTTCCTCGTGTTTTCATTGGCCGATCGTTCTGACTCTGAGCGGCTTCGGGTAACGCTCTCACGCGGTAAAGAAGCCGCTCTGCCTCACTGGGATTCAGAGAGACGACAGACACCAGAAACGTCGGCGTAGCCGGTATTCCTTAATGCGCCCGGGAGGATTCGAACCTCCGACCCGCGGATTAGAAGTCCACCCGGATACTCAGCAGCAAACTGCAACAGACTGAATCTGCCTGCAAGTAGCCGCTTTCAGCGCTGCAACACACTGCAGCGAACTGCAGCCTGCGGAGACAGGGCGGTACGCTCACCGTACGCTCAGGCGGAGCTGGTCACGCCCGCCTTCTCGACTAGAATCGGTTGATGCGCTTGACGGCCGCGATCACGCACGAGGCCCCCTGGTATGTCGCTCGCTGCCTCGAGGTCGAGGTTGCCAGCCAGGGCGAGACGGTCGAGGAGGCGCTCGACAACCTTCGCGAGGCGCTCGAGTTGTACTTCGAGGACGCTCCCGTGCCGGATCTGGCGGAGCCGCCGATCATCGCGTCGGTCGACATCGCTGCGTGAGCCCACGCCTCCCTGTCGTCTCGGGACAGGACACCGTGCGAGCGCTCAGTTCGATTGGCTTCGAGCTGATCAGCCAGCGTGGAAGCCACGTGAAGCTCCGGAACAAAGAGGGCCGGACCGTTATCGTGCCGATGCATAGGGAGCTCGCTCCCGGCACCTTGCGCTCGATCCTTCGCCAAACGGCGCTCTCGGTCGATGAGTTCACGGCCCTTCTCTGAGCGACGCCGCGCCCACAATGCGGCGGCGGGTCTCAGCAGGGACTCGCGCCAGACGGTTCGTTTGATCGCTTCTGACCGTGTGACGGTCTTGGCCCCCGGGGTAGTCTGGCACGCGTCCTCAGGCGCCTTCCTCGACGCTGTAGACGGCCCACGGTTCCGGAACGCCTTTCATTTCGTGGATCCCGTGCGGGGTGAACCGGATCGACGATCCGACGACCAGCGGAGGCACCGCCGCGGAGACGAGGACCTCGTCTGCGTCGGCAAGTGCGGCGACGCGCGCGCCGATGTGGACGGCTAGGCCACTGATCCCGTCGTTCATCAGCTCGACCTCACCGGTGTGGAGGCCGGCACGGATGCTGAGGCCGAGCGATGCAGCGGCGTCTCTGATCCCGCATGCGCAGTAGATTGCGCGGGCGGGCCCATTGAACGTGGCGAGCACTCCGTCACCTGTCGTCTCGATCAGGTGCCCGCCAAAGCTTTCGATGTGCGCGCGGAGTAAGGCTTCGTGTGCCTCGCGGAGGACTTTCCAGGCGGCGTCGCCCAGGGTTGCGGCGCGCTCCGTCGAGCCCACGATGTCGGTGAAGAGGATGGTCGCGAGTACACGGTCGGTTCGGCGGGCTCGGCGAATGCCGGTCACGAACTGTTCGATCTCGTCGAAGAGCGGCTCGATCTCGCCGGAGAACCACTCGTTGTCGTCGCCCGGGAGCGTGACCAGCTTGGCGCTGGGAATGCGATCAGCGAGGTATTGGGAGTGGCCGCTGCGTACGTGCTGGTCGCCTTCTCGATGGAGGACGAGTGTCGGCACCCGAATGCTGGGCAGGACTCCGGAGAGGTCGGTGCGCATGAACACTTCGTAGATGGCCGCCGCCGTGCCGGGACCTGCACCGAGGCGCTGGCTGCGCGCGCTCCAGCGACGGAATGCGGTCTCGCTCGAGCGGGTCGGCGCGAGGTAGTCGACCAACGCTCCGCGCCCCGCGATCTCGCGGTAGAGCTCCACGTAGCCCTCGGCGGCCTCGGGCGGGATCCCGAACGGCGTCTCGGAACTGCGCAGGAAGCGAGCGAACGCATTGATAAGGACGAGACCTGTCGTCCTGTCCGGATTGGTCGCCGCGAACAGCATCAGCGGGAGCGCCGACTCCGAGCCGCCGATGAGGGTGGCCTGGTCGCTCTCGGCAGCGTCGAGCACGGCGCCGATGTCGTCCATCCACGCCTGCATTGCGGGCAGCCGCGTGGTGTCGATCGAGTCGGAGGCGCCCCAGCCGCGAAGATCGCACATGATCAGGCGCCCGCAGGCGGTCAGCCGCCGCAGACCGCGGGCGGCAATCGGATCATCCCAGAGGAGATCGATCGGCGTGGTCGTCCGCGGCACATAGAGGATGTCGCGCTCGAACCCGCCCGCCACCTGATAGGCGATGTGATTGCCACCGCTCAGGATGTACTGAGTCTCGGGTGTCGATGCCATGGACCCGCGACCACTCTATTCGAGCTCGCCTCCATGCCCTTGCTCATGATCGGAAGCACGCCGCGGAGCCGGAACCGGACCGTGGCGCGCACGTGTCACCACTGCGGCATGTGCCGCGGGCATCGTCGCGCGCGCATGGAGGTACGGCGTCGCCGGCGTCAGGAGCTGAGGCGCGGCCACATTCCTCGCGGCCGCAACCGCACTGCCCGAGATCTCGACCGGGATCGCCTCGATCAAGCTCGGTGACTATCAGCTCGCCGTCTCCGACATCTTCGGCGGCAACGCGTTCCTGCCGGTGCTGTTCCTGCTGGCCGGCCTGCTCTCCGGTTCAGCGGTCTTGCCTCAGGCCCAGAACACGGACATCTACCTGACCGCGCTCGGGATCGTGCTCACCGCCGTCTACCTCTGGGGGCTGATCACCCGGCCGCACCGGCAGTTCCTGTGCATGGGCATCGACTCGATCACCGTCCTCGCGCTCTATGTCGCAGGCATTGCAGGGCTCATCGCGGTCTCGAATCATTGACGCCGTGCGCCTGGACACTGCGACTGGCCCAAAGCGCCCTTGACTTCTGTCCGGGGGACACTCCGAACTGTGAGTGTGCGGGTGTCCCGTCTGGGGCTGTTGCCAGGGTGGCGCCGTGCTCTTCGTTCGTGACTCGATTTCCGTATGACCCCTGTTGTGGGTGTCTTTCCAGTGATGTGTCCGTGCGAAGAGTCCGGTGCCGGCCTGGCGCCCGCCTGCTGGCCTGATCAGAAGCCTGTCCACCCCTGCGGGGGCGTGACCCGTCAAAGTCCTGCCGCCCGCGGTTCTCATCCCCAGACCGGCGACCGGGTGTTGTCACCCCAACCAGGGCTGGAGGTCAGTGCGGATGCTTGCAGATCAGCTGGACTACAGCCCGGCGTCGGCCCGCGCCTGGCAGTCCAGGTCGTCCTCTCCTGGTCACACCACGGCCGTGTCGTCAGCGAGGCCGCGGTCGCTCGCCTCGCCGGTTGTCGCCCCGATCCCCGCCTCCTCCGGCCAAACGATCCGCTACCGCCTCGACCGCAGCGGCGACCGCCAACTCAACCGAGCGCTCCATCAGATCCTCGTCACCCGCAGACGGACCCACCAGCCCACGATCGCCTACAAGCCGCGCCGCCGCTGACCGCACCTACCCGGAACTACCGGACTCTCATGCCACCAGTCCGGGCAGAACGTCAGAAGCCCGCCCTCCCCCTCTGACCTGGCGTGCGACTCGTCGTCGGGTCTTCGCCTGCCCATTGGGTGGAGCGGGCACCCCCGCCGCGCTCGGGGAATCGTTGGAGTCACGTTTACGACGAGGGGCGCCCGAGACCATGAGCGATCGTGCAGTACCGAGCCCTCGATGAAGTGGGTCAGGGATGTGGACGGGAAGCAGATGGCCTACCACGAGGCGGGGGAGGGCCAGGCGGTTGTTGTTGCTGCCACCTTGCCTCCGGCTTGGCTCGGTTGTAGGCTCGGTCCATGGCTAGTGGATCTGGTCGGAGCACCCGCCCTAGCCCGATGCTGAGCACCACCCTCCCATACGGCCCGACACTCGTCAGACGCATAAAGCCTCACCCTCTGCGGCGCGGCTGCTCGCTCATGCTCATTCCCGAACTGTGAGTGTGTGGGCGTCCCGTCTGGGGCTGTTGCCAGGGTGGTCCCGGTGCTCTTGGGACGCGAAGCGGCGAAGAGGTATCGGTTGACGCTGAAGAAGTACCGCCCTTGGTGCTGAAGTTCTGCGAGGTCGTTGAGCCATGCGGTTGCCTCGTCTTCTGAGACGCCTGCGCGCCCGGGCACGAATGCGGCGATGAGCGGGGCGATGTTGTAGCTGAAGGTCGTGGCGTCGTATGCCGTGTTGAGTATCGGGACGATCCGGATGTCTCTGACCTCGAATCCGGCCGCGCGGAGGCGGGGCGCGAGCGAGCGCGGAAGGTAGGGGTCTGGCAGGTGCTCGTTCCAGGCGGCCGCGATCCGCGCAGCGCGGCGGCGATCCGTGGCTGCCCAGACGAGCGAGTCCCAGTCGGTGTCGATGATCACGAGTCGTCCGCTGGGTCGCAGGACGCGGCCGAGTTGATGGAGCGCGGCGTCCGGCTCGGCGAGGTACTCAATGACCTGCGTCGAGACAGCGGCGTCGAACGTGGCGTCTGCAAACGCAAGCGCGGTCGCGTCGCCCTCCACGATCTCGACCCGATCGCCGAGTCCGGCGGCCGCGATCCGCGTGGAGGCGATCGCGTTCATCTCAGAGCTGATGTCCACCGCGACGATCCGACCGGTTGCACCGACCTCCTGTGCGAGCTCACAGGCGAGGAACCCGGGGCCCGAACCGAGGTCCAGGATCGATTCGCTGGCTGATGCTCGCAGCGACCGTCGCACCTCTTCGCGCTGAACGATCATGTCGGTCGTCGCGTACGCCTGCTCGAGCTGCGCTGCTGCCTTCATGTCGTACAGCATCCCGGCCATCACCGAATCCTCGGGGCGCGCCCGATAAAGCGCAAGGCCGCCACCCGCGACCCTTAGGTAACGAGCGGGGGAGCTATGGCAGCCCGCAGACGCTCGGGGTGCTTTCCTGCGCACTGGCGCATGGCAGTGTGTTGATGCCTGCTCGCGCCCGCCCTGTTGTCTCTAAAGCCCGAGACCTAGGCGAGACCGCGGGCTGCCCAGGCACGAGCAGTCAGGGCGTGGCGCCCTTCCGGGAATGCATCCCGGCAGCGCTCACGCAGACGGGTTTGTCGCTCCTGATCGAGCTGCGCCAGGTACGCACCGGCGGGGCCTACGCCAGAGGTGAAGGGCTCCCACCATTCGTCGAAGGTGGCGTGCTCGACGCTCACTGAGAGCACTGTCTCCTCGACCTTCTGTAGCCCCGCTTCCCGGAGGAGCTCGGCGAGGTGGCCTCTTCGAGTGCCGGCCAGTTCGGACTCGTCGTCGACCTCCGGGTCGAGCTCGCGGGCAGGCTCCCAGAAGCGTCTCAACGGCCCCTCGCCACCTGCGTGATCCCACACACACGCTGCGACAACGCCGCCAGGTCGGGTCACGCGGGCCATCTCGCTCAGTCCTTCGATCGGTGCAGCCATGAAGTGAACGACGAGCTGCGCCAGCGAGGCATCGAAGTCGTCGTCCGGAAACGGGAGCTGCTCGGCAGCCGCATGCCGCACATCGACTCCTGGATGGCGTTCTCGGGCAGCCGCGACGAACGGCTCCGAGGGGTCGACAGCGGACACGGCGGCAGGGCCTAGCCGTTTTACGAGCTCGGCTGTCAGAGCACCTGGGCCACAGCCGACATCGAGGACGCGCTGCTCGGCAGCGATCTGCGCGAACTCACAGAACCGGGGGGCAAGCGGAATCGAGTACCTGCCCATATAGCGGTCGTAGGCGTCGGCGGCGACGGTGAACATCACGCCAATATACGACTGGCCTGCGATCTGGGGCAATCCGTTTGGGTTGCCGGCGCCGACGAAGACCCGGTCACGGGAGCCGAGTACCGCGAAACGCGCTAGTCAGTAACTCCACGGCTGACGAGGCGGCAGCGATGATCTGTGGTGGTCAGGGGCGACATGTGTGTCGCGAACAATCCTGTTCGTAGACAGCCGAAGCAGGAGTATCGAGCGAGGTCGTTACGTTCCCCCGTACGATCAGTAAGCCAAGAAGACAACAAAGATGGACAAGAAACATACGATTTGCAGGTCTTTTGGATGCGCCCGGGAGGATTCGAACCTCTGACCCGCGGATTAGAAGTCCACATCATCCGGAAACTGCCTGCAACTGGCCGCTTTCGGCACTGCAACAGACTGCAACGAACTTGCACCCTGCGGAGACAGGCCGGTACGCTCAGCGTACGCTCGGGCGGCGGCACGGTGTAATGCGCCCGCAAGGCCTGGAAGGAGTTTCGTCGCCGCGACGTCGAGGTCTCACGCTGCCTGTGGCTGATCTCGAGCCCGTGGCGAGCGTGGGGAAACGGCTAGGTTTGGGGCCGTCCCAGGACACGCGGACGACGCGGAGGGGAGACCAGACATGAAGCATATTGCACTCGGCGAACTCGACGTGTCCCGGCTCGGCCTGGGCTGTATGGGGATGTCCGCCTTCTACACCGGAGCCGCCGTTGATGACGCGGAGTCGATCCGCACGATCCACCGCGCCCTCGACCTTGGCATCACCTTGATCGACACGGCCGAGATCTACGGCCCCTACGTAAACGAGGAGCTCGTCGGGCGCGCGATCGCCGACCGCCGCGACCGGGTCGTGCTCGCGACCAAGTTCGGGGTGATCTCCCATCGCCACGGTGGTGCCTATCAGGGGGACAGCACGCCGGCGAATATCCGCATCGCCGTGGAGGGATCGCTCGAGCGGCTCGGCACCGATCACATCGACCTCTACTTCCAGCACCGCGTCGATCCGAACACGCCGATCGAGGACACGGTTGGCACCCTGAGTGAGTTGGTCGCCGAGGGGAAGATCGGACAGATCGGACTGTCTGAGGCAGCGCCCGAGACGGTCCGCCGCGCCCACGCCCTCCACCCCGTCACGGCGTTGCAGACCGAGTACTCCCTGTGGACGCGTGACCCGGAGGCGGAGATCTTGCCCTTGGTGCGTGAGCTCGGGATCGGCTTCGTCGCCTATTCGCCGCTCGGCCGCGGCTTTCTGACCGGCCGCCTCCGTTCGCGGGACCAGCTTGACTCCAGCGACTTCCGCGCTGACAACCCGCGCTTCATCGAGGGCAACTTCGAGCACAACCTGCGGATCGTCGACGAGGTCGAGGCTGTCGCGAAGGAGGCCGGCGCGACACCCGCCCAGGTCGCGCTCGCCTGGCTCCTCGCCCAGGGAGGCGACATCGCCGCGATCCCCGGCACCAAGCGCGTCGCGCGGCTCGAGGAAAACGCAGCTGCCGACGACCTCGAGCTAACCGCCGACCAGCTCGCGCGGCTCGCAGCCATCGAACCGCCGGTCGGCGACCGCTACGCCGACATGACCACGGTCAACCGGTAACTAAAGGACACCGTGCTCCGCGGCAGCCTCCAGCAGTTCGAGGTCGTCCGACGTGAGCGCGGTGGCGGGAGCCGACTCGGGGTCTCGCCGACTGTCTGACGCGTTGCCGTATTCAGGGGCGCCGTCCGAAGCCCTTGTATCATGTATCGATACTTGATACAGTCGGGTGATGTTGCAGCCTTCGGACATCTACGTTCTTTGCGGCTTACTCGCTGTCGACGACGACGCTTGGACCTATCGTGAGCTCGCCCGCAAGCTTGGCCTGCCGCATCCGCTCGTCCAGCGGGCGCTCCAGCGTGCCGAGGAGGCTGAGCTCTATTCGAGCGGAAGCCGTGAAGTGCACCGTTCGAATATGGAGGAGTTCCTCCTCCACGGTCTGCGTTTCCTCGCTCCTGTCAAGCTCGGAGCCGTGGTGGCCGGCGTGCCGGCTGCCTGGGCGGCGCCCCCGGTGTCGCGAGTCATTCGCGAGTCCGGCGATCTCCCTCCTGTCTGGCCGGCGGCAGCGGGGCGTGTGCGCGGTCAAGCGCTGCCGCCGCTGCACAAGGCAGCGGTGAAGGCCGCCGAGGAGACACCGCAGCTCGGAGAACTGCTGGCGATCGTCGACAGCCTCCGCGCCGGCGACATCCGCGTTCGCTCGGTCGCCGCGAACCTGCTGACGCAGCTGATGCGCGCCCAACCCGTTCACGGATGACGCCGCCGAGATGAGCGAGGCAATGCTCGAGCTGGCCGCTGGGATCCTCGGCCCTCTACTCGACGAGGTCGTGTTCGTCGGCGGCGCAACCGTCCACCTCTGGATCACAGAAGAGGCGGCACCGCCCGTGCGAGCAACCGACGACGTCGACGTCATCTGCGACGTCACCACCTACAGCCAATACCAGGCACTCGCCGAGAGGCTGCGTAACCGCGGCCTCGAAGAAGCAATCGGTGAGCCCATCATCTGCCGCTGGCGCCACCGGCCCTCAGGCCTAGCCATCGACGTTATGCCGACGGCAGAAGAGGTGCTCGGATTCTCGAACCGCTGGTACTCGCTCGGAATCGAAACGGCAATCGAGCGCACGCTCGCCTCGGGGGTGCGCATCCGCGCCGTCGCGCCACCACTCGTGATCGCGACGAAGCTCGCCGCCTGGCGCGGCCGCGGCCACGGCGACATGCTGCGAAGCCTCGACGTCCACGACATCATCGTCCTCAACAACGGCCGCCCCGAACTCGCCGACGAACTTGCCGGTCAGGGCGACGAACTCCGCACTTACGTCGCGCAAGAGCTCGCCGCACTGATCGACGAGCCCTACTTCGAATACGTCGTCGAAAGCGCCGTCGCCGGCTACGGAGACGTCGCCCCAGCCCGAGCCACAATCGTACGCGACCGCCTAGCGGCGATCATCGAGCGCGTCTCTACCCGCGCATGACCGTGCGAGATCTCACTCAATGACGGGTCCGCCGTTCAGCTTGTTTATTGAGGACCACTCAGGGTCGGACACCCGACGGAATGGTGAATCCCCTTCAATAGGCTGCAACGAACTGAAAGAGGCTGCAAGGTGAAGGAGTGAGCGTACGCACATACGTACGTACATCGATTCAGAAATGACAACACAAACAGGCTATTTTACAGGGTATTTGCGATGCGCCCGGGAGGATTCGAACCTCCGACCCGCGGATTAGAAGTCCGCCGCTCTGTCCCCTGAGCTACGGGCGCGTA
>Ga0209798_10000439_pt1 | contig 24703 bp, 21 predicted proteins | sample DOMMetBare3Fresh_FD_187475 | JGI IMG/M metagenome (GOLD analysis project Ga0209798, IMG submission 187475) | Wetland sediment microbial communities from St. Louis River estuary, USA, under dissolved organic matter induced mercury methylation -... | ecosystem: Environmental > Aquatic >... | reverse complement strand
TGCTTCATCGTCAGCCATTGACGGTACGCTTTGAGCCTGAATTCGAGCATCCATTCGGGCTCGTTCTTTTTCGAAGAGATCAGCCGAACTGTGTCCTCGCTCAATCCGCGGGCAATCGTTTCTGTCTCGATATCGGTGACAAAGCCATATTTATATTCGCGATTTGTTAGTAATTCTGCTGCTGTACTCATATCATTTTTCGGCTAACGCCTACCGAGTCGAGCGTTCTGTGAATTCCCTGTATCTTGTGAAACATCGCATCTACCGATTTTTCGGTACCAACGAGCTGCGCGAGTGTGATCCGCGACAGCGCGTTTGCGACGATCTCATGCAGCCCGACGATCACGGGCCGTATGCCGCAATCACCGTGGTGCACGCACGAATCCAGCACGCCGGTGTAGCTGTCGCAGTGCTTATTCAAAACGTCCTGATCTAAAACCCGAATGATCTCGCTAAGATGTATTTCGTCGGCCGGTCGAGCCAAAACATAGCCGCCCTTTGTCCCGCGTGTCGAGAGCACAAAGCCCGCCTTGTTCAATAGCCACATCAGTTTGCCCGCATTGGCCGTCGAAATGCCTTCGCGCGTCGCTATCTGCGGCAGCGTGAGGCTCTCGCCTTCGCCCAAATTCGCGAGCTGCACCAGGCATCTGAGTCCGTATTCTTCTTGAGCTGATATCTTCATCTAGCCACTCTCATAAATAGACATCTTTCAGTCAATAATTAGAGACTAGCAAAACATTACTTTATTATCAAGATTACAAAAAGATTTTCTCGCACGTCGCCGCAAACAAGTCTATAATCCAACGTGTCCGTTACGATTTTGTTTGAATATGCCGCCTGATCGCGGCATCAAGGGCGTCGAATAACTATGGGAATTTGTTGCGTAATTCTGGTATTCGCTGACCTCTCGCACTTTCTATTTCCGTAAGTCCGGTTTGTGCTATGAAACAGGTCCCAATCCGCTATGTCATCTATGTGCTCGTTCTGGGCCTGCTTATCGTCATCGGACTACTTTGGCGAACGGGCCCCAAGCCTGCCCAGCGGGAAAATGTTGAGACGTTTACCGAAAAACGCATAAGCTTTCTTGCGGTTGGCGACATAATGCTCTCTCGCGGTGTCGCACGGGCAATCGTGCGAACCGACAATCCGCTCACGCCTTTTGAGAAGATGGAGAGTGTTTTTCGATTCACCGACTTCAATTTCGGCAATCTCGAAAGTCCGATTTCCGGCAACAATAATATATTGGGCAAGGGCTTGGTCTTTAATATGCACGAGCGTGACGTTGCGGGTCTAAAGGCATTTAATTTCAAGGTTCTCAATCTGGCCAATAATCACGCGATGGATCAGGGCCTAAAGGGCCTGCAACAGACGCGAACCGTCCTAGCCGCTAACGATCTTACCTTCCTGGGTGTCGGCGACGATCTGGATCAGGCGTGGCAACCCAAAACCATTGACGTCAAAGGGGTCAAGATCGGTTTTGTCGGTGCTTCTTATGCCTCGATCAACGATAACGGCGTGACTCGTAACGAATATGTCGCGCGAATGGAAGACAAAGAAAGACTCAGAAGATCGATCGAACAGCTGCGAGCCGAGGGCGCGGATTTTATCGTCGCGACGATGCACGGCGGAACCGAGTACACGCGACGTCCAAACGACACGCAGGTTGATTTTGCTCGTGCCGCAATTGATTTTGGCGCGGACATTGTGATCGGCGCGCATCCGCATTGGGTGCAGGTTTTTGAGCAGTACAAAGGGCGATATATTTTCTATTCGCTGGGCAATTTTATTTTTGACCAGGAATGGAGCCGTGATACAAAGGAGGGCCTGACGCTAAAGATCACGCTGCACAGCCGAAAATCTTCGCTGCATGCGAGTTCCGCATCCTTTACACGAATCGAACACATCGAATTGATCCCCGTCGTGATCGAAAACTTCAGCACGCCGCGCCCGGCAACCGAAGCCGAATCTGAGCAGATCTTGAAGAATATCGGTGCAACCGAACGAATCATTAATCCATAACCCGCTTTTATTTGGGGAATCGTGCACGGATCTTTACGGCACGTTCGATCAGATCGACGTTTTCGAGGATTTTCAACCGCAGGTCGTTATCGAGTTTTGGGTTGTCGGCAAGGAATTTGTTGACGATCGCAAGCGCCGCCTCGCTGCGCTGGCCGCCGATGAATGCGCCGAGCCATCCATTGACGAAAAATATCTTGCGGTTGCGTTTGTGGTTTGGCAGCTCCTGTAACGCCCGCTCCAGATACGGCAGTGTCAGATCGCTATGACGGACGGAATTGAACGGGCCAAATGCCGCCTCGATCCAGCTTTCTGAGATGTCTTTGTTCGCAGTGAAGTCTTTCCAATACTTTGCCTTGTTCTCTGTCGTCGCGAAACCCGCTCTGGCGGCGTATGCGTAACGCTTTGCGTCGTCGCTCTTTTCGGTCTTTTCGAGGTTCGCGAGCAGCTTTGGAGCCTCTGGATCGCCGAGGATAATGAGCCGCGTAACGATGTCGAATTTGTCTTTGGTGCGGAGCGTAAACGCCACGTCGGAACGCGGGCTACCAGCCCGCGTAGGTTGCGCAGCAAGCTGCCCCGCCTGAGCCAACATCTGTTTCAGGACTGTTCGCGAACGCTCGGTAGAGGCGTTGGTGACGAATGACCGGTAAAACGTGATCCGCTGTCCCGGCGTGGCCGCGTGCTGCAGACGGTCGAGCAGGACGTCTTCGAGGCGTGTCCGCAACGTGGCGGTTGAGGCGGAAACACGACCGGTAGGGAGTGTGCGCGACGTTGTAGAGGTCCCATGTAGCGCACCCTTGCTACCGCGCGGGTTTCCGCCTTCATCGCTTACGTAATAATTAATTGCCGTTGACACTCGTCCCAAAAGCGATGACACGATCGTTTCGTCGTTTTCCCTCGGCAAATTCTTAATCGCCAATTCAACATAATCCTCCGGATCAAGCTCGGCTTCGCGGACGCTGTCCCAGAGGCTGCCCCACATCATTGTGCGGAGAAAATCGTCTTTTTCGTTCTGGATATTTTTCAGGACGTAATCGCGGCTTTTGTCGTCAAGCAGAAAGATGCCGTAGCCGTAGTCTTGGTAGTTGGGGAAGATAAAAAGAATCGGCTTCCGGTCATTCACGTACCGGTCATATCCACTAGCGGTTCCTGTAGAAAACTCGAAGGGAAGTGTCTCGCGTGTCCCGTCCGAATAAGCGACCAACATATTGAACTTCATTCCCCACGGCTTATCCATATTTGGTCGGAGCAACGAAAAAGGTTGTTGAGCAAACACTTCTTGGACGTTCAATGATGTAATGAGAGGAGGGCTGAGTTTTTTCGGCTTTAAGGCACAAAATGTTGACGTTGCGAATGGTACTCCCGGATTCTTCACCCATCCTTTAGCCCATTCGTTCAAATCCTGTTCACTCGCCGTCTCAAACTCCTTCACCAGATCTTCCCAACCGGCGTTTGCAAACTCGTGTTTCTTCAAAAACGCGCGGACGGCGGTTTGGAATTTGTCTGCGCCTAGGTAGAACTCGGCTTGGCGGAGGAACGAAGGGGCTTTGCGATAGACGATGTTGCCGTAGGCGCTCTTTGCGTTGCTGAGGTTGGCGATCTCCTGGTAGATGGGCGTGGTGCCGCGGGTGGAATCGGTTGCGTAGGCGGCCTGTTTGTTGCGTTCGTAAAAGACCTTCCATGCGTTTGCTTCAGGCATGACTTTTTCGAGCGTCTTGTACGCCATGAACTCGGCAAAGCCTTCCTTTAGCCACAGGTCGTCAAACCATTTCATCGTCACCGTGTCGCCAAACCATTGGTGGGCCGTCTCGTGAAAGATCAGCAGGGCGCGAGAGATCTGGTCGCTCTTTGTCGGCTCGGTCGGGAAAATGACGGACGATTCCTTCAAAAAAGTCGCCCCGGCATGCTCCATCCCGCCAAACGGAAATTCAGGGACCAGGACGATGTCGTACTTCGGGAACGGGAATTTATAGTCGAAATAGGTTTCGAGGTATTTGACGCCTTCACGAGTGAGACGAAAGACCTCGGCGGCGTGGGGCTTGAACTTAGCGGCCTGGGATTTGCGGACGTATATGTGTGTCGACAGGTCCGCCGTGGAGGCGGAAACACGACTGGTAGGGAGTGTGAGCGAGTTGGATGGTGTGCCGCGTTGCGCACCCTCGCTACCGCTCGGGTTTCCGCCTACACCGCCCGCGTCTGTGAATTCCTCGAACGGCCCGGCCGCGAATGCGAAGACGTAGGTGCTGATGGGTTTGGTTTCGGCGAAGCCTGCCTCATTTATATTACATGGATTGAAATCATCAGGCTGGCGTATTTGTATTGTTGGACTATCTGTAACATCATTTTGTTTTTTAGGGTCGAGCAGAGCCGGAAGCGGTCTTGTCGGAGGCAGATTGTAACATTGCCGCTGTGTAAGATTGCCATTAGGTTCGGTATTGGAAACGGCCATCCATCCGCTAGGTAATCGGATATCCAATTCAAACCTCGCCTTCAGATCCGGCTGGTCGAAGACGGGGAACGCCGTGCTGGCGTCGGACGGGACGAAGAGCGAATAGATGTATTCCGCGCCGTCCTCTTTATCGACGTACCGCGTGATCGCGCTGCCGCTGGTCAATATCGGCGAAGTGAAATCGAGCTTGATGACATTCTCGCCCATATTCACGCCGTCGCGGAAGATGAGGTGGTCGTTGCGCTCATCGAACGAGCTTGGAGTCCCGCCTTCAGGCGGCTGCCCGCTAAAGCGGGGACTCAAAGCGGTACCGTTGATCGAGACGTTTGAGATCGTCGAGTCCGTTTCATGGCCCGGAATCTTTCGCCAATCAAGGATGATCGCCATCGGCGGGCAATTCGGCTCGGCGCAGGCATACGCGGCCTGCGTAACTCGTATTTCCATACTGCCGCCAAGCACCGGCGACATCTTTTCGAGTATCAGGTTGAGTTTGTAGCTTATGTTCGAGTATTGCGAGGAACGCCACTTCGCCAACTCCTGCGAAACGCCGGGTTCGATGGGCGGAATCTGAGAAAACGCGGTCATTGCTACAACAAATGTGATCAACAAGGCTCTTAATAACATGTTTTCGCTACCTGCAAACCGAACTACGCGACTGGTGAAATGTATTACGCGAACCGCAGATTCATTTTCGCTGCCGTACAAACTAATTAGGCGGCAAACCTCTCAAAAAGGTTGCCGCCCGCAAAATGTATTAATGGGTCGCTTCACTATAGATTGAAATTGAAACTCACAAATCCCGTCGCTCTGACAGGTTGCCCGTCGCGGACAAATGGCTTGAACTTCCACTTTTTGATCGCGTCCTTTGCCGCTCCCTGCAGCATCGACGGTCCGCTTGTTTTTTGGACCTCGGCAACGTCACCTTTTTCGTTAACGGTGACCTCGACCTTAACGACGCCCGACGACCTCAGCGTCCTAGCCGCAGGCGGATAAACGGGTTTCGTCTGGCTGGTGGCATACGCGACCAGCGAGCCGACGTCTATCGGTGAACCGTCTTTCAGCATTTCGGTTTTCGGCGCCTCAGTATCAGGTTTCGGCACTTCCTTTGCCACAACGGTAGGCGCCGACAAAGGAACATAAGTGGGCTTGTCATTTTGTGCAACTATCGAATCCGAAGGTTTCTTATCAACAGGTTTGACCTCACGCTCACGCGTGGCCACAGTTTTAGTGTCGGCGACCGGCACGATCGTTGGCGGCCCGACTGTCTTGGTCTTTTCGGTAGCCGGATTAGCATCCGCCGGGATCTCGTTGACCGCGTTGAGCACGACGCTGCGTGAATTTGCAACCTGCTCTCGCGTATCGGCAACCTCGTCCTTCCAGCGGCGCGAGTCGTAATCGTCGCGTGCCAGCATACTTCGCGAATTGCTCGCTTCTTCCAAAAGCGCCATCGCATCTGAGGTCTTGGCCTTGTCACCGCCGATCTCTTTTGACTGGGTAATTACGAGTTCGAGCGTCTCGCGCATCTTTTCGAGATCGTTCAGCGCTTCGAGCGGCAATGTACGATCCGAGATGCTGAGGCCAAGAGCGCGGTATCGCTCAACACGGCTACGGGCACCTTTGACGATCTGACCGGCAACCGCCATATACGACGACGAAGCGTTTGCTTTGGTAGTTTTCTGAGAGGTGTAAAATTCGGTAAGCAGATCCTGGGCACGTTTATAGTCGCCCTGTTCGAGATAACTGTTCATCAACAGAACGCTCACCACGCCCTGCACCGTCGAATCTGCACTCTCACGGCGGATATTCTCAAGTTCATAGATCGCTGCGTTATAGTTGCGAACCACGATAAAGGCTTTTGCCTTAGAGATCCGCTCGCGAATCATTTCGCCCGATGTCGGTGCTGTCACTACTGGCGTAGACGACTGAGCAACTGTCTGGGCGTGAGATGTTAAAACTAAACTAAAAAAAACCAGTAAAACCGAGGTGCAATACCTTCTGACATTTAACGGCATTTATAGTCCTCCTATTGACTTAAATTTTCCGTAAAGGTCAAGCGAACTACCTCTAAAAAGGCTCACTCAAGCGACCCGTCCAATAAACAACCGCGTTTCAAAAATCATCTCGTCGGGTCCTTAATCGGGCCCACAACATCAGTTACCTAAGCTCTTGATGATTTTATCGCGGTAAGCGTTTGCGTCTATCTTTATAACATTTTCGTCAAGAGTGAGCAACCGCCGGTCGAGCATGACGATCCGGCCGTTGATGATAACTGTCCGAACATCGGTGGCTTTTGTTGAATAAACGAGGGCCGAATAGACGTTGAAATACGGGGTCTGATTAAGACTGTCAAAATCGACGATCGCGATATCCGCACGTTTTCCGACCTCGATCGAGCCGATCAAATTCTCGAGATGCAGCGCGCGAGCGCCGCGGATCGTCGCCATCTCGAACGCAACTTCGGCCGGCAGCGTTTTCGGGTCGTTGGATGTGAGCTTATGCAGCTTTGCGGCCGTATCCATCTCGTCCCACATGTCGAGGTCGTTGTTAGACGCGGCACCGTCCGTTCCGAGGCCGACGGCGACGTCCTTTGCAAGCATTGCGGGAACCGGCGCAACGCCCGACGCAAGTTTCATATTCGATTGCGGATTGTGCGCGGACCCGACGCCGATGCGTTTCATTACGTCAATCTCTTCGTCCGTAATCCAGACGGTGTGGGCGGCAATGACGCGGTTCGTGAGAAAGCCGATCTTCGCGAGATAGTCGATCGGCGTGTCGCCGTACTTAGCCTTGATGTCGTCGCGCTCCTTGCGGGTCTCGGCAATGTGGGTAACAACCGCGGCGGCATATTTATCGGACATCGCCTTGATCGCCATGAGATGTTCGGTCGAGACCGTGTACGGAGCGTGCGGCGCAAGCGCAGGCACGATCAGTGGGTCGCCTGTCCATTTCTTAAGATACTTCTCGGCGTAGGCCATCGCCTCAGCATTGGTCTTATTGTCCGCAACCGGAAAGTCGATGATAGTCTCACCCAATACTCCACGAACACCTGCCTTTTTTGTCTCGTCCGCGATCGCATCCTCAAAATAATACATATCGCAGTAGGTCGTTGTTCCGCCGCGTATCATTTCCGCGAGGCCTAGCCGCGTTCCGGCCCGAACAAACTTCTCATCTACATTTTTCGCCTCTGCCGGAAAAACATACTTCGTCAGCCAATCATTAAGATCGAGATCGTCCGAAATACCGCGAAACAACGTCATAGGCACGTGAGTGTGAGTATTTATGAGGCCGGGAATGATAACCTTGCCGGCGGCGTTGATCGTGCGTCGAGCCGTTAGATTGTGAGTCACGACCGCGCGAGGCCCGACCATCGCGATCTGGCCGTTCTTAACCGCAACCGCTGCGTTTTCGATCAGACGACGATCTTTGTCCATCGTCACGACCGTGCCGCCAACGATCAGCAGATCGCACGTCCAGGGCGCTACATATTTATCGGTATGCGGTATCCGTTGAGCAAAAGTCGAAAGTGTGAAAGTAAAAGAGAGTAGAACGGTAACGAGATATTTCAGCTTATCCATAGCTGAAGTTACCTCAATTACAGGAAAAATTGCAACGGCAGGTTATTTTAGGAACTTCGTATCGAACGCTCGCGGCAAGAGATCCTTCATCTGCACCGTTTCGGTGTCGCCCTGTAAGTTGGCGAGAATCACGGGAATATCGCCGCCGAATTCCCAGATTATCTGCCGGCAAACACCGCACGGCGGGGTTAATTCCGCTGTGTCAGCGACGACCGCGATCTTTTTGATCTTGCGTTTCCCTTGCGAGATGGCTTTCCAAATGGCGACGCGCTCGGCGCACACGGTTAACCCATAGCTGGCAGATTCGACATTACAGCCTGCGATGACCTCGCCGTCATCGGTCTCGAGCGCCGAGCCGACCTTGAATTCGGAAAACGGCGCATAGGCATTTTCCCTCACCGCTCTGGCCGCGTCCACCAAATCTTTATCCAAATGTTCCATCGATTATTTTTCTGCTATTTTTTTCTTTATTAAGTTTCTCGCGTACAAGCCCGCAGAGGAATTCGACGCTAACGCCCATCTGCGCACCCTCGGGAATTATTACATCGGCGTGCCGTTTTGAGGGCTCGACGAACTCAAAATGCATCGGCCGAATGGTTCGCTCATATTGATCCAGCGTTCGCTCAAAGGTCCGGCCGCGCTCCGTAAAATCGCGCCGTAGCCGCCTCATCAACCTAATGTCGTCGGGCGTGTCGACAAACACGCGGACATCCAGCAGATCAAGCACACGCGGCTCGGCAAAGATCAAAATACCCTCGACGATCACAACCGGTTTTGGCTCTATGATCTCAATGTTGTCGCTGCGAGTGTGCGTCTTAAAATCATAAAGCGGCATCTCGGCCGACAGTCCCTGCTTGAGACGTAGAATGTGATTGACGAGCATGTCGCTGTCAAGCGAATCCGGGTGATCAAAATTAGCCTGATGCCGTTCGTCGAGCGGCATGTCGGCGAGGTTGCGATAATACGAATCCTGTTCGACAAGGACGACATTGCTCTCTCCGACGGCGTCGACTATCGCCCGAGCAATCGTTGTTTTTCCGGAACCAGTTCCCCCGCAGATGCCAATTATCATAATTAATGTTTCAGCCAATTTTGGAGATAATACGCCGCAAAAGCTCAGTAAAGACCTCGGCTACTCTTGCGCCAGTTTCCATCACTTCTTCGTGATTGATCGGTTCGTCGCTCATCCCGGCGGCGAGATTCGTAATACAAGAGATCCCGAGAACGCGCATCTTCTGATGACGTGCGGCAATAGCCTCGGGTACGGTTGACATACCGACGGCGTCGGCGCCGAGCTGGCGGTACAAACGGATCTCGGCCGGTGTCTCGTAGGTCGGCCCCGACAGAGCACAATAGACGCCGGCGTTCATAAAATCGATCAACTTATCGTCCCTGCCTTTTTCAAATCGTTCGTGCGAGATCGCCGCGGCTTCGTCCAGCGCAATTGCGCGGAATTCGCGGTCGTAAACTTCGCTCATATCCGGAAATCGCGGCCCAAATCGCTCGTCATTCGGCCCCCGGAGCGGATTTACACCCATGCAGTTTAGGTGATCGGTGATGAGCATCAAACTGCCGGGCGTCATATCAGAATTGAGGCTGCCGGCAGCATTGGTCAGGATTAGGTTTTTTACCCCAAGCAAGCCAAATGTGCGGACCGGCAGCATCACCTGATCCATGTCGTAGCCCTCGTAATAATGAAATCTACCCTGCTGCACCGCTACCGCTACGCCGTCGATCTCGCCTAAAACGAGCTGCCCGGCGTGGCCCTCAATTGTAGATCTCGCAAAACCAGGAATCTGCTCGTACGGGACTTTCACTGCATTAACAAGTTCATCCGCAAAGGCGCCGAGACCGCTGCCCAAAACGATAGCAGTGGAGATTTCGCCCGAGTATTTTGAACTAATAAATGCGGCGGCCTCAGCGGCTTTTTCGTACGACATATAACAAAGAAGACTCAGATTAACACAGACAAACGCCGATGTTTTAATTCCATCGACGTAAATCTTAGTAATTATACGGTTTAGCTAATTTTCTTTTCTATAAGGAATTCCCAATGACTTGGGTGCCCGCGAGAGGCCGATGAATCCCGCCAGTACGATGATCGTTAGAACGTACGGGATCATTTGGATAAATTGAACCGGCACGTCCTCGCCCGACGGCATTTTAACGACGCCCTGCATCTGGATCGCGAGGGCCTCGGTAAAGCCAAAGAACAAACAAGCGAATAATACAGGTATCGGCTTCCATTTTGCGAGGATCAAAGCCGCTAGAGCAATGTAGCCGCGTCCGGCGGTCATTCCGCGTGTGAAGAGCGACGATTGTCCGATCGACAGATACGCACCGCCCGCTGCCGCCAATACGCCGGACATAACGACCGCAATATACCGCAGGCGGATGACGTTTACGCCCGCAGCATCGGCGGCCTCCGGGTTCTCGCCGGCCGCTCGTATGCGCAGGCCAAAAGGCGTCTTGTAGAGCACGTACCAGCAGACCGGCACCAGCGCAAACGCAAGTATCGACGCGATCGATAGACGATTGTAGAAATCGGGCAGCAAAAACTCTTTCGCGATCTGCTGGGTTGAGCCGGCGGAGTCGTATAGGCGACTGCTTATCACGGCTGGCAAACCGAGCATCAGCAGACTAACAGCGAATCCGGTAACCACCTGATCGGCCTCAAATTTGATTACGGCAATAGCAAAGATGAGGGCGACAACCGCACCGACAGCCACGCCGCAAAGAAAACCGAGATACGGATTTTGCAGTTCGTATGTCGCAACCGCGGCGGTAAAGGCACCCGCGAGCATCAATCCCTCTAACGCGATGTTAATCACGCCCGCACGCTCCGAGAACATTCCGCCAAGCGCCGCAAAGATCAGAGGCGTCGCCAACCGTATCGACGAAAAAAGCAAAATAAGAATAAATGTCGGTGTTATTACTTCGCCCATTCTATTTCCTCGAGAACCGCTGTAGCGAAGCTACAAAAATAATAATGATCGCCTGTAACACCTCGACCAAATCTTTTGACACGTATTTGGTCTCGATATCGACAAAGATCTCGCCCCGCTTCAACACCGCAAAAAAGATCGCCGCGATGAATATGCCCAGCGGATGATTACGGCCGAGCAACGCGACGGCAATGCCCAAAAATCCCCATCCGTCCGAAAATCCATCGTAGTAACGGTATCGATAACCCAAAACTTCGCCTATCGCCACCATTCCGGCCAATCCGCCTGAGATTGTCATCGCGATTATGATCTGTTTTTTCGGAGAGATACCACCATATTCAGCGGCTGATGCATTTTCGCCAACCGCCCTGAGCTCATAGCCCCACTTCGTCTTCCACAAAAAAATGTAGACGAGCACACACATCAATATCGCCAACAGAAATGCCACGCTGAGCGGCACGAAATCGGGCATTCCGGGTATGTACTGGCTGATGCGTGGGATGTGAGCACCTTTGCCGATCTCGGCCGTTTGCAGGATCGGGTCACCCGGAATTTTGAAAAAATATTGCGTGAAATAACTCACCAGCGCAACGGCAATAAAATTCAGCATGATCGTATTGATCACTTCGTGTGAGCCAAATTTCGCTTTGAGAATTCCGGGTATCGCTCCCCAGATTCCGCCCGCGACAATTGCGGTGACGACGCATACAAGGATCAATAATATCGAAGGCGGGCTGTACCACGACCAATCTTCTTGTTTACCGAAAATGTTGACGACCGTTCCGCCAAATTTTATTCCAACCCACGCGGTCGCAAACGCTGCAACGTAGAGCTGTCCTTCGGCACCAATATTTAAAAGGCCGCAGCGAAATGCGACCGCTACCGCGAGGCCGGTAAATATCAGAGGCGTCGCGATAAATAGAGTATAGCCAATGTCATTCAGCGACCCGAACGAATTGCCGATCAGTTGATAGTAGGTCTGGAAGGGATTGTCGCCGATCAGCAGGACAATTATCCCACCGACGACAAATGCCGCAAAAACTGCTGCCAGCGGCCATAAAACTTCACGAAGAATTTTCATTTTCTAGTCGCTCGCTTGAATTCAAAGTCGAAAACTTCGCGGCCGTTTCGATAGTTCATTTGAGGAATGATGCGTCAACAAATATAACCGACAATCCCCGATATGTCATCCAAAGACGCCAAAAATCCACCGTTTTATGCGGAAAATATTTTTCGTACGTGTACTTGACAACACTCGACTCATATTTTATTATGTTCTTGGACTAATAATTAGTCATTAACTTTGATTTTTGGAGGAAATGATCATGAACATAGTTAAATATGACCCATTTAGAGAATTACGCGGCCTGCAGGACGAAATGACCCGACTGTTTTCGGGCGTTGTCCCTGCGCCGCTCAACAGAGAAGAGATGCTCAGCGGAGCTTGGGCACCGAAAGTCGATATCTTTGAGAATAAGGACAACCTTGTCCTCGAGGCTGAACTTCCGGGAATGAACCGAGACGATTTTGAGCTCTCGTTCGAAAATAACGTTATAACCCTTAAGGGTGAGCGTAAGTTCGAAAAGAAGACTGACGAGGACAACTATCACCGTATTGAACGTTCGTATGGTGCTTTCACGAGGTCATTCACCTTGCCGCAGACCGTTACGGCTGAGGGAGCAAAGGCGGAATTCAAGAATGGAATTCTGCACGTGAAACTAGCGAAACGTGAGGAAACCAAGGCCCGCAAGATCGAGGTCATCGGCGTGGACGCCGAACCAAAGACCATCGAGGCGAAGAACGCCGCCAAGACGGCCAGTGCCTGATTTTCGGACACTTTTGATCAAGCGGTGAATGGTGAGTGAGAACATTCATCATTCACCGCTTATCGTTTAGAATAAACATATGAGATTCGACAGATTTACTATCCGCGGTCAGGAAGCCGTCCAAGCAGCGATAAGTTTGGCCGAGAAAGGGCAGAATCAGCAGGTTGAGCCTGAGCATCTGCTCGCGGCAATGCTTGAGCAGAAAGAAGGCCTTGTTAAACCCACTTTGGGCAAGATCGGCGCCAATGCCCAAGCCATCGTGAACGAACTCGAGGCTGCGATCGAGAAGTTTCCAAAGGTCAGCGGCGGACAGCAGTATTTTAGTTCGCGCACAAACACGATCTTTCAGGAAGCTCAAAAAGAAGCAGAGAAGATGCAGGACGAATACCTGTCGACCGAGCACCTGCTTTTGACAATTGCGGCCGAGAAAGAGGGCGACGCCGGGCGCGTTCTGCGTTCGAACGGTGTTACGAAAGAAGATCTCGAAAAGGCTGTCACCGAGATGCGCGGCGGTTCGCGGATAACTGATCAGAACGCCGAGGAAAATTTTCAGGCGCTGGATAAATACGCCATGGATCTTACGGAGCGAGCCCGTAAAGGCAAACTCGACCCCGTGATCGGCCGCGACGATGAGATACGCCGGACGATACAAATACTTTCGCGAAGAACAAAGAATAATCCCGTTTTGATTGGTGAGCCAGGCGTTGGTAAGACCGCAATTGTCGAGGGTCTCGCCCAGCGAATTGTCTCCGGCGACGTACCTGAAACTCTTAAGAACAAGAGGCTCGTCTCGCTCGATCTTGGCGCAATGCTCGCGGGTGCGAAGTATCGCGGCGAATTTGAGGATCGTCTAAAGGCCGTGCTAAATGAGATCGAAAAAGCAGAGGGCCAGATAATCCTATTCATCGATGAGCTTCATACTCTCGTCGGAGCCGGTGCGAGCGAAGGCGCGATCGATGCGTCGAATATGCTGAAGCCAGCATTGGCCCGCGGTACGCTGAGGGCGGTCGGCGCGACGACTCTGGCCGAATATCAAAAATATATTGAGAAAGACAAAGCTCTGGAACGGCGTTTCCAGCAGGTCTATGTCGGTGAGCCGAACGTCGAAGATACGATCGCGATCCTCCGCGGCCTTAAGGAGCGGTACGAGGTTCATCACGGCGTTCGGATAAAGGATGCGGCCATCGTGGCGGCAGCGACACTATCGAATCGTTACATCACCGACAGGTTTCTGCCTGACAAAGCGATCGACCTGATTGATGAAGCAGCGTCCAGAATTCGCATCGAGATCGACAGTTTGCCGCAAGAGATCGATGTTTTGGAGCGCGAAATTCTGCAGCTTGAGATCGAGCGTCAGGCCTTGTCGCGTGAAACGGATAAGAAATCGAAAGAGCGCCTCGATGATATCGAGAAACGTATTGCCGATCTTAACGAAAAATCTTCGGCGATGAAAGCGAAATGGCAGTCCGAAAAAGAAGAGATCGAGAAAATGCGTACCGCCAAGGAACAGCTCGAACAAGCCAAACTCGAACTCGAACAAGCGCGTCAGGCCGGCGATTTAACAAAAGCGGCGGAGATACAATACGGACGGATCCCCGAGCTTGAAAAGCTGCTTGAATCCGAACAGGAGCGCCTTGCCGAACTACAAAAGGACGGGGTTTTCCTCAAAGAAGAGGTCGACGAGGAAGATGTGGCGGAGATTGTCGCTAAATGGACGGGAGTTCCGGTCTCGAAAATGCTCGAGGGCGAAATGCAAAAGCTCGTCGCTATGGAGGAAAATTTGAGCAAGCGTGTTATCGGGCAGGACGAGGCGTTGCAAGCGGTGTCAAACGCCGTTCGACGCGCGCGTGCGGGTCTTCAGGATCCTAATCGCCCTGTCGGATCGTTCATTTTTCTCGGACCGACGGGCGTCGGCAAAACCGAAACGGCACGTGCTCTCGCAGAGTTTTTATTCGACGACGAAAGAGCGATGGTAAGGCTCGATATGTCGGAATATATGGAAAAGCACGCGGTTGCCCGCATGATCGGTGCCCCGCCGGGATATATCGGCTACGAGGAAGGAGGCCAGTTGACCGAGGCTGTGCGTCGTCGGCCATATTCCGTTGTGCTTTTTGACGAGATCGAAAAAGCGCATCCGGACGTTTTCAACGTCCTGCTGCAGATCCTGGACGACGGCCGTTTGACCGATTCTAAAGGGCGAGTTGTGGATTTTAAGAATACGGTACTTATCATGACGTCAAATCTGGGGTCCCGTGAGATTCAGTCTGCAGCTGAAAACCCGCTCGCCGACAGAAAGATCAAAGATGATGTGCTGCAGGTTCTGCGCGACCATTTCAAACCAGAGTTTCTCAACCGCATCGACGACATTGTCGTGTTCGAGCAGCTGACCAAGGCCGAGATCGCTAAGATCATCGACGTCCAGCTCGAGAAACTGAGAAAGAATCTTGAGGAGCGAGGAATCACGATCGAGCTTGCCGATACGGCTCGCGAATTGCTCGTCCAGGAAGGCTACGACCCCGTTTATGGAGCAAGGCCTCTGAAACGCGCGATACAGAGTATGATCCAGAATCCTCTTGCAGTGAGTTTGCTCAAGGGCGAGATCGCGAGCGGCCAAACTGTCCGCGTTTCTGCGGACAATGGCGAAATGAAATTCGCACCGATCGAAGGCGGGAAAAAAGCAGTGAGCAGCTAAAGTAGTGACAAAGCTTTAATTGTTCCGGCTAACGCTTTACTATCTAGTTACTGTGTTTACCAAAAGGAAAATGAACGAGAAGAAAACAAAGGCCGATCATATTGATGAAACCGAGGACGAGCCCGTCGCGGTTAACGATAAGCGGCGGTTTGATGAAAATGGCGAACGCATCGTCAGCGAAGAGAAACTCGTAGACCCGGTAAAACCGGCTCGCGAGATCGAGCTCGAATTGAAATTAAAGGTCGAGACCGAGCGTCGTGAAGCAGCCGAAGCCAAACTCGTCGGTGTCCAGACAAAATTCGACGAGGCCAAAGCAAATCTCGAACGCGAGACATCGGAAATGCGGTCGCGGCTAATGAAAACGCTCGAGGACCGCGGTAAACAAGCGCAGTTCAATTTTCTGACGTTACTATTGCCGGTGCTGGACAACCTTAATCTGGCAGTTGCCGCCAGTGAGACCGACCCGTCGGTCGAGCACCTTCGGGACGGCGTTATAGGTACGGCTCGAAGCTTTGAACGGGCGTTGATCGACGTCGGCGTTGAACCGATCGAATCGGTTGGAGCTGAGTTCGATCCGGAACTTCATGAGGCGGTCGACATGGTTTCGACAGATGCCGAGAACGACGGCAAGATAATTTCGGAGTATGCACGCGGTTATAGATTTGGCGACAAATTGCTCCGCCCGGCGCGTGTACAGGTCGGTCGAGCGATGGCGGATTCTGCAGGCGAATGAGCGGATCGTCTGCTTTTATCCAAACGGAGGCGAAAAACGCTTTCAGACCTTTGATACAAAATGTTATGATGAGCTTTAGGCAGACTCTCGCGTTCCGCCCGCATCTAAAGCTTCGGGGACAGCAATTAGTTTTATGGCAGATATAGACGCATACAAGGATAAATTCAGCGAAAGCGGGCAGCGTATTTTGGAGACCGCGTTGGGCGAATCCAAAAAGCGTGAACAGAATTACGTATCGATCGAGCATATCTTGCACGCGATCGCGTTCGAAGAGGAAGATCTTTTCTCATCGACGATGCGTGACCTGTCTGTCGATCCGAGGTCGGTAAAGCTGTTGATCGAAAAGCGGATGGAGGACGGCCGCCAGCATAGCGGTAAAGGATTCCGAATTGCCCCGGAAACGACCGAGCTTTTCAAGCGCGCCATGGACCGCGCACGTTCGCAGGGACGGCGTGTGATCGACGGCAGTGACATTTTTTACGTCCTTTCAAATGACGAGCGTAGTGTTCTGAATGACGTTTTACAGAATCTGGGAGTGCCGTCCGACGAGGTTGCGCAAACCGCCCGGACACGAATCCGAAAGCGTGAGAAAGAAGAGGAACGAACCCGGCAGAAATATGAATTGCCGTCGTTCCTTCGACATTTTGGCGTTTCGCTGAATAAGCTTGCACGCCAGGACAAGATTCCGCCGACGATCGGTCGGGAGCGCGAGATCTTGCAAATGATTGAGATCTTGTCGCATCGCGAGCGATCGAATTCACCGATGCTCGTTGGCGAACCTGGTGTTGGTAAAACTGCTGTGGTCGAGGGCCTTGCAAGGCTCATCGAACTGGAGCCCGAAAAGGTACCGCCGCGTCTGCGGGACGCGCATATTGTGCAGCTCCAAATGGGCGGCCTTGTCGCCGGCACGATGCTGCGCGGAATGTTCGAGGAACGTATCAAGGGCATTATCGATGAAGTAAAAGAAAAGGATCACATCATCTTGTTCATCGACGAAGCACACTCGATCATTGGCGCCGGTGCCGCGATGGGAACGACCAGCGACGCGGCAAATATGTTTAAATCGTCGCTCGCAAGGGGCGAACTCCGCATCATCGGTGCAACGACGATGACTGAGTACAAAGAGTACATAAGCGATGATGAAGCGTTGGCACGTCGTTTCCGGCTCGTAAAGGTTGACGAGCCGAGTATCGACGAGACCAAGGAAATTCTTTTAGGTGTTCGGCCTCGCCTTGAAAAAAACTATTCGGTTACTATTTCGGACGAGGCTATTAATATGGCTCTCGAAATGTCGCCGAAGTACATCCGTAATCTCCATCTGCCGGATAAGGCGATCGGCTGGCTGGATACAGCCTCGGTAAAGGTCGAGATCGGTGAGCATACGGATCTGATCGTACGTCCGGAACATATTATCGACGTCATCTCACAGGAATCGCGTATTCCCAAAGATATGATCTATCGCGACACATCCGATAGGTTTTCGGTAATGGAAGCGGATCTCGGCAATCGTGTCGTTGGACAAAAAGATGCGGTACGTGCGGTTGCTGAGAGGCTGCGTTTAAATAAAGGCCCTCTCAAAGAAAATCACTATGCGCCGGACGGCGTTCTGCTTTTCCTCGGTCCCACGGGCGTCGGAAAAACAGAGCTCGCAAAGGCTGTGGCCGAATTTATGTTTGGCGACGAGAGCAAGATGGTCCGCATCGATATGAGCGAATATGGCGACGGGACTGTCGGCATCGAAAAGCTCATCGGAATGCCTCGTGGTATCGTAGGCTCGGAACGCGGCGGCCTGCTTACAGAGCAGCTTCGCGACAACCCTTATACGGTTCTGCTGCTTGACGAGGTTGAGAAGGCGTCGCCGTATCTGATGAATATTTTTCTCCAGGCTTTTGACGAGGGCTGGATCACGGACGGACGCGGAAAAAAGGTCTATCTCTCGGACGCGATCGTCATTATGACCTCAAATCTGGGTTCGGACAATTTCAAGAAATACGACCAGCCGCTCGGCTTTGGCCAAAACTCAAGCGGTGATATGAAACAGATTCGAAGTGACGTCATGAAAGCCGCTGAGACACGGTTCACGCCGGAGTTTCGCAACCGGATTGATGAGATCATTATCTTCGCGCCTCTGACTTTGGACGAGGTTCGTGAGATCGCAAAACTCTATCTCGCCAAGATCCAGAAGAATATGGAGCGGCAAGGTAAGGTCGTTGAGATCACTGAGGCCGCACTCGATCTTTTGACGGAGAAAGGCTTTAGCCAAACGTACGGCGCCCGCTTCCTCAAACGCCATATCGACCAGAAAGTAAAATTGCCGATCACAAACGATTGGAAGGCATCGATAAAGTTTGTAGTTGACGTCGCGGATGGTGAGATCACCGTCAATCACGGCGAGGTACTGAGCCTAAACTAAACTCTCGTAAAACTTTATGCATCAAAGGCTTCGGTGATAGTATTTCATCGAAGCCTTTTTATTATGAATTTACTCCGTAACCGGTTCCACAAAGTATTTTTTCTATCGGTCTCACTGCTGTTTTTATCAGATTTCACTTTTGCGCAGGTCAGTAACGGCACTTCCGACACTAAAGAAAAAGCCGAAGCAGTCATCTCCAAAGCCGTTCAGATCCTCGGCGGTGACCGTTACTTACAAATCAGATCGCAGATCGGACGCGGGAGGTTTAGCGTGATCAGGGAGAGCGCGGTCGTTTCGTTTCAGACATTCGTCGACGTGATCGTTTTCCCTGACAAGGAGCGAACCGACTTCAAAGGCAGCGGTTCGCGTACAATACAGGCAAATTCCGGTATTACCGGTTGGGTTTATGACGGCGATCAGCAATTGATAAAGGTTCAAAATGAAGCTCAGATCGCCAACTTCAAGCAGAGCATCAGATCAAGTCTCGACAATCTACTTCGCGGATATTGGAAAGGCGATGCCGAGGTTGCCTATGTCGGCAGGCGTCCCGCGACACTCGGTAAGCGAAATGAGGTTATAAAACTCACTTACAAAGACGGCTTCACTGTCGAATTCGAATTTGCCGCAGACGACGGCCTGCCTCAAAAGGCGACCTACAAACGAACAAATCCGGATGGTGAAGAGATAAAAGAAGAAGACCGCTACGCTCAATTCATAGATGTCGGCGGCATCAAAACACCATTCATCGTTGACAGGCTAACCGACGGCAAGCCCTCATCGCGTATCAACTACGAATCGATCGAATTCAACAAACCCATCCCCGACTCGATCTTCGCCAAACCCGCGAACATCAAAGACGCGAAGAAAGACTTAAAACTTTAAGAAAGAGTTGTTTTTGCAAGTATAGCCGCATCAGTATAAACCGATGGGATTACGCATTTTAAACTGTGCACTGGTGACGTCGCAGGTCTGAGCAGTTCTTTTGACCTCGTTCTTTCTACGAATCAAGAATAGTCCGGATTTGGAAACTTTTGAATGCCATAAACCCGAACGAGCCTCCGAGTATATAGCCAAGACTTATAGAAGCTGGGCAAGGCGGTTTCAACATTAATAGTGGTGTGTGCCGTATACCAACCTCCCGAGATAAGTTGAGCCTTTGGAACCGGGAACGTGTAGGCCGGAAAAGTTGCAGTCACTAGAGCTGCTCGCACCTTCAGCGCCCGATATAAAGTGTCCACTAGCCAACCGTCTAAGTCCCGAAAAATGGATTCGTCAGTAACTAGAGGATAGAAACTTGTAGCCGATTTCGTGAATTGCAGGGGTAGCGTCTTATCAACTAAGCAATTCGTCAGGTCGTGCTCAGATATTCTTCCATAAATGCATGTTCGCAACTCATTTATACAGGTCACCAAATCCCAATCTACTCCGAGGGCAGCGTCAAATCTCTGCGTCGAGATCCCATGTCTCTTTGGATAAAGGATCAAATGACGATTTATGATAAGGGATATTTTTGTTTTGATTTTTCGCAAAGTTGAATCCCTAATGCCAATTCGGTCACTAGAAATATTGTGCCCGCAAAAATCAAAACTAGATTTAGCTTTGATTTCACTGTGCTGGTCATAAGTCAGTAAACTAACGCCATCTGATTTGCGAAAATTAATTTCGGTGCCAGAAGATTTTCCATGGGAAATCATGTGGTTCGCACATTTGTGAGCCTTTTCATAACTATCACACAAAATCACGCTATCGTCCGAATACCTTGCGAATCTTCCCCCTTCACGTTCTATTTTCTGATCAAGCTCCATGCATGCCACATTCGCAAGAAACAAGGAAATTGTACTGCCTTGCGGAATACCTACGGTGTTTTCGCTAAAGTTGTCTGATGCATAGTTTGCAGAACCTTCGGCATACCGAAATGTTAATAAGCGCTTAATAAGAAAAATCTCGCGCTCACTTACTTTCATTCGTTTACCAATTGTGTCGATTACGTAATCGTGCTTAATCGAATCAAAAAATTTGGAGAAGTCATATTCTACGATGAAACTTCTGGGGATTCCCTTTACATGTTCATAGAGGTGTTCTACTGCATTGTGTACATTTCGTTCAGGCCTGTAAGCGAATGCGTAAGAACTCAGGTAAGCGGAATTTCTTCGGTAAAGAAGATTATACAAATACTTTGCCACCGCTGAGTCGGCTATAGAAAATATTGCAATTCTTCTGACACCGCCTCCCTTCTTTTTTGGTATGGAGGTTATAAAGCATGGCAATACTCTGTAGGTGCGAGCCCTAATTTTCTTTGCTATAGCGTCGGCAATACAGCTGGCTCGTGATCTTACGTAGTACGGATCAAATTGAGGATTCAGACTCCAGTGCGGTGGAATAACAGAGGCTCTAACCCCAGGAGCCAAGCCAGTTCGCTTTTCAAAGCGCCTCTGGTTTTTCCTATCAGTTGCGAGACGTTTTTCGTGACGTCGAATGTGTTTCTTACATTCTTTTAGAATTAGGTGTTCGAGAGCCTTCTTCATAGTGGAGATAGGGTCGAGTGAGCCATCAAAAAAGTGTGGGTTCCGTGACTAACGTAAAATCTGTCTGTCAACAAATCCTTTCAATTGGTATCTGTGGCTCACTCTACTCCTCTCTTGAGGCATGCCGACAGTTTACACGGAAGAACGTTTAAGTCAAGAAACGAAATGAAAAGCGTCGGGTCAGCTTTGACATCTTTAGGACAAAACGTCGGGTGGTTGTACACCAGGCGTTTTCGCGTTTGAATACCTTAGATCTGGATTGGAATACCCGAACAAAATTATATTTATTTCGAAAGTGACAACTTTTTCCATCTCGACGATGAGAACGGCTTGCTCGGGTTTGTTGGGTTTGCGGAGTAGGTGACTGGGGTCAGCCCCCACGATTCTATTTTAAAATGGGATATTCATCTCATCGTAGGTGCTGCCGAAAGCAACATGACCATCGAGACGCAACTCTATAGAATAACTCGGTAATTCAATTGGCATTGGCAGGGCAATTTTTCCGTTACCAATGAAGTTCTCTCGGGTACGATCAAAAGAATTTCCGCCCGCTAAAACGGCAATATTGGCTTTAAAGGGGCCGCCTTGCTCAGCATCCGGCGAGAACTCAAAAACCGCTCTATTACGCGAAAGATTAACGTTTTCCACGTATACCCAGCTTCTCTCAAATAGGGTGGGATTAACGTATACGCGAGACGCCCATTTATGAGCCACGTCTTGTGGCAAAAGATATAGCAATGTTTCTTTTTCCGCTCTCGACCGACAACAGATTGCACGTAAAGCGGACAGCTCTAGTTGGTGTGGTACGACTACCTCTGCATTCCTATGCCGAACGGTCGCGCTCCGCCCTTCAGCCGGAATCGGGCCGGTGCTGTAAATCTGTCGAAAGTTTAACGCCGCGAGATCCGCAGCCGTGAAACCTAGACCTTTGCTTTGACCATGAATCGCAAGGTTTACATCTGAGAAGCGCGTGTCGTCTGCGCATAGGATTCTACGAGAGTCAAAAAGAAAGAAGACGGGCACACGACAGTGACTGTTCTTGGAGAGAAATTTCGTCGGACGAAATCCTTCCATGTGGTATTGAGTAGGAGTTCGAGGTCGAAAGTATAGACGAACGAATTTTTTCACCTCATCGTCTGTTTGAGAAATGATGTCGCTTGAAGCAATGTCGACGGGTAGTTGACCCGAGGCTTCGAGGTGGGCCCTGCAAAAAACCCTTTCTGAACGCAGAATCTCGACTGCATTTGCTAGTTCCGAGAAATGAAACAGGTAGTTGACCCACTTCGAACGAAGTCGACCGAGCCAAGGCTGCGTGGCCAGGTTGTCTAAAAAATCTATGATTTCTTGACTGTCTATTTTCAATATATGTCAGACAAAGAGGGATGGTTGGTCTACACGGTCCGAAGTAGCTAAGTATTGAAGCCCCATCGATGTCCTATTACTGCCTTTTTCACCTAGGACAACTGTTTCCACGTAGGGAAGTTCTGCAAGTATAGGAGTGAGGTAGGACAAGTATTTTTCGACACGGACAGTTACGAAACCGCGCCGCAAATAACCCAAACTCCTGAAACTAGCCCATGTTTCTTTAAGCTCGTCGTAAGAAATTCGATAAGGTCGATCTTCGGTAGTTGCGACCAGCACTCGATCAGAGAGGCTCTCCTCAATATGCGCTTTGAACTCACGGCTCCCAGTCGTGAAGGTAGTTTGTTCGGCAAGCAATAATTTAAGATCACGCCATACCTCGGAGAATGCGAGCGTTCTCGGTTCTGCTCGCAACCATTCGGCGATTTCTTTAGGCGTACGGTGTTCGGGAAACGAGTTCTCGGTTTGTGGAGGATGAATGAAAACACTTATCGGGAGCCCCGAAAGATAGTTTTCCATCAATGGACGTACCTCGTTCCATTCAAGCTCTCCGTTTCCACATCCCAAGGCCGGAAAGGCGATGCTGTGAATCTTCAAATCGATGAATTCTTCATGAAATTTTTTTAGACCAGCCGCCAAATATTCAATACGTGAAGGCTGACGCCACGCGTTCTTAGTTGGAAAGTTAAGAATCCATTTGTGCTCCGTCTTGAACAGCCAAAGTTTTCCAATATTAATTTGGCCGTTCTCGCAAAGTTCCTGATATCGGGCGAACATCTCCGGATATATCTGCTTGAATCGCAACGCTAGGCCTTTTCCCATCACACCCTCTGTGTTAACTGTATTAACCAGAACCTGAGCCGGGGAAGCGAAGATAGTTCCATTTACGTATGTAATCATTGTGTCGCAAGTATCAGTCACGTTTAGATTAGCGCTGACGTACTCCTCGCTCAAGCGACGATCGCACCGTTTGTATCTCCCGCTCAAACTATTTTCGCCGATCAACCTATCCGCCGCTCAGACGGTTTCGTTGGGTCGAGTATCAAGATGCCTTTGTAGTCATTCAAACTTTTCACGCGGGTCGGGTTTCCAGCCGTGGCCGGGGTTGCGGCCTCGGGTTACGCGGATGGTTTCGTTGAGGTCGAGTATCAGTATGCCGTTGTGGTTGAGCTCGGGTTTGAGAAATGACTCGGTGCCGGCGCTCCCACCACCTCGTCAGCCGAAACAGCTGCCACTCCTCCTCGGGCAGGAGGAGAGCCACAGACGAATGGGGTCAGTCTGCGATCCTCCTAATCCTATGCTTCGAGAAATATCTTGGGGTTTTTCATTGCGATCGACAGCAGCTTTAGGCTTGCGCCGTTTGGTTTTCCGTGGCCTTGTTCCCATGACTGGACTGTTTTGGGTGAGATATTAAGATATCTCGCGAACAGCGCCTGTGAGACGTTTAGCTGTTTACGCACCTTTACGATCTCTTTAGCCGACAGTTCCTTAGGAGGACGCGGAAGAGTCGTGGTTCGCATATCCGTCCGTTTGCCCTCAGCGTGTTCGATAGCCGATTGAAGACCAGCCTTAAGGTCTTCGAAAAACTCATTCATTTTTTCAGCTTTTTTTGCCATACAACCTCTTTAGTTTTTTGACCAGTTCCGCAAGCTCATTTCTTTCTGCCTTTGAAAGATTGGCCTTTTCGTTCTTGCCAAAAAAGTGGATCAGGTAGATCGTCCCTGCGATCTCTATATAAACGTAAACATACCTAAAACCGCCGCTCTTACCTCTTGCAGTGGTCTTATCGCCAACACGTGCTTTCCGTGCTCCGGCGCAGCCCTGCATTAGATCACCGAGTTCAGGATCCTTGACCAGCTCGTTTTGTAGTGAAAAAAGGACATCTAACGAAGCGAGTTTATCGATCCGTTTTGTGAAGCCCGGTGATTCAACAAAATGAACAAGCTCGGAACCCATCGGTTAGACTATACTATCGGATGGGATAGTTGTCAACAAATCATGAGGTCGAAAAAAAGGCGGCCAAATGGCCGCCTCTTTTCACTCATCACTTTTTCCTCGTCACTCGACCCTGTTTTATACAAACGCAAAATCGAATTGCCCCTGATGGACGGATTTGTCCGAGGCGATGTCGATGTTAGCCAAATACGCTTCGATCTCGTCGAGCACC
>Ga0209798_10000436_pt1 | contig 24751 bp, 17 predicted proteins | sample DOMMetBare3Fresh_FD_187475 | JGI IMG/M metagenome (GOLD analysis project Ga0209798, IMG submission 187475) | Wetland sediment microbial communities from St. Louis River estuary, USA, under dissolved organic matter induced mercury methylation -... | ecosystem: Environmental > Aquatic >... | reverse complement strand
CCGCGGATCAGGTAATCAATTTCATGATTGGTTCGTGATGCTGTACTCATTTTTTTAAAAAAATTTACAACAAAGTTAAGTGTAAGAAAACACCAGTTTCCTAAATAAAATGATAAATGAAAATTGGGTTTGCCGCAGCCAAAAAACATATCCCTGATTCGCTTAATAACTCTAACTTAGTCATCTGCTTGATATGGATAAATTGGAAGACATTACCCGCCTGGGCGAACGAATTGCGAACGACGATCAGCTTGCTTATCGCCAGTTCTTCATTCAGTTTTACAATAAACTGTCAAGGTTTGTTATGGGTTTTACCAAAAGCAAAGAGTTGACAGACGAAATCGTTTCAGATGTATTTATTAACGTATGGCGACGCAGAAAAAACATTGAAGAAATAAAGAATTTAAAACTCTACCTCTACGTTTCCGCCAAAAACATCACGTTCAATTATCTTAAAAAACTTCACCGGGAAAACCTGGCTGATCTTGATTCGGTGGAAATTGAGCCTGAAGATCCGTTTGCGGACCCCGGCGCTGTCTTAATAACCCGGGAAATGAATTTGAGACTAAAAGCTGCTATTAATGATCTGCCTCCGCGGTGCAAATTGATCTTTACCTTAATAAAAGAAGACGGCCTTACTTACAAACAAACCGCTCAACTCCTGAATATCTCTGAAAGCACCGTTGAAAACCAACTTTCCATTGCTCTTAAAAAGATCGGCGGGGCTATTCGCTATTCTTTCAGGCATAATTAAAAATATTTTTAAACTCTTTGGGGGAACAACCGGAAAAAATTGTCCTTAGTTATAATGGACCAACGAAGCCCGTCTCAAAATCAATTCTGGAGCCTGCTTTCAAAAAAGTTTTACAATGAAGCCAGTCCTGAAGAATTACAGGAGCTTCAGCTCATTTTATTGAACAACCCGGAACTTCATCACCAGGCAGACATGCTTACTGAAATGTGGCAGCAAGAACCAAAGAGTAATATCATTGGAAGCGAGACTGCTTATGTTCGTCATATAATGAAGCATAAGGATGAATTTTTTGCAGAAGGAAATCCAGAAGAGATCAGTGTTACAGAATTTGAAGAGAAGCCCTCTTTTTTTACAAGAAGAAAACTCGCTCTTTTCTCATTTGTTGCTTTTATAATGGTTGTAACCGGCGCTTTTTATTTATTTACACAAAAAACAAAAACAGGGTCAGTAGCCGATGAGTCAATTAGTTCAGTGGTAACAAAAAATGGTAACCGTACAAAAATCATCTTGCCAGATGGTTCGCAGGTTTGGTTGAATGCCGGCTCAAATCTTGATTACAATAATTCAGATTTCAATAAACAATTAAGGGAAGTTACTCTTAATGGCGAAGCCTATTTTGATGTGACGAAAAATCCGGATAAGCCTTTTATTATTCACACAAAAAAGATGGATATAAAAGTTATCGGCACCGCTTTTAATGTCCGGTCTTATGGTGATGAAAAGATCGCAGAGGCATCGCTGATAAGAGGCTCAATAGAAATAACCCTTAAAGACAGGAAGGATCAGAAAATAATTTTAAAGCCAAACGAAAAGATTAGCATTGCAAATGAAGAACCTGAACAAATTCTTTTAAAGACCGGGCAAAAAGTAGCTGTTAAAAATAATTCCAAACCAATTCCTCAAATAGTAGTAACAGATATTAAGCCTAACCCTGTCAATAACATTATTGCTGAAATAGCCTGGACACAGAACAAACTTTATTTCGAAGATGAAAGCCTTGAGGATATTGGACCTATGATTGAAAGGTGGTTTGGAAAAGAGGTGATAATTGAAAAAGAGTCGTTGAGAAAAGTGAGATACACCGGAAATTTTGAAAATGAAACTATGGAAAAAGTTTTATCATATCTGAAATTATCAAAACAGTTCAATTTCAGATTTGAGAATGACACCATAGTTATTTATTAATAAAAACGGGACTCCGCCCCCGCGGAACCCCGTTGTGAAAAATAGAGTCAAGAACAAACTCTTGGTGTTTGAGTTTACTATTTGCTTAACCCTAAAACCGAATTTATGCCAAAACGGGAAATTTTTATTTGCTTTTTGAAAAAGCCCTTTGAAAGGGAAAAAATTCTGCGGATTATGAGGACAACCACATTAATTCTCATGGTATTAAGCATGCACCTCTCAGTGTTTGCAAATGGCCAGGATAAGATTACCGTTGTTGTAAGGAACACGGTATGGTCAAAAGCTTTAGTTGCTATAGAAAAAGCTTCCAGTTATCGATTTGTTTACAGTAACGATATCGCCCCGGTAAATAGAAAAATTGACCTGGTGGTTCGTGATGCAGATCTTGCTGAAGTAATGGACAAGCTGCTTTTAAGTACAACTTTATCTTATAAAGTAATGCCCGATAATGTTGTTGTTCTTTTTTCCAAAGAAACATTGGCGCCTGAAATAAAAGTTACTGGCCGCATAACTGATGAGAATGGGGCTCCTTTAGCTGGTGCCAGTGTTAGAGTGAAAGGAAGCAGCCAGGGTATTTCAGCCAATGCCAATGGTGAATTTACAATAACAGTGCCTGATGATGCAGTACTTATTTTTTCTTATGTTGGTTATGATGAAAGGCAAATACCGGTAAGTGGTCAATCTACAATTAATGTTTCATTAAGGCCTTCAATAAAAATACAGGACCAGGTGGTGGTTATTGGTTATGGTACGGCTTCTAAAAGAGATCTTACCGGTTCTATTGCAAAAGTTTCAGGTAAAGAAGTGGCTGACAAACCAAATACAAACCCTGTAGCGTCTTTACAAGGTAAAGTTGCAGGCTTAAGTGTTGTGAATGCTGGCCAGCCAGGGCAAGAACCCGATGTCAGGATCCGTGGTACTATCAGTTTAAATCAAACAAAACCTTTATATATCGTAGATGGTATTTTCAATGATAACATTAATTATATCAACCCTGCCGATATCGAATCAATAGAAATATTAAAAGATCCCTCTTCACTCGCCATCTTTGGTGTACGCGGTGCGAACGGTGCTATCATCGTAACCACTAAAAGAGGTAAGGGTGGTAAAGTTGTTATCAATTTGAACTCTTCAATTGGCATCAAGAAGGTAGTTGACATACCAGAGCTTACCGATGCAGCTGGTTTCAAACTGTTGTACGATGAGCAAAGAGTAAATCAGAATATTGGTCCTTATCCTTATTACAATCTGTTCCAGGGTAATACTAATTGGGCGGATCTGATCCAAAACAAAACCGCTATTATCAGCAACAACAATCTTAGTCTTTCAAGCGGTACTGATAAGAACAAGTTTTATATGTCAGTTGCTTATTTGAAAGACCAGGGCGTTATAAAAAATGAAAACCTTGATAAGCTGACCATTACTTTAAGTGATGAATTAAGGGCATCGAAAGCAATCAAAGTTGGTTTCAATGTAACGGCTTATCGCGGATGGCAGCCACAGCTGCATGATTTCTCCGGTGCATTGATAGCAACTCCGATTGTAACTCCATTCAACGATGCAAAAGGTGTATACAATAAACTACCTGAAGAAATTGGCGGACCCCAGATTGGTAACCCTTTAATGGCAGTTGAAGCCACAAAGAATACTTCATTGCCAACAGAACAACGTGTGATAGGAAGTGTATATGCAGAAATTAATTTCCTGAAAAAGTTTACTTTTAGAACTAACCTCTTAGGCGATTTTGGCTTCAACGAAGGTCGCAGCTATACTCCTTTGATCAATGTATATGCAGCAGAAATTGATGCGATCGCAGCACAGGGCGGATTTACACGTACTTCAGTAAATCAATATAAAAGCAATCTTTCAAAATATCAGCAAGATTATTTATTGACTTATAAAAATCAGTTTGGAGATCACAGTCTTACGGCCCTTGCAGGTTTCACTACATATTATGAAAATCTCAGCAGCATAAGCGGAACTGTTCAGCAATCAGCAACCGGAGATCCCATTCCTAACGATAAGAGATGGTGGTACCTGAGTGTTTATCCTTTTGGCGATCCAAGTACAAGGGTATCCAATTCCGAGCAGTGGGACAGAAGCACTGTATCTGCATTGTTCAGAGCATTGTATAATTATAAGGGAAAATATATGTTGAATGCTTCTTTTCGCAGAGATGGTTCTTCTGAAATTTCACCTGCAAACCGTTATGATAATTTCTGGGCGGTAGGTGCAGCATGGGAATTAGGAAAAGAAACTTTTATGCAGGAACAACAAATTTTTGATTACTTCAAAGTAAAAGCTTCAATCGGTAAGCTGGGTAATCAGTACAATGCTGTTCACTATCCTTATTATCCCGGATATGTACCAGGTGCTACTGCAGTATTTGGCGAGTTGATTGTACCCGCTTATGTTTTGGCATATCGTAATAACCCGGAATTGAAATGGGAAACTGTAAATTCTTATGAAGGCGGTATCGAGTTTGATGTACTCAGCAGGCGTCTTCATTTTGAAGCCAACTATTATAGCAGGAAGACAAAGGATCTATTGGCTTTTGTAACAGAAGGATCAACCCGCTTTTATATCAATTCAGGTTCCATTGAAAGCAAAGGTTTTGAATTCATGAGTACGTGGTCGCATACATTGAAGAACGGATTAAGTTATAGCTTATCAGGAAATTTAACTACGATTGATAACAAAGTGCTTTCAGTATTTAAACCCGGATATAGAATTGATCAGGGCCAATCCATAACTGAAGAAGGTTATCCGATAGCTTATTTCTATGGATATGTTCATGACGGTCTTTATCAGTCATATGCCGATAAATTAGGAAGTCCTGACGCTTCTTCGCTTGGCGATTATGCACCTGGCGATATCAAATTCAAAGATTTGAATGGTGACGGCAAGATTGATGATAAAGACAGAACTCTCATCGGTAACCCAACACCTGATTTCACGTATGGATTTTCTGCAAGCGCCAATTATAAAGGATTTGACATTAGCGCAGATTTCCAGGGTGTATATGGAAATGAAATATGGCGTGCATGGGGCAATGGTAATTCTTTTGCCCAATTCAATTACCGTGCTGCAAGATTAGAAAGATGGCGTGGTGAAGGAACTTCAAACTGGGAACCAAGAGTAAGTGACCTGGCTGCTATTAACCGTGCTAATTCAACATACATGATCGAAGATGGTAGTTATATCCGATTGAGAAATCTTCAATTGGGATATACGATCAATCCAAAAGTTCTGGCAAAAGCCCATATCACTTCATTTAGAATTTATGTGAATGGACAAAATATTAAAACATGGAAAAATAATTCAGGTTTTTCACCGGAAGCTGGCGGAAATGCTTTAGCCTTTGGTATTGATGGCGGCGGTTATCCGTTGCCCGCTATTTATTCTTTTGGATTTAATGTTAGTTTTTAATTTAACCTTAATTAATCAATAAATATGAAGCAGAAATTTTTCAACAAATTATGGCCATTGATGCTGATTGCTGTTGTAATTGGTTCGGGGAGTTGCAAAAAGTTTCTTGATAGAAAACCATTGGGTATTGCCACCGAAGGTGATTTGAACCAGGGAGGCGTTGAAGGAAAAGTATTCGGTTTGTATGGCAAACTTCGTGATTGGGGAATGACCGATTTTCCAATGCTTTGGTTCAAAAGCATTCGCAGTGATGATGCACAAAAAGGGAGCACAGCTGGTGACCTTGCCGATGGAGGTTTGATCATGGATGACTTTGGTAACGGATCATATTCAAAAGACCATTGGTTATTGAATGCATATTGGGATGATCACTTCAACTTCATTTATGCCTGCAATGATGTAATTCATGATATCGATTCATTGAATCTTACTGATCCGGGCAGCGTAGTGAATAAAGCTGAAGCAAGATTCCTGAGAGCTTACGCATATTTTGACCTCGTCAGAGATTATGGTTCAGTGCCTATCATCGATTTCAAGATTTATCAACCTGGCGATGCCAACAAACCAAAGAAAACAGTTGCTGAAGTTTATACATTTATCGATGCGGATCTGAATTATGCAGCTGCAAATCTTCCCTCTACATGGGGCAATCAATATCCCGGAAGAGCGACAAGAGGGGCAGCCAATACTCTCCTCGCAAAAGGAATGCTGTACAGGCAAAACTGGTCTGGTGCATTGGCAAAATGTGAAGAGATCATCAATTCAAATCAATATTCGTTGTTATCTAACTATGTAAACTTCTTTAAAGAAAGCGGGGAAAACTCCAGCGAATCAATTCTTGAAGTACAGATGTATGAAAATTCAAATGGATCTGTGTGGTATGGCAATTCTCATAACCAGGTGCAGGGAGTTCGTGGATCCGGCGATTGGGATTTGGGTTGGGGCTTCAACGTACCTACTGCAGCATTGGAATCATCTTATGAAACAGGCGATCCCCGCAAAAATGCAACTATTCTTTACTCAGGTCAACCAGATGGAATTTATGGACGTACAGTTCCAGGATTTCCTCCATTGGCACAACCATACTGGAATAAGAAAGTATACACTGATATTGCCCGTCAACAAGCAACCGGCGATAGATTTAGTTGGTGGCTTAATATCCGTCTGATGCGCTATGCTGATGTTATATTAATGGCAGCAGAAGCAGCAAACGAAGTCGGTGGTGTTCCAAATACAACAAAGGCATTGCAGTGGCTCGAAATGATACGTGCAAGAGCAAGGGGTGGCGGCGCAGTATTACCCGCTATTACTGCACCGATTACCCAGGCTGCACTAAGAACAGCGATCAAAAAAGAAAGAAGAGCAGAGTTTGGAATGGAGTATGAAAGATTTTATGATCTTGTACGATGGACACCGGCCGCTGATGGTATTGATGCTCCGTCGGTATTGAGTACTTTAGGATACCAGGCAAGGAACAGATATTATCCGATACCTCAACCGGCAATTGACAGGTCAAATAATATACTTACTCAAAATCCTGATTATCCATAACAGTAAATAATATTATCAATAAACAAACTAAATGATTGTTATGAATTATCTTAAAAATATAACCCGCATTGCATGCTTATCAGTGGTAGCAGCATTGTTGTTTACCGGCTGTCAAAAGATGGATAGACCCGGGCTTGCTTCTAACTTTCCAAAAGATGCAAACCCACCCGGTGGGCCACTAAAATTTTATGTTGCCTTTGATGGCACTACAAGCAATCCTGCAATGAATGCTGTTGATAGCATCCGTGCAAACTTTGCTTCAGAAAATCCATTGACTTTTGTTGATGGTATCAGCGGTAAAGCAATGAAAGGTGAAAACAAGAAGTTTATCAAATATGCGAAACCTAATGATTGGGCAGCTTTTGCCCAGAGCTTTACAATTTCGTTTTGGATTAAAAGAGATGGTCAAACAAAAAACAATTTAGGAACAAACGGTCCAGAATATCCGTTAAGTTTTAGATCCAGCAATGGACATTGGTCTGGAGCAAATACTTTCATTTTACTAGAAGGCAATAATGCTGCCTGCGCGGTGAAAGTCGTGATCGTAGACAAAAACATGAATGATAACTGGCTGACTTGGGAGGGCGGAAATTCAATTGCCGGATTGCTGGACAATAACTGGCATCACATTGCTTTAGTGTATAGCGCATCCACAAGTGGCCTAACTCTCTACAAAGATGGAGTGGCAAATCCTAATGTAAGAACATGGGCGGGTCATGGAAATATCAATATTGATAATTCAGTGATCAGCGAAGTAAGGATAGGTGCCGGCCCTGGTACAAGTTACGATACTGATGATTGGCTGTCTTCAACATATAAAGGATTACTTGATCAGTTCAGAATGTATAGCACTTCGTTAACAGCAGCAGAAGTATCGGCTTTGTATACAGGCAAAAAATAAACTTTTTTTCATAAAGTAGATATAAGCAGTTGTCAATTGAAACGGGTTCAGGATTTACCGAACCCGTTTTTTAATCTAAGCACCCGGCGGGTTTTCATGTAAACTTGTTCTAAATTACTGATTGGTTCATTCCTGAATATTTTATGAGATCGTCTTTTGCCATTTTAGTTGTTGCTTCTTGCCTTAGCTTTCTTTCATGTAAAAGGTCCAACCAGGGGTTCCACCTTGTTTCATCCTCCACAACACATATTGAATTTGAAAATAAACTGCCTCACCGTGATGGATTGAATATCCTTTACTATTTATACTATTATGAAGGTGGTGGAGTAGCAACAGGTGATATTAATAATGATGGCCTGCCTGATATTTATTTTACTGCTAATTCAAAAAGCAATAACAAGCTTTACCTGAACAAAGGCAATTTTGAATTTGAAGATATCACTGCAAAAGCGGGGGTAACCGGAAACTCTGATTGGTGTACCGGCGTTACAATGGCTGATGTGAATGCAGATGGTTGGCTTGATATTTATGTTTGTGCGGTTACAAAGAAATCAGGACTGCAGGGTAAAAATGAATTGTTCATCAATAACCAAAATGGAACATTCACGGAAAGTGCTGCAGTGTACGGCCTCAATAATGAAAGCTACGCATGCCAGGCTGCTTTTTTTGATTATGATCTTGACGGCGATCTTGATTGTTATATATTAAACCAAAGCGATCATCCTTATGACAAGATCGTCGACACTTCACGTCGCAGGGTCTATGATGCAATGACTGGAGATCGCTTACTCAGAAATGATTTGAACACAACGGAAAAAAAATTCACCGATGTATCTGCTGAAGCCGGAATTTATCAAAGCAACTTAGGGTATGGGCTGGGTTTAGCAGTTGCCGATCTTAATAACGATGGGTGGGATGATCTTTATATCGGCAATGATTTTCATGAGAACGACTATTACTACATTAACAATGGTAATGGAACTTTTACGGAAAGTGGTGCCAGGCATTTTCGCCATTATAGCCGCTTTAGCATGGGAAATGATATTGCAGATTTCAATAATGACGGGCAACCCGATATTGTAACAGCGGACATGCTTCCCGATGACGAAAAGATCTTAAAAACGTATGGAAGTGATGAGAATGCTGACATTTATCAGCTTAAGCTTATTAATAATGGCTATCAACATCAGTATTCAAAAAATTGTTTGCAGGTAAACAATGGGAATGGAAGCAGCTTTAGTGAAACTTCATTATTAAGCGGGATGTCTGCAACTGATTGGAGCTGGTCAGCATTATTTGCAGATTTTGATAACGATGGTAATAAAGATCTCTTTTTTACCAGTGGGGTAATGAAACGTACAACGGATCTTGACTATGTAAAATTTATTTCCAACGTATATGTTCAACGCCAAATGGATAAATCAATAGCGTTGGATAACGAAGCACTCGATAAAATGCCTGATGGCATTTCTCATAATTATCTATTTAAAGGTGATGGGCATTTACAATTTACTGACGCAAGCAAAGATTGGGGGCTTCAATCTGATAAAGGATATTTCACAGGTGCTGCCTATGCTGACCTTGACAATGATGGCGATCTTGATATGGTTGTAAATGCGATCGATAGCAAAGCAAGAGTATATAAGAACAATAATGAGAACGGGCATTATCTCTCAATAAAACTGAAAGGAGAAGGATTGAATACAAACGGCGTTGGTGCCAAAGCATGGTTATTCACCAATGATTCTGGTATCAGAAAAATGCAATATCTGCAAATGATGCCCACAAGAGGTTTTTTGTCAGCTAGTGACAGCAGATTGCATTTCGGTTTAGGGAAAGATTCAACAGCAGACAGCTTACTTATCGTTTGGTCTTCAAAAAAATTTCAGTTAATAAAAAATGTGAGCGGCAACCGCAGCATAATTATTGATGCAAAAGAAGCAACAGGTGAATTTATGTATGATGATTTTTTCCCGAAAGACAATTTGCTGTTTGAAGAAACAACATTAAATACACAAAACTGGACACATAAAGAAAATTATATACGGGATTTCAATATGCAATACTTAATACCGCAGGCAAAATCAACAAAGGGGCCAAAAGTTGCTGTAGCCGATGTAAATAATGATGGCCTTGATGATTTTTATGTTTGCGGTGCAACAGGTCATACCGGAGCATTAATGGTTCAGAAAAAAAATGGTGGATTTTTTTCAACTGACACAAGTGTTTTTTCAGATGCAATAAGCGCTGAGGAAACTAATGCCATATTTTTTGATGCAAACGGAGATAAATTTCCTGACCTGTACGTTGTAACCGGTGGAAACGAGTATTCAAGTAAAGTGCCTGAATTGCTTGATCGCTTATATATAAATGATGGCAAAGGAAATTTTTCAAGATCATCGAATAGTTTGCCTCCTGTTTATGAAAATAAATCATGCGCAGTTGCTGATGATATTGATAATGATGGTGACAACGATCTGTTTATCGGCGTACATGCGAATGCAACAGCTTATGGAATTCCTCAAACATCATATTTGCTTTTAAATGACGGCAAAGGAAATTTTTCTATTGCTTCTGGATCTATGATGGATCTGAAAAATATTGGAATGGTAAATGCAGCATCATTTGCTGATATCAATAAAGATGGGCTTAAAGATCTTGTAATCGCCGGCGAATGGATGCCTTTGATAATTTTCATCAATGAAAAAAAATCATTCAGAAAAGAAATTATTGATAATTCCTCAGGCTGGTGGCAATCTATTTATATTGATGATGCCGATGGTGACGGCAACCTGGATATACTCGCTGGCAATTGGGGCCTGAACAATAAATTCAGCAGCGGCAAAGACGGACCGGTGAAATTATATGCAGCAGATTTTGATAAGAATGGAAGAGTTGATCAGCTTCTTTCTTATACTTTTCAGGGAAAAGAATATCCATTTCTTGCAAAAGATGAAGTGGAGCGGCAGCTTCCAATGCTAAAAAAACACTATTTGTATTATTCGGAATATGCCGGTGTTCCAATGAAAGAGGTGTTCTATGGATGGGTTGATACAATTCAACCATTGATAGCCGAACGATTGGCATCCGTTGTTTGCTTCGGCAATGGAAGTGGTGATTTTGAGATCAAAGATCTTCCGCCTGATCTGCAAAAAGCTCCCATCTTTTGTTTTGAAAAGATCCAAAGTATAAATGGCAATACAACTTTTATTGCAGGTGGAAATTTTTATGATGTGATCCCTTATGAAGGTCGATATGACGCTCAGCCATTAGCAATTTTTACCGTTAATAAAAATAAGTACACGAGCTATGTTCATCAATCGAATCTATCGGCTTTCGATGAACAGGTGAGGGATGTAAAATTGATGGGCTTAAAAAATAATATCAAATCCCTGCTGATAGCAGGTAACAATACAACACTAAAATTTTTGAAATATAGATGAGGCGAAGAAAAATGATATTAATTGACAAAATATCGGTGGGAATTGCCAGCGGTTTATTCGTTCTATTTTTCATAAACGCCTGTGGTAAAAAAGATGATGCACCGGCACCGCCGCCAGCACCTAGTCCCGTCAACTTTAACCTTCTTTCATGGCAGGTAAATACTACGCAATCGCTGGTCACAAATTATAATGTGCCATTGAAACCTGTTGTTAAACTAAAATTTGGAACTGCACTTAACAAATCAACTGTCAATACAGGCATCCTTTTTAAAGGAAACTCTGGCACGTCGGTAAGTTATAACAGTACTTATGAAAATGGTGACAGTACGATAATAATTCAACCTTCTGCAGATCTGCAGTTCTTAACCAAATACACTGTATCATTAAATAACAGCTTACTATCCACTAATGGTGGAAGATTGATCAATGCTGCAGAAATAAGTATAATCACAAAGATCGATTCATCAAGAAAATTTCCTATTATTTCTGATAATGCATTGCTTGATCTTATTCAGCAGCAGACATTCAAATATTTCTGGGATTATGGTCATCCTGTAAGTGGTCTTGCAAGAGAAAGAAGCAATGCAACGCCTGATGTAGTTACTTCTGGTGGTTCAGGTTTTGGGGTGATGGCGATCATTTCAGCCATTAATCGTGGCTTTATCACAAGAGCACAGGGCTTGCAAAGGATTCAAACAATCGTTTCATTTTTAAAAAATACAGCACCAAAATTTCATGGTGCATTTTCTCACTGGATGAATGGGTCAACGGGAGCCGTTGTTCCTTTCGCAGCTAATGATAATGGAGCGGACCTCGTAGAAAGTTCTTACATGATAATGGGATTATTATGTGCAAGACAATATTTCAATGGCGCTGATGCTGGTGAAACGAATTTGCGATCGGATATCAATTTATTATGGCAAGGGGTCGAATGGGACTGGTTTCGCCAGAATGGAAAAAAAGTGTTGTACTGGAACTGGAGCCCGAATTTTGGTTGGGCTGTGAATGTTCCTATACAAGGATGGAATGAATGTTTGATTACTTATGTGCTTGCGGCTTCTTCTCCCACCCATTCAATACCGAAAGCAGTTTATGATAGCGGCTTCGCAAGAAACGGTGCAATGGTTAATAATAATAATTATTATGGTTACCAGCTTCCGCTTGGTCCTTCATTAGGCGGTCCGCTATTTTTTGAACACTATTCTTTTCTCGGTATCAATCCAAATGGCTTGACTGATTTTTATGCCAACTATACAACGCAAACAAAAAACCATTCACTTATCAATTATACATATTGTGTTTCGAATCCCAAAGGTTGGTTTGGTTACAGTGACAGCTGCTGGGGATTAACGGCAAGTGATATTCAAAATGGCTACACTGCAAGTTCGCCGACCAATGACGTTAGTTATATCGCTCCAACTGCTGCTATCTCATCATTGCCGTATACGCCTACTGAAAGTATGAAAGCTTTAAAATTCTTTTACTATGTGTTGGGCGATAAGATTTGGGGACAATATGGTTTCAAAGATGCTCTTAGTTTACAAAATCTCTGGTTTGCTGATTCGTATTTGGCAATCGACCAGGGACCGATCATTGTGATGATAGAAAATTACAGGACCGGGTTATTATGGAATTTATTTACAAGTTGCCCCGAGGTAAAAACCGGAATGTTAGCACTCGGTTTTAGTGCACCATATTTATAGAATTTCTTTTAATGATACGATCGATACCAATAGTTGTTTTTATTTTTTTATTGTTTTCATGTGTTCCCAAAAACAATAAAAAAAATTCTGTTTCTGTTAAAGATTCGACAGCTCTTCCTGATTCTGCATTGTTGGACCTGGTGCAACGACAAACGATCAAGTATTTTACTGAAGGAGCCGAGCCCATAAGCGGCATGGCCCGCGAACGTTTTCATACCGATGATATCTATCCGGAAAATGACAAGCATATCATTACAAGCGGTGGAGCCGGTTTTGGGGTAATGTGCCTTATTGTAGGTATGGAAAGAAAATTCATTACAAGAGAAGAAGGATTGCAACGATTGGAAAAGATGGTTAATTTTTTGGAGACCGCTGATCGGTTTCATGGCGCATGGCCGCATTGGTGGAATGGAGAAACGGGAAAAGTAAAACCATTCAGTAAAAAAGATGATGGTGGTGATTTAGTTGAAACATCCTTTATGATACAGGGATTGTTATGTGTTCGCCAATATTTCAAAGACGGAAATGAAAAAGAAAAAGCCTTAGCGCAGCGAATCGACAAGCTTTGGAGAGAAGTAGAATTTGATTGGTACCGAAATGGAAAAAATGTTTTGTATTGGCATTGGAGCCCCCGCTACGAATGGCAAATGAATTTTGCCGTTCGCGGATTCAATGAATGCCTCATTATGTACATCCTTGCTGCATCATCACCCACACATGGTATACCGGCTGAGGTTTATCATGAAGGTTGGGCGGAAAACGGAAAAATAAAATATCCTCACAATGCATTGGGATATGAACTTTCGCTACGTTACCAGGGAAATCCGCCCAATGGCGCTCCGTTGTTTTGGTCACATTACTCCTTCCTTGGCCTGGATCCGAGGGGACTAACAGATCAATATGCTGATTACTGGAAAGAAAATACCAATCATACATTGATCAATTATACCTGGTGTGTAAAAAATCCTAAGAACTTTAAAGGCTATGGAAAAGATAATTGGGGATTAACCGCCAGCTATTCAACAAAATTTTATTCTGCACATGCACCGGATTCAGTAAATGACGTGGGGGTCATCACTCCTACTGCGGCGCTTTCCTCATTTCCTTATACACCGGAGCAGTCAATGGCTGCTATGAAACATTGGTACCATGATATGAAAGACAAAATTTGGGGGCCATTCGGTTTTTATGATGCCTTTAGTGAAACTGACAATTGGTATCCGTTAAAATATTTAGCTATTGACCAGGGACCTATCCCTGTAATGATAGAAAATTACCGTACTGGTTTATTATGGAAATTATTCATGAGTTGTCCTGAGATACAAACCGGATTAAAGAAACTTGGATTTAATAGCCCATGGCTGAAATAAATTTCAAAAGCTTTCGAATATGAAACGATTGACTTGCTTATTAATTACTTTAAGTGTAATTAGTTTTTCATTTGCCCAACAAACCAAAAAAGGTAAATATGGCGATGGCCCTAATGATGTACCGGCAATTGGCGTCATCAAAGGCTTAAGCGATGAACAATTATTGGAAACGGTACAAAAACAAACCTTCCGTTTTTTCTGGCATGGCGCACATCCTGTAAGTGGATTGGCATTGGAAAGAAGTAATACAGTTCTGGCTGAACATTATTGGGATTATATCAATGAAGCATGGGATGAACCCAATTTCAGCAAAACAACCTTCGGACCTGATGCCGGCGCAATCGGTGGAACAGGATTTGGCATCATGTCAATCATTGTTGCGGTTGAAAGAGGATGGATCGGAAGAGATACGGCAGTGAGAAGATTAATTAAGATTGCTGATTTTTTAATTAATGCAGATTGTTATCACGGCATTTATCCGCATTTCATGAATGGAAGAACAGGGAAGGCAATAAAGTTTGACCGGTTAGATGATGCGGCAGATATTGTAGAGACTTCTTATTTGATCATGGGATTTTTATGTGCAAGAGAATATTTTACTAAAGACTCTCCAAGAGAAGTTTATTTGCGTAAACGTATCAATCAAATGTGGGGCGCTGCCAACTGGAACTGGCACACGAATGGACAAAACAAATTGTTCTGGCACTGGAGTCCGAATAACGGATTTGATATGAACTTTCCGGTTTGGGGTTATAATGAATGTCTGATCACTTATATCATGGCAGCTTCATCACCTTACAAAGGAATTTCAAAAGAAGCATATGATGGTACATGGGCCGGCAGCCAGGGATTCAAAAATGGCAAAGAGTATTATGGATATGTTTTACCATTAGGTAATTATGACAAAGACAAAGGCGGTCCATTATTTTTCGAACAATATACGTTCCAGGGAATTGATCCAACCGGGTTAAAAGATTCTTTAGGTAATGATTATTTTTTGCAGGGAAAAAATCATACGCTTATCAACCGTTCTTACTGTATCGAGAATCCTAAGAAATATAAAGGCTATAGTGATAAATGCTGGGGGCTTACCGCCGGAGATAGTTATAAAGGTTATGTAGCACATAGCCCTCACCCGGATAATGATAAAGGAGTTATTCAACCAACCGCTGCCATCTCATCCATGCCTTTCACTCCAAAAGAAAGCATGCAGGCACTCCGCTATTTTTATGAGGAGCTTGGAAATAAGATTTGGAGCAAATATGGTTTTGTAGATGGATTCAGCATTCATCATAACTGGTATGCGAAATCACATCTGGCAATTGACCAGGGACCAATTGTAACAATGATCGAGAATTACCGTACTGGATTGTTATGGAAACTATTTATGAAAATACCCGATATTCAAAACGGATTAAAGAAATTGGGATTTACCAGTCCTCATATAAAATAAATTAGTTATTAAACCTATAGTTATGAGTAATACAATTTCACGACAAAAATTTTTGCAATATACGGCTGCCGCCGGTGCAGCTACTCTGTTATCATCATTAGAAAGTCTTGCATTGGAAATGCCTCAAAAGAAATTGCGTGTAGCATTGATCGGTTGCGGAAGTGTCAGCAACCGGTATATCCCACATTTGCAATCATCTTCATTGATCGAATTAGTGAGCCTGTGTGATATAAAATATGAAAGAGCTGTTGCGCAAAACAAACAGTATAATGTAAATGCGAAAACTTATCCAAACATTGATACAATGCTGAAAGGTGTTCCATTTGATATGATGGTAACAACTACCGATATGCAGGTACATGGTGCATTGAATAAAAAAGCATTGCTGGCCGGCAAACATGTTTGGAGTGAAAAGCCAATGGCGAACACTTATGCAGAAGGCAAAGCATTGTATGATCTTGCTAAGAGTAAAAAGTTACGGATATGGGGAGCACCTGCAGTTGTCAACAGTCCTCAATTTGAATATATGAGCAAAGCCATACAGGAAGGCAAACTCGGCAAACTAGCATCTGCACATGGACAGTATGGACATACAGGCCCAACATGGTCTGCATTCTTTTATGAAAAACTTGGTGGCAGTATGCCTGATCTTGGTGTATATAATATAGCGACATTGACGGGATTGCTTGGTCCCGCAAAATCTGTAATAGCTATGTTGAGCATCGTTAAACCCGAAAGAACAGTAGATGATAAAGGAAAAATAAAAGTGGAAGCAGAAGATAATGCACATATTTTGATGGAACATCCCAATAATGTACTCAGTCATGTAATGTGTGGTTTTAATTTTTTCGATCCGCATGGACACGAAGCCGGTAACCAGACATTGCATTCAATACAGATCTATGGTGATGCAGGTAATATGCGTTTGATCGGGTATGATTGGGAAACCAATGGTGTTATTATGGATACATCATGGAATGAACCTCCAAAACTGGTGGCTACTGATAAAGGCACATATGTATGGCAGGAAGGGGCAACAGTAGTTGGTGAGGCATTGGTGAAAGGAATTGAACCACGCATCAATGCTGAACATGCACTGCATGTATTGGAAGTAATTGAAGCCGCAAGAAAATCGCAGGAAACAGGAACAAGAATAAAATTAAAAAGTAAATTTCCATGGCCGATCGTAAAATGATCCCCTCCTTTGGAGGGACGACAATAGTTAGTTAACAAGATTAGGAAAATGGGGTGGGTAACCGGCATAAGTATTTCATGGCATCGCCTGTTGTGTCACTCACTTGTACTTTCGGTTTTCATGGCATCAATTAAATGAGTCAGCAATTAATAAATAAAAACATAGTAATCATTGGTGGTACTACCGGCATTGGTTTATCTGCAGCCAAGGCTTTCGTTGCGGAAGGAGCTAATGTGGTAGTTGTAGGAAGAAACGCAGACAGTGTGGGCGAAGCAAAAAAGATATTAGGTAATAATGCAGAAGCACTAGCGGCGGATGCAACACATCCTGAAACTGCAGCCAATTCTATCCTCACCTGTATCGAGAGGTTCGGTGATTTTGATGGCTTATATCATGTAGCCGGCGGCAGCGGCAGAAAATTCGGCGATGGTCCCTTGCATGAATTAACACTGGATGGCTGGAATAAAACATTCGAGTTAAATCTTACTTCACTCATGTTAAGCAACCAGGCAGCTATCAAAAAGTTTTTAGAACTAAAAAAAGCAGGAACGATCCTGAACATGGGATCAGTGCTTGGGTTTTCTCCATCACCAAAATATTTTTCAACCCATGCTTATGCAGCAGCAAAAGCAGCGATCATTGGTTTCAGCAAATCTATCGCTGCTTATTACGCAAAAAATAATATCAGGATTAATGTAATCGCACCGGCTTTGGTGGAAACACCCATGGCACAAAGGGCAGCAAACGATGAAGAAATTTTATCCTTTATAAAAACAAAACAACCCCTGGATGGCGGAAGAATAGGAAAACCAGGAGACACTGACGGGTTAGCAGTTTATTTTATGAGTGATCAATCAAAGTTCACCACAGGGCAAGTGATTGCCGTTGATGGCGGGTGGACGGTGAGTGAAGGACAGGAATGAACATTGAATTAAATATGAAGAATCATAATTGAGTAACGGTCTTAACATAGGAATTGATTTAGGGGGCACTCGGATTAAAGGAGTAGTGATTGATGCTGTCGGAAATATTTTGCATCAGACGTATACTTCCACAAACGATGGCGAAGGTGAAGTATGGAAAGAAGCAATTGCCCAAACTGTTCACGCATTAAAACAGAAAGTGCCCATTGAAAAAATTTCGGTGGGTATTTCGGCTCCTGGTTTACCCAATAAAGAGAACACCGCCATTGCATTTATGCCCGGAAGATTAGAAGGATTAGAAAATTTTATTTGGCAAGATTACCTGCAATCTCCTGCTTATGTTTTAAATGATGGTGTTGCAGCATTAGTAGCAGAAGCAAAAACCGGTGCGGCGAAAGAAAGCACTAATGCAGTAATGATAACATTGGGCACGGGAGTTGGGGGAGCATTACTAATTAACAAACAACCCTACCAGGGTTCATTTAATAAGGCCGGGCATATCGGTCATATGGTTGTTGACAGCGACGGTGATTGTGATGTAACGAACATGCCGGGCAGTATTGAAGAATGTATAGGAAACTGTACGATCGAAAAAAGAAGTAAAGGAAAATTCAATACCACGCATGATTTGTTGAATGCAATGCGTAGTGGAGATGATTTTGCGAAGAGCATATGGTTAACGTCGGTTCGAAAACTTGCGATTGGTCTTGCATCAGTAAGTAATTTGATCTCGCCGGATACAATTATTGTAGGCGGTGGCATTGCTGAAGCAAATGATGATCTTTTTATACCATTGAACAAATGGTTTGATGAATTTGAATGGCAACCCGGTGGAATTAGACCAAAAATTGTTAAGGCAGTTCATGGTGACCTGGCGGGAGCAATCGGTGCTGCGTGTTTCGCCATGACAAAGAATAACGCATAACAGGTATGAACAATCAATTCATAAAATCTTTAGTTGATAATTACAGATCGGGTTTTAGCCTCGAACAACCTTTCTACACAAGCAACGAAGTATTTGAGGCCGAATGGAAATCCGTTTTTCAAAAGCACTGGCTCTATGCAGGGAATATGGCACAAATAAAAAAGCCCGGTGATTATTTTTTATATCATTTGCAAAACGATTCGGTCATAATTATCCGTGGAAATAGCGGTGAAGTGCATGCACATCATAATACCTGCAGGCACCGTGGCTCGGCAATTTGTTCGAATGACACTGGCAATGTTGCAAAACTGATCTGCCCCTACCATCAATGGGTGTATGATAAAGATGGCACATTATTAAATGCACGGATGATGCCGGATGATTTTTGTAAAGAAGAACATAATTTACATTCAGCTCATGTACAGGTGGTGGAAGGATTAATATTTATTTGTCTTGCAGAGATCGCTCCCGATTTTACTTCGATCCAAAAAAATTTGTCGCCATATTTAAAGCCTTACATGATCAATGAAGCAAAACTGGCTTGTATAAAAAATTATACGTTGAATGCAAACTGGAAATTAGTGGCAGAAAATTTTCGTGAATGTTATCATTGCGGCGGAGCTCACCCTGAATATTGTAATGCTGTTATCGGCGCAAATCTAAGAGAAGACACAAACGAATTGGCGCTGACAAAACAAAAATCCTGGAATGAAAAAGGCCTGGCAACAACTTTAGTGGAAGTAACTGAAGGAACAACAACCTATGCCATCCGTTATCCATTGCGTCCCGGTTTTGAAAGTTATAGCGTTGATGGTAAAAAAGTTTCCATACCAATGGGATCACACAAAGATCATGATGCCGGAGTAATTGGATTGGTGAACTATCCCAACTTTTGGATGGATGCTGTGAGTGATTATGTATGGACAATGAAAGTAACCCCCGTTGATCCATCAACAACTAATGTTGAGTTTTGCTGGCTGGTGAATGAAAATGCTGTTGAAGGAAAAGATTACGACTTAAAACACCTCACAGAATTTTGGGAGATCACCGGCGATCAGGATGGCAAACTATGTGAGAATAATTTTAAAGGAATACAAAGTAATGCTTATCAACCCGGACCTTATGCACCAGTCGAAGACCAGGTGATCAATTTTGTTGATTGGTGTGTGAAGCAAATAAAGAATAATTCGTAAACGAATGAAGAACTATTTTTTTCTATTCTTCTTTATTAGTTTGTGTTCATGTGCTCACCGGTTATCTCCTGTTGTGAATAAACTCTATAACGATTCTATTAACCGGCAATTTTGGTCCGCAGACTGGAGCCCTGATGACAAGTTTATTGCTGTAGCAGGAGTAGACAGCACTGTGAGAATCTATCATGCAACTGATCTTACGCTTTACAAATCGTTTTATATTCCCAGCTGGATTCATGTAGTAAAATGGAACAGCGATGGAAATACTCTTGCAGTGGCCACCTTAACAGAATATGTTCAGTTAATCGATATAAACTCAGAACAGATCATTAAATTAAATAATGGCCAGGGTCCAAACTTTTTACCAAATGATAATGGATCCAGGGCCATTGGCTGGAATTATTCTGGTGATATGCTTGCCGTAGGCGGCCTGGATGGGATCATTAAGATTTGGAATAAACAGGGTAACTTATTGAAGTATGCAGATAAATATAAACCCGGAACCAGTTTTGTTTCTTACCTCGCTTTAGACTGGCATCCTTATAAAAATATATTTACTGCATGCAATTTTGAAATACAGGTTTATGACAGCGGGTGTCGTGAATTAAAAGTGATGGAACATGCAAATAAAGCAGCAATAATTCTTTGTACAAAATGGCATCCCTCCGGTGATTTTTTTGTTGTTGGCGATTATGGACATAATTGGGAAGGAGAAAATATTCCCAGTCTTCTGCATTTCTGGTCACCGGAAGGAAAACTTTATAAAAGTGTTTCAGGCAGTAAAGCTGAGTACCGCAATATTGACTGGAACTTCAATGGAAAATTATTAGCTACCGCCAGCGATGTATTGAGAATTTGGACTAAGGAAGGTGTCTTGCTGCACGAAGGTCCGTCAGATGGTACGAATTATTTATGGGGTATAAGCTGGAATAATAAAGGAACAAGAATTGTAACGGCAAGTCGTCATAAAACAATTTCTTTATGGGATAGTACTGTAAGACTAATTAAACGATTGGATGTAAAATAAAATATGAAATTAATTTTGGGTAGCTATTTTAATCCTTTTGAAGAAAAGCAACATGATCACGACAATAGAAACTATTCCCGCATTCAATAAAAACGCATCAGCTATGCTGAACCCCTTACTGATTAAATAAGCCGTCCAGTAATTCCCGCCAATAGCGCCGGCGCCAAAATATGCTGCATATAAAAGCGACTGACCGGTTGCCAGCCAATGCTCATCAACCAGTTTATTTACATACTCTACACATACCACCCAGAATAAACTCCATGAAAAGCCATGAAGTAACTCAACAGGTAAAGTAGCAACTGGTTCTTTAATGAAATAATAAAGCGTCATCCTTATTACAGTAGCAAGTACTGTTATGATCAAAGTTGTTTTCAGTCCCAGTCGCAAAATTATTCTTGCGGAAAAATAAAAGATTGGTAATTCGCATAAACCCTGGAGTGATAAACCATAACCAACTAATGAATCATTTGCACCATTGTCTTTAAGATAAGTAGAATAAAAATTCCAGATGGTGGTAGCACCTAAGGAAACAAGAAACACACAGAATAATAAGAATTGGAGTGAACGGTTTTTTATTACCTGCCAAACATTACCATATGCTTTTACAACATTTTTATCATGGGCCTCTTCCGAAAGAAAAAAACTGAAGATAAATGCCAGTGCCATGGTGATAGATGATACAATGAAAATAACTGTGATATCAATAGCGTCGATCACTTGCCCTGTGATGATAGTCGTGAAAGCAAAACCAACTGCTCCAAAAAACCGCAGCGTACCATAAGAGAATTTGGGATTGTGTTTTGCGATCTGAAGAGCCATACTATCGAGTACCGGCTGAATGGTGTTATAAAATAATGACATGATCACCGTAACGATGATCAGCCATGTAAATCCACCATCGTATAAATAACCCAGGTAACTTATCGATGCAAGAAAAGTTGAAAGCAATAATGTCTTTTTATATCCGAGTTTATCTGCCAGGAAACCATAAAGCGGTTGCACCACAAACATCATGATGGGTGTGACACTTAATATTAAAGCACTCTCCGTACCTGACAATCCTTTATGAACACAATAGTCGTAGAGTTTAGGTAGCCAGGCGCCTGTGCAACAAAACACAAGGAAATAAACGATCCGGAGTGCAGTAGCTTTTGACATCCGAATTATTTATTTTAATAACGATGCTGCTTCTTCATCCGTGACCACAAATCCATTTTTATGTTTTTGCATAATGCTGGCGGGAAAATCTTCTGTCACCGGACCTTCAATCGCTTTTTTGACTACTTCTGCTTTGTGCCTGCCATTTGCCAATAAGAAAACTTTTTTTGTATTCATTAAATGACTGAAGCCAATAGTGATCCCTTTATCCAGTTCCACGGGTCCATTAAAATATTTTTGCCCAACTGATTTTGTGGTTTCGTCCAGATCAGCAACATGAGATAAAAGAGAAAATGAAGTGCCGGGTTCATTGAAACCGATATGCCCATTCATACCAATACCGACGATCATGATATCGATACCCCCTTTTTCATCGATAAACTGGTCCATTCTTTCACATTCTTTTTTTAGATCATTTGATGTTGCATCGAATAAATGATACTGTGATGGCCTGAGTTGGAGCGGCTCAAAAACTTTAGTCTTAAAAAAATAATGACAACTGCCGGAATTTGCAGGCGGTAATCCAACCCATTCATCTAACCCAATAAATGTAAACTTTGAATAATCTGCATGTTCGTCTTTAAGTTTTTCAACCAGCAGATCACAGGTTAATGATGGTGTACTGCCCGATGCCATGCAAAGTACAAGATCAGGTTTACTTTTGATCGCATTCACTATATGATCGGCCGTATAAGCCGACAATTGTTCGTAATTTTTAAAGCTGATAAATTGCATACAATCTGATTGAAAGATTTAGTGTGAAAAGGTATAAAAATACGACTGTAATTCAGCAAGCAATCGAGCTTTTTAATATCTTCATCCTTCTTCCAATAATTTAGAAAAGCAGGGTAAAAAATGAATCTTACTGAAGAATATTTAAGTAAATGCGAAGGCATTATCAGCAGGGTCAGAGAGCAGAACAACGAAATAAAAAAAGCGGCCGGTTGGTTTGCGCAGTCCATACTTGCCGGCAGAATGGTTCATGTTTTTGGCAGCGGTCATAGCCGTATCATGGTGGAAGAAATGTGGCCACGTTATGGATCATTTCCGGGTTTTAATCCTATTGTCGAATTATCGCTAACGTATCACAACAACGTAGTTGGAGCAAATGGGCAAAGGCAAGCCATGTACCTGGAAAATGTTCCGGGTTTTGCAGAAAGGATACTCAGGAATTTTGGATTAAATGAAAGAGATACTGCCTTGATCATTTCATCAAGCGGATGCAATATTGTACCTGTTGAAATGGCTGAACAATTTCAAAAACGTAAAATAAAAGTGGTCGCATTGGTCACACAAAAACATCTGGATGCATCAACAAGTAAAAGAGTTGATGGGAAAAAGCTGACCAACTTTGCTGATCTGGTTTTGGATAGTGGTGCACCGGCTGGTGATTCAATGATCAGCATTGATGGATTAGAAACCCCTGTATCGCCCGGTTCTACTGTAGGTGGAATTATGATCATCAATAGTATAAAAGCTGAAGTCGCGAACTTATTAACGGCAGCCGGTCAACCACCAAAAGTATTGACAGCAGCTTGTGTGATCGGTGCAGAAAAAGCAGCTGCAATATTTGAAGCGGCGTATGATGAACATGCACATCGGATGGCTGAATTGTATAAAAATGCAGGTAAAGAAGTTGAATAGAATTGCAGGTGTACAAGAGTGCGACGCAACAAAAGTTAAATAGTATTTCAAAAGCTGATAACATAAAAAAATATTATGCCATCAATACCGATTCGCACAACAGTAGTAGGCAGTTATCCTTTTCCCGGGTGGCTCGAATTTGCTTCGCAAAATTTAGACAAGTTTGGTGCAGCCGATATTGAAGAAATGATCGAAGACGCAGTGATCGCTGCCATTCATGATCAAACTACCGCAGGATTAGATGTGATCACGGATGGTGAACAAACAAGGCTTGATTTTAATTTATCTTTTTACGGCTTCATCAAAGGAATTCAGAACAATGAAACAGAAACAAGAAAGTTCGGACCGCCAGCACATGATCAAAGAGGAAAAAATAATATCGTTAGTGAACTAACAGCTCCAAATGGATTAGGCGCTGTAAAAGAATTTCAACGATTAAAAAAATTAGCACCTGCAGGCCCAACATTAAAAGCAAGTGTGCCCGGACCCTATACATTAAGCGGAAGACTACTTCCAAACGATAAATACAAAACCCGTTTTGATATTACTGAAGCATTATTGCCAATTATTCGCAGTGAGTTGGAAGCCCTGGTGGCAGCAGGTTGCAAAGAAATTACAGTTGATGAACCTTCGATGAGTTGTTATGCCTATAAAGAAGACACAAAAAAGTTTGTTGATATTTTTAACCGCACAGTGAAACCAATCGTTGGTAAATGCAATCTCAGTACGCATTTATGTTTTGGAAATTTTAAAGGAAGACCGGTTGGTTACCGAAGCATTAAACCGATGTTGCCAGATTTTCTCGATATGACAGTGGATGAAATACATATTGAAATGGCCAACCGTGAGTTTGCAGAAATAGAATTGCTTGCGCCATTTGCGGAAAAGATGAAT
>Ga0209798_10000432_pt1 | contig 24859 bp, 16 predicted proteins | sample DOMMetBare3Fresh_FD_187475 | JGI IMG/M metagenome (GOLD analysis project Ga0209798, IMG submission 187475) | Wetland sediment microbial communities from St. Louis River estuary, USA, under dissolved organic matter induced mercury methylation -... | ecosystem: Environmental > Aquatic >... | reverse complement strand
CCCGCGGCGCAGCCTCCCCCCGCCTACCAGCCGCCGCCCTACCAGCCGCCGCCGCCCGCGGCAGGGCCCCCCGCGTACCCGCCGCCGCCCGGGTACCCTCCGTACCCACCGCCGCCTCCACCCCGGTAGTTGTCGTAGGTTTGCGACCGCTCGGCCCCGCGGTCCCGGGCCTGGGAATCCCGGTCCAGGGTGTACGGCGCGGCCCTGTCACCGCCCACGGAAGGCGTCGCGCCCGACGGCGGACGGGATCCCCCGTCCCGGTTCCAATCGCCCTGTCCCCTCTGCTCCCATCCCTGCGGGGTGTTGCGGTACACGTTACCACGCGGGTCGGCGTAGACGTTGTTCTCCCGGGTGACGGACCGGGCCGACGGTGGGCCTCCGGGCGACCCTGCCGGTCGGGTCGACGGTGCGACGCCGGGGGTGCCCGCGGGCCGCGTCGAGGGACGGGCAGCGGGGGGGACCCGATTCACGTTCCCCGGGCGCGCGTAGATATTGTCCCGCGTCGCCGCCCGCGCCCCGCCGCTGGGGGTCCGCGCCGGACGGGTCCCGTAGAGAGGCCGATACCCCGGTGGATAGCCCGGGGGGCGGTACCCGGGACGATATCCTCCCGGCGGGTAATATCCCCCGTAATAGGGAGGCGGCCGGTACCCCGCCGGTCCCCACCAGCCATATCCATAGCCATAGCCATAGCCTGGTGCGCCCCAGTAGAAAGAGAAGCCCGGTATGCCGATCCCGACGCCGAAGCCCCAGCCACCGGTGTACGGGTTGTAGACGGCGTTGAAGCCGTACGTAACCGGGTAGGGGTAGTAGTAGTTTCCGTACCACCCCGGGTAGTAATACCCGGTCCCGTAGACCACGGTCCCGGAGTACGGGTATGCCCACATGTACCCCGGTGTGTACCCGACGTAGACGACCTCCGGGGTCGAATCGTAGATGTTCACGTACTTCACGTTGTAAACCGGGTATTCCGGAGGAATCGCCTGGATCTCCTTCGGGATCGAGGTCGCCACCTCCCAGGGTCCCTTCGGCGATACGGAGACATACCACACCGCCTGTTCGCACAGGTAGAAGCGGTCCCCGTGCTGGAGGACCGACGAGCCGGTGTTCACGGCGTACGAAAGTGGCGTCCCCTTGATCGGCTCGAACTTCGGCTCACCGTCGTACGTCACGCCGACCTTCGCGTTCGTTTCCCGCCGGATTGCCGACGTCTGGGGGATGTAGGTGTCGAGGACCGCCTCGTTCGCCGCGTCGGTCCCCGCCACGCTGGCCAGCACGTGTCCCTTGGGGGAATCGGCCGGGATCTTCCGGAACTCGGGAGGGAGCTTGTCCGGAGCCACGTATTCCCACGGTCCGCCGGCAAGGGACGGGGTCGCGAACCATCGGCCCGAGAGAAGGGCGAAATGTTTCTGCGTGCCGATCGGCAGGAACAGGTCGCTCGCGGTGTTCTCCACGTACAGCAGGCCGTTCCCCGGGAGGGAAGCGTACTTCGGTGGGCCGTCGGTCTGGAGGAGCTCGGTGGGCTCTGTGGCCACGATGATCTCCGGGGGCACGGGTTTCTCCGCATCCTTGACGGGTGAAGCCTTCTTGTCCGCCTTTGTCCCGCCCCCCTTCCCCTCGGCCTTGGCCGCCTCCCTCTCCTGCAGTTTCCGGATGGAGGCCGGAGGATTGGCTCCCGCTTTCCACGTCCCGGCGGGTTCCGAGGCGCCGTACCAGAACTCCCCGAGGTTCAGATACCATCCCCCCGCAGCGTCCTGCACCACGAAGAACGGCGTGTTCTCCGCCCGTTTCAGGTTGGTCCCTCCGACCGGGCGGACGCGGGGCTTCCCGTCGTACAGGAGAAGCACGGAGGGCCGGGTGCGGAACACGATCTTCGGCGGATCCGTCCGGAGCTGCGCAACCGCGGACTGCTCCTTCGTCGCCATCTCCAGCGCCGGAAGGATCGAGTCGAGGGAGCCGTGGATGTTCCACTTCGGGATCTCTCTCTCGAGCAACCGGGCGGTCTTCTCCGCATTCTCCGGGTCGAGCTCGGGGAACTTGACGCTGGGCACCTTGATCTTTTCAAGAGTGTAGGTTCGGGAATCCCGGTCGGTCCGGAGCTTCCCCTCGAACCAGAAGGCCCCGAAGGTCGGCTCGCCTCCGATGGGAGTGAAGGAGATCGCGGCCCTCCCCGTCAGCGTGTCGCCCTCCAGGGATTCGAGCTGGGGCTGATAGACCAGGACCTTCCCTTCCTGCGTCAGGATCTCCTGGGGCCAGTCGTTCGTTGCGGCGAATTCCTCCGCCCGCGCGGGAAGGACGGAAAGGAGAAGGAGCAGGAGGGCCCCGAGGGCCAGCGATAGGATCCGCGCCGGCATGCGGTACTGCGGAATGGTGTGCATAAGACCCCCCTCCATCTTGGATGGGTCGCTAATAATAGGATACACCTCCCCCGGACCGATGCAATAATCTGCGGACGTGCCGGCGTCCGGTCGCCGTTCCGTCACTCCCGCCTGCCGCGCCTGCTTCCGGGCTCCAGCGACTGGCCGTAGTATCATCGTCATGCAATCGGTCAGCAACACGGGGGCGGCCCCGCTGAGAGAAGCGCTGAAAAAAGCGAAATAGCCCGGAAGGAAGGAGACGGAGAAGTTGAGGAGACAAAGCCGCACCCTGCGGGTCGGCCTGGCGTTGATGACGCTGATCGCGATTTCCCATCCGGCGTATGCCGGGGAACCGTCGCCGGCCGACAAGTGGACCTTCGCCTTGAGGCCCTACCTGTGGCCCAGCCTCGCCTGGATCTGCCCGATCTTCCGGTCGATCCCCTCCTCGGTGGCGGGAAGCGACTCCTCCGCGCCGGGGGATGACGGTCCGTCGGTCCCCTTTTCCGCCGGTCGCAGGGGATTCTTCTGCCCGTAGCTCGAGGATGCCGGGAGGAGCAGGGAAGACGCTGCGGCCAGGAAAGCCAGGAAAGCGAGCGCTGCCGGGTGTACAGGGCGGCGCATCGTCTACCCTTGTGCGGGCGGCGGTCCGGGAGCGGCCGGAGGGAGGAGTTCCTCCGCGTCGGGAACCTCGCGGTGGTACTCCTCCAGGACGAACAACAGCACGGTCAGGATCAGCGGCCCGATGATCAGCCCCATGAGTCCGTAGGCGAACAATCCCCCGAGGATGCCGACGACCAGCAGGGGCAGGGGCATGCCGGCCTTCCCGCCGATCAGCAGGGGGCGCAGCACGTTGTCGGCATTGCCGACCACCAGGGCGCACCAAAGGAGCAGCCCCACGCCCCAGGCGGTCTGTCCCGTGAAGATCAGGTACAGTACCCCCGGGACCCAGACGATCGCGGTCCCCACGACCGGAATCAGCCCCGAAAAGGCCATCACGGTACCGAAGAGGAGCGGGGAGGGGAGTCCCGCGACCCAGAATCCCACCCCCCCGAGGGCGCCCTGCGCGAGGCAGGTCAGCCCGACCCCTTTCACCACGGCTTTCGTGACCATCCCGAGGCGGGAGAGCAACTCCCGGGTCCGCTCCCGGGGAAGCGGAACCAGCGCGGCCACCTCGCCGAGCAGGGATTCCCCCCGGACGTAGAATATGCCCATGGCCACCAGCGCGAGGATCAGGTTCAGAAGAAAGGTCAGCGCGTTCGCAAGGAGGGAGGTAAGTATTCCCGTGACGGCGCCGATCCCTTTCTTCATCGCCGCAGGCACCGTGTGCCTCGCGTCCGCGGCAAAGGCCGCGACCTGCGGCCGGACCCACTTGACCAGCCGGCCGAGAAGGCCTTGGCCCCGATACGCGTCGAGCTTGTCCAGGAATTGCTGTGCCGGGTTCTCCTGACCCGCCGTCTTTTCGATCCAACGGTAGACATCCGTCGCCTGCTGACCCAGGGCGCCGATCAGCCCCAGGACCGGGACGACCAGCAGGAGGAGGACCAGCAGGACCATCAGGGCCGCCGCCGCCCCGTCTCTTCCCCCGAGCTTCCTCCGCAGCCGCTCGTACAATGGGAAGGTGATCACCGTGAGGACCACCCCGACGCCGATGGCGGCCAGGAACGGCTGGGCGAGCTGGTACACGAGGTACGCGAGGAAGGCGAGCAGGGTGCAGGCGATGAGCGGGGCGATCACTCTACGATACATGGTCATCCTCGGACGAACATCTTCCCGAGATAGTTCTTGAGATCCGCCTCGAAGTTCGTCTCGAACCCTCCCCGGTACACGATCGTCGTCGCGATCTCCGCGGCGAGGATCGCGGCGAGGTATTTCGGGGGGAGGTTGCGCACCCGCTCCCGGAACTTCGGGTGCTCCCGCACGAACGCCGGCAGGTGGGCCAGGATGGCGTCCCGGAAGGGGCGGGCCAGGGCGAGCTCCGGCCGCCCACGGAAGAAATCGAACAGCTTCGCGTAGTGCCCGTTGATCTCCCAGCTCAGGGCGTTGGAGATCTCGGTGTACGGGGTCTTCCCGCCGGACTCCTTCCGGCGCCGGAAGATCAGCTCGGCTTCGTCCCCCGCGCGCTTCTCCAGGATGCCGAGCACGTCCCGGACGTACTCCTCCTTGTGGTCGAGGAACTCCTTCCCGCTCATCAGGAGGTTGGCGATGATCTCGTACGAGGAGGAGATCACGCCGCACTTGTTCGCGGAGGCATCCCGCAGGATCACCGTGCCGCTCTCCTGGAGCTTCCCCCGGGCCTCCGGGGTGATGAAGGAGTTCGCCCCCTCCACGATCACCGGGGCCGACGGAGTGCCGTCCTCCGCCAGGTACCGCACCCAGTTCGACCCGTCGATCGTCTCGGGCCGGCCCCCCGCCGGGATGAACAGGTCCGCCTTCACGGAGAACGGGAGGGAGTCGAACTCCTTGTGGAACTCGTCCATGGTGACCCACCGCTCGGCGACCCCCTGACCCGTCCGTTCCACCCTCCGGAACAGCTCGCGCAGCCCCTCGGTCCTGCGGACGCTCCGGTACACCAGGAAGCCGCCCGGGGAGAGCCGCTGCGGGTCGAACGCGTCCACGTCCTCCTTGAGGAGGATCCGGGACAGCTCCGCACGGTCCGCCCCGGCCGGGTCGTACAGCGCCCCCGTCCCGTCGAGGACCAGCCGGATCGCCACCTTGGGGCACCGGTCGAGGAGGATCCGCATGGCGTTCCCCGCCACGTCGCCGTTGGTGCCGCCGGTGAACTTGACGGAGAACCGGTCTTTCCGGACGTCGATCCCCCGCTCCCGCATGGCGACCTCGGCGAATTTGACCACGCCGGTCGAGGTCACCCCGTACTCCTTGTGGTTGATCCCCACCTCCTTGCTCGACATGATGCCGATCCCTAGGATGTAGCCGCGCTGGCGGGAGAGAACCGCGATCGACTCGATCATGGAGTCGTGCATGTTCTCGTCGGGCCCCAGCTCGATCGGCTCGTCCTCGCCGTAATAGTCCACCACCCTCGGGTCCTTCGCCTTCCCGTCCTGGGTGACGAAGATGTCCAGGAAGGCCTGGATGAAGCACCACTGCACCTTGTAGAGCCGCTGGGTCATCCGCTCCCGGGTCTGCACCCCCGGAGCGATCAGCACCGTCACCATCTTGGAGCCGCCCTCGTAGATGTCCTTGTTCTTCAGGTGCTGGGTGTGGGCGAGGACGTAATTCTCGCGGAAGAGGGAGTTCGCGGCGGTGACGAAATCGTCCCGGTGCCCCGCGATGATCGTGCGCCAGCCTCCCCGGGCGATGTCGGAGAAGCCGATGTGGAATCCCAACCCGTGGCGGCCGTAGAAGAAGGTGACCCGGAAGGGACGCTCCGGGGGAAGGTCCGAGGTGAAGTCGGGACCCAGGTCGGCGAGGTACGCGGGGTCGAGGCGGAAGGCGAGGGCGTGCTTCTCCGGAACGAAGAAGTTGGTCTTCAAGGTCCGCCGGATGAAGAAGAGGGTGCACCGGAAGATCGACCGCCGGAAATCGTCCAGCATCTTGTGCCCGGTGTTGTGCGTCTCGACGGCCCGGGTGGCCTCCTCCAGCGCCTTCCCGTACGCCGTCTCCCGGTCCGCGATGTCCGGGTCGAAGCGGAGCCCGAACAGGCGGGTAAGCTGCAGGGCCATCTCCGGGTGGGTGTTGAACGCCCGGACGACGTCCTCGTACGTGTAAGTGTGCGGCTGGTTGTGGACGAGGTTGGTGTGGGCGAAGCCGATGAAGGCGTTGACGAGGGCCGCCTCCTCTCCCGTCATCAGACGCTTCTGGACGAAGTCCCGGTAGGTCGGGCTCTCGGTGGCCAGGATCTGGGTGTTGTAGAGCTCCCGCCGGAGCTGCCGGTAGAGGGGCGAATCCTTCCCGAGCAGCCCGCCGGCCCTGCGGCGGACGTAGAAGGTGCCGAGGAAGTACGGGTGCTCCCCCGTGGAGATCGTCAACGTGTAGGCGCGCCGGACCCCGAGGTCCAGGCGGTTGAACACCTCCATGATCTGGGGGAGAAAGTTCCCCTGCGGCGGGTTCGCCACGGCGAACAGGACCCGCATCTCCTCCCGCTCCGCGATGTTCTCGATCTCGGCTTTCTCCATGTCGAGGAAGATCCCGGCGTGGCTTTCTCCCTGGTGGAAGAGCCAGAGGATGCGGGCCACCCTCCGCGGAGGGGAGAGGCGCACGTACCGCTCGTTGTTGAGCCAGAGGATCCGGAGCAGCTTGTCCGCTTCCTGCGCCGGCAGCGGCGGGGAGAACGCATGCAGGGCCTTCCGGACCCCGCGCCGGATCTCCTCCGGGATGTCGACCTCCTTCGCGGCGGAGATCTCCGACTTGGCCTTCCGGTCGAACTCGTACCGCTGGATCTCGAGCTCGCGGTCCGCCCCGGGGACCGGGGCGTACGAGTGGGAGATCTCGACGGAGGAGATCTCCCGGGCCTCCAGGAGCTGGACCGCCTCGTAGATCGACCCCGGGACGTTCAGGCGGGCAACCATCGTTTCGCCGGGCTTGTCCGACAGGAAGAGATACCGGTTTTCCGTGAGGCGCCGCAGGCCGAGGCAGAGCGTGGCGATCTTCTCCGGCTCCTCCCGCGAGGTGACGAAGAAGATGGCGGGCATCTGGGCCCGCAGCCACGCGAGGTTTTCCCGGGCTTCAACGGAAGCGTGGCGGACGAGTGAGAGGATCTTCCGGTCGTTCAGGGTGTCGGTTCCGGCGGTCATGGATCCCTCCGTGCCGTGCCGGCCGCGAGAAGCAGCGCCAGGCAGGAGCCGACGAAGGCGGAATGCCGAAGGATACGGGAGAGGGAAGCGCATCGGATTCCAGGGAGAAACATAGACCCTCCTGCTACCGGAAATTCTAGATGGGAGTAACCTCTTCCACGTGATGCGAACGACCGATCGCCTTCGCGTCGAACGTCAGTCTGACATCGTTCCATAACCACGACAAGGGGGCCCGCGCGACGATCGGGGAGAAGGGGCGATCCGCACCGTTCACGTGGGAAACCCGAAACGGACCTGGCAGTCGAAGCCGAACAAAGATGCGGAGATACCAATGCCGATCGGCAAAACGCAAGGAACGCAAGCCTGCATCGGGTTCCTGTTTCCCGAGGCCCTGACGGTCAGGGTTTCACGCAGTTCGTGCCGCCTCTCTCCGTACAAAAGATGTAGCTCACCTGCTTGCTCCAGAATTTCAGGGCGTCGTCGGCGTTGGACCAGCTGTCGTACATTCCCTCGACGGATTTGCCGCCGACGCGGCGGTCGATGGCTGCCCCGAGCAACTCTCCGGTCATGGCATCGGTGACCTTGAATTCCGCGGTGATTTCTCCTACACCCGTCTGTTTCCCGGTGCTGGCTCCTTTGATCGCGGAGATACCGATTCCGATCGGCGTAACGCTCGACAGGATGTTGCGCACCGCGCTAGAAGGATTTGCTTCGAGGATGGCAAGCTGGAGCCTCACCGCCCCCGGTTCGGGGGATTTTACGATTGCAGAATATTTCTGGAATTCCTGTACCAGATAGAGGTAGGCATTGTTCGCGAGCTTCTGATAATTTTCCAGATTCTCCGCGTCGAGTTCGGCCGACCGGCTGAGCAGGACCGGGTCGACCAGAATCTTGTTGTATGTCCCGCTCTTTACATCCGGGTTCCTGTATCGGTAAAGGGCTTGGCCACTTTCCCCCGGCTTCAGGATCGCCGGGTTGACGAGCATCGTCTCCTTTATATCCAGGCTTCGCGCTTGGTAACTCCCGGCACAGCCGCCGAGCAGGAGCGCGACGACCACAAACAGCGCGAATGCGAATATCGTTTCCTGCCGTTTCATGACGTCCCTCCATTGACGGTCGGTTTGGCGATCCAACCGCCGCCCATTGCCTTGTAGATATTTACGAACGACGTGAACAGCGAAGCCCGGACCTTCGCGTAATTGAGCTCGGCGGGGAACAACTGTTCCTGGGCCTGGATGACCGTGAAATAGGGCGAATAGCCGCCATCGTACTGGAGTTGCGCAAGCCGGGTATATTCCCTGGCTGCCGAGACAAGTCGTTCCTGGGCCTGGAGCTGCTCCGCGATTTTGGCGCGGGCGACCAGCGAGTTTTCGACATCCGCGAAGGCGTTCTGGATCGAGGACTCGTATGTCAAGAGTGCGACCTGGCGGGCCGCCTCGGCCTGTTGAATCTGACCGGAAATTGCCCCGGCGGTGAAAATCGGTCCGGTGATCGCCCCCGCATAACTCCACGTTCGGGCCGGCCCCTGGAAAAGATTGGAAAGCTCGGCGCTTGCCTGGCCATAGTTGCCGGTGAGGGAAATGGTCGGAAAATAGAGGGCCCTGGCCGCTCCGATCTGTGCGTTGGCGGCGATCAGGTTCTGCTCGCTCTGGACGATATCCGGTCGCCGTTCCAACAGCAGGGAAGGGATCGCGACGGGGATGGCAGGAAGGGCAATCTCGTAAATGGACCTGCCACGGGCGATCGGCCCCGGATTTCGCCCAAGGAGGAGAGACAGCGCGTTTTCCGTCTGGGCGATCTGCACTTCGATCTGGGGAATCGCAGATGCCGCGGTTTCATACTGGGTGCGCGCCTGCTCCACGGTCATCCTGGAAATCTGGCCATACATGAACTTCAGCTCGAACAGCCTGACGGACTCGCCATAGATAGCCAGAGTCCGCTTGGCGATCGACAACTGCTCGTCCAGGCCGCGGAGTTGCAGATAGTTATCCGCCACGCCGGCGACAAGGGAAAGGATTACGCCACGGCGTGCCTCTTCGGAGGCGAGCAGGTTCGCCCGCGCGGCTTCGGATAGTCGCCGGATGCGGCCCCACAGGTCGATCTCCCAGGTCGCGCCGGCAAAGAGCGAAAGAGCTGTCTGCGGGTTGGAGAGAGTGGGAGGTAACGGTGTAGCGTTGCTTTCGCTGGCCCGTTGGCGTGCGGCATTCCCGCCGTACCCGACCTGCGGTAACAGCGGAGCGCGCGTCTGGACGAGAATTCCCGCGGCATACTCGATATTCGCGGTGGCGATTTTTACGTTCTTGTTGTTGTCAAGGGCTTCGGCGATGAGGCTATCAAGTACCGGGTCCTGAAACTGCAGCCACCAGGAGGGGTTTGCGGTATCCAGAGCCTCCTTCTCCGAGTAGCGGAAAGCTTCCGGAAGGTCCACGGCGGGGCGTCGGTAATCGGGGCCGATCAAGCAGCCTGCCAGCAGACCGACGGTTGCGATAACGATGAACCGACGCATGTCAGGGTTCTCCCGGTCCTTCCGATGGAACGTCCGAAACCTTCCTTGTCTCTTCGCCGCGAGAGTGCAACCGGTCAAAGAGGTAGAAGAAGAGAGGGACATAGAGCATGGCCAGCGTAGTCTCGCCGATCATGCCGCCGATGATCCCCGTGCCGATGGAATGGCGGGCGTTCGCCCCCGCGCCCATGGCGAGGGCCAGGGGCAGCACGCCGAAGATGAAGGCCAGCGAGGTCATGATGATCGGCCGCAGCCGTTCCTCGCCCGCCCGGATGGTCGCATCCAGAATCGATAATCCCTGCTTGCGCAGCTCGACGGCAAACGTGACCCGCAAGACGGCATTCTTCGCTCCCAGGCCGATCAGCACCAGGAGGCCGATCTGGAAATACACGTCATTGTTCAGGCCGCGGAGCCAGTTTAACGCCAGGGCTCCGAGGATCCCGAAGGGGACCGCCGTCATGACGGAACCCGGAAGCGTCCACGACTCGAACTGGGCGGCCAGGACGAGGAACACGATGATGAGGCCGAAGATGAAGGCGGATGCGGAAGTGCTTCCAGACTTTTTCTCTTCGTACGCCAGGCCGGACCAGGAAACCTCGTACCCTTGCGGAAGGACATCGCGCGCCGCCTGTTCCATCGCCCGGATCGCGTCTCCGGAGCTGTATCCGGGCGAGGCGCTGCCGGTGACCTGTGCCGCCGGGAACCCGTTGAAATGGGGCAACAGATCGGGACCGGTGCTGTAGCTTGTCGTGACGACGGCCGAGAGCGGTACCATCTGTCCGTTATTGGAACGGGTGTACAACCGGGTGATGTCGGAGGGGTTCTGACGGTACTGTGCATCCGACTGCAGGATGACATTCCAGATCCGGCTGTACTGGTTGTACTGGCTGACGATAATCGAGCCGAACTGGGCCTGCAGGGCACGATACACATCCTGTACCGCCACGCCGAGTAGCACGGCTTTTTCCCGATCGACATCGACCCGCAGCTGCTGCGACGAAGCGCGGAAGGTGGTGTTCAGGCCGCTCAGTTCGGGCCGTTGACGGGCCTTGGCGAGAAACTGCTGCGTAAGTTCGTGCAAGCGCGCCGGATCTCCGGACCCCCTGTCCTGGATCCAGAATTCGAACCCTCCCGTGGTTCCGATCCCCGGAATCGCGGGGGGGGCAAGGGGGATGATCACGCCGGTCTGGATCTCTTTGGCCCCGGCATGAATCGATCCCAGCACGGCGCGAGGGTTTTCCTTGAGGGCGCGTTCCTTGGAAGAGTAACGATCCTTGAAATCCTTCAAAGTCACGAAGAAGGTCGATGCGGTGGTTTTGAACTGGCCGTCGATCAGGCTGTAGCCATTGATCACCGTACGGTCAAGGACCGCCGGATTCCTGGCGAACAGCTCATCCACACGGCTTGCCGTCTGAACCGTGCGATCGAGGCTTGCGGCATCCGGCAGGATCAGCGCCGTCAGGACGTACCCCTGATCCTCGTTCGGGACGAAGCTCGTCGGCATGGCCATGAACAGGTACACGAGCGCTCCGAGGAATCCCGCGAGCAAAACGAACGCCACGGCCATCCGCTTGATGATCAGCAGTACGGCGTTGCCGAATGCCAGGGTGAGGCGGTCGACCCCGCGGTTGAACCAGGCGAAGAACCCTTTCTGCGGAGTCGGAGAATGCTTGAGAAGGAGCGCGCACATGGCCGGCGTCAGGGTGAGCGCGACGAATCCCGAGAGGGATACGGAAATGACGATGGTGATGGCGAACTGTTTGTAGAGCTGCCCCGTGGTTCCGGGAAGGAAGGCCGCCGGGATGAATACCGAGGCCATGACCAGCACCACCGCCACAAGCGAACTGCCGATCTCTTCCATGGCCTTGATCGTCGCTTCCCTGGGGGGGAGGTGGTTCTTGGTCATGTTTCTTTCGACGTTCTCCACCACTACGATCGCATCGTCGACCACCATGCCGATGGCGAGCACTATGCCGAACAGCGTCAACAGGTTGATGGAGAAGCCCAAGGCGAGCATGCCGGTAAACGTGCCGATCAGTGCGACGAAGATGGCGACCGTGCAGATGATCGTGGAACGGATGCTCTGCAGAAACAGGTACACGACCAGCATTACCAGCACGATCGCTTCGAGCAGCGTGTGGAGGACCTCTTCGATGGAGAGCCTCACGAAATCGGTCGTATCGAGGGCGATGCGGTACTCGATGCCGTCCGGCATCGTCCTTTTCATCTCCTCCATGGTCTTGCGGACCGCTTTGGAAACATCGAGACCGTTGGAACCGGGCTGCTGGTAGACGGCGATGAAGGTCGCCGGTGCCCCGTTCAGTTTGTTGTCGTCGACGTACTGTTTGCGGCCGACCTCGGCGCGCGCAACATCCCCGAGTCGGATGATGGCGCTGCCGTCCGTGGTGGCGCGGAGGATGATGTTTTCGTACTCGGAAGGCTGGACAAACTGGGGTTGGGTAACGACCGGAAACGTCTGCTGGACGGTCCCCTCGGTCGGCTGCTGGCCGATCTGGCCCGCCCCGAACAGGGAGTTCTGGTTGGCGACCGCCTGTTGGACATCCGTCGTGGTGATCCCGAGGGAGGCCATCCGGTCGGGGTTCATCCAGATGCGCATCGCCTGGTCGGCCACACCGAAGATCGACGCCTGGCCGGCGCCGTTGATCCTCTTGACGGCATCCAGGACGTACACATTGGCATAATTGGTCACGTAATCGGGTTTGTAACGACCGTCCCTGTTGTACAGGGCGATGATCATCAGGATGCTGGACGATTTTTTCTGCACCGACACACCGCTCTGGACGACCGCGTCGGGCAGCTGCGGCATGGCGAGATTCACCCGGTTCTGAACCTGCACCTGGGCGACATCCGGGTCCGTATCGAGGCTGAAGTAGACCGTCAGGGTGATCTGGCCGGAACTGGAGCTCGTCGATGTCATGTAGAGCATGTTCTCGACGCCGTTGATCTGCGCCTCGATGGGAGCGGCGACCGCATCGGCGACGATTTTCGAGTCGGCGCCCGGGTAGACGGCGGTCACCGTCACCTGCACCGGCGTGATGGACGGGTACTGCGCTACCGGCAGGGCTTTCATCGACACCAGGCCGGCGATGACGATGATCAGCGAGATGACCGTCGCGAAGATCGGCCGCTCGATGAAAAACCTGGAGAACACGGATTCCTTGCCTCCCCTAGCCGCGGTTCTTGACGGTGTTGTCCTTCCCACCCCCGGCCGGCGGCTTTCCGTCGGCGGGTTTCCGTCCCGGGGGGGTTCCGGCCGACTGTACCGTGACCTTGATGCCCGGGCGCAGCAACAGCACTCCGTCCACCACGATCCGTTCACCCGCCCGGAGGCCTTCGGAAATAAACCAGTCGTCCTTGTACCAATCGCCGACGACGACGGGACGGGCCTCGACGGTTCCCTCCCCGGTCACGACCCAGACGAAGTGCCCCTTGGAACCCTGTTGCACCGACCTCTGGGGCACGAGGATCGCGTTTGGGCGGACCGCCCCTTTCACGTGCACGCGTACGTATTGGTTCGGGTGCAGAACCCCGTCCGGATTCTCGACGCTGACCCGGACAAGGAAGGTACCCGACTGGGCGTTGTACGACGGATCGGCAAAGGTGATCCTTCCGGTATGCGGAAAGATCGTACCGTCGACCAGGACGACTTCGATAACATAGTTGTTGTCTTTCGGGGGACGCAACAGCCCTTTGGCGATCTGGCCGCGGAAATTCTGCATCTCGTTTTCCGAAAGGCTGAAGTTCACCCACATCGGCGAAGAGAGCATGACCGTGGTGAGTTGACTGTTCTGCGTACTGATGTACGTGCCTTCCTGCTGCAGGGCGGCTCCGGTTACCCCATGGACGGGAGAGGCGATCGTGCAGTAGGAAAGGTTGAGTTTCGCCGACTCCAGTTGGGCCTTGGCCTGATCGACCCCCGCGGCTGCGGACTGGAACTGGCCGGTCGCATCATCCAGATCCTTCTGGGACAACGCATCGACCGCGGCGAGCGGCTTGGTGCGCGCGAGGTTGGTACGAGCCACTTCGAGGACCGCTTCCTGCTTGGCGAGCGCTGCCGCGGCCTGGTCCCGTTGTACCTGGAACGGCTTCGGGTCGATCTGGAAGAGGACCTGCCCCTCCCGGACCGTCGCCCCTTCGGTATAGAGCCTCCGGTCGAGGAATCCACTGACCCGTGCGTAGATATTGACCTGACGGGAGCTCTGGGTCTGTGCGACATACTCGGCGGAGACCGGCACGTCCCCGGAAATGACCTCCATGACGGTGACGCTCGGGACGGCTGACGTGGCCCCTGATTTATTCTCCTTTCCGCAACCCCCGAGGTTCAGTGCGGCGAGGCAGGCCATGCCAAGGGCCACCCTCCGTGCAGCACGCATACAGGGGTTCCGGGTACGTCGGTTCATGGGTCGTCCTCCCGTGAAGAGAGTCTCCGCAAAATACCCTAAGATCAGACGCATCCATTTCGGGTGCAGCGGGGTCCCACCCGCCGTCTCGCAGGGAAGGGGGATCACCGGATTCCCGGGAGAGGTCATTGTCGGGCGATATCGAGCTTGGGGTGGTCCGGTTGGAACATCCCTTCCCTCCGGACTATTATCTAAAAAGAGCATGGGGTAGCAAGAAACTTCTTTGCTACCCGAAGAACTGTTCCGGACCCAAGGGTTGACGGCCGAAGGATCAACGGGGGTGGCCTCGACACGCACATTCAATCCGCGTCGGGGCCTGACGCCGGCATGTATCCGGCTAGGTGCCCCGCTTGCGTTGCTTGCCGTATTGGCCCTTTCCTGCGGGGGACCCTCCGCCTCCCGTAGGCGCTGACGACGAGGGCGACCACCGAGACGAGGTAGAGCTGGCCGACGATCGCCTCGGTGGCCGCAAGCATCCGGTTCCGGGCCGAACGCCGGGGAGAGATCGCCGTAGCCGACCGTCGTGAGGGTGATGAAGCTGAAATACAAATAATTCAGCCCGTCTTCCGATCCCGGCTGTTGGATCCTGCGCGGATTTCATCGGCTTCCCTTCAGTGGTCCCCTTCCTGCTCGTCCCACCAGGGCCGGTCGGGCTTCTTGTCCGTGCCCGCGATCCCCGGGCTGGTCATTTCGAACGGGTCGAGGATCTTGTCCAGCTGTTCCGGCGTCAGCACCTTGTCCCGCAGGATCAGCTCCCGGACCGACTTCCCGGTCAGGTTCGCCTCCCGGGCGATCCGGGCCGCCGTCTCGTACCCCACGTGCGGGTTGATCGCGGTGATGACGCCCGTGCTGTTGTCCACGTACGTCTTCATGCGGTCCGCGTTCGCCACGAGCCCCTCGACCAGGAACGTCCGGAAGACCACGAAGACGTTCTTCATGATGCTGATCGACTGGAGCAGGTTGAAGACCAGCACCGGCTCCATCACGTTCAGCTCGAACTGGCCCGCCTCGGAAGCAAGGCAGATCGTGTGGTCGTTGCCGATGACCTGGAAGGCGACCTGGTTCACCACCTCGGCCATGACCGGGTTCACCTTCCCGGGCATGATGCTGCTCCCCGGCTGGCGCGCGGGAAGTTGCAGCTCTCCGAGGCCGCACCGCGGCCCGGACGCCATCATCCGAAGGTCGTTGGCGATCTTCGACAGGTTCATCATGCACACCTTGAGCATCGCCGACACCTCGGTGTAGCCGTCCGTGTTCTGGGTGGCGTCCACGAGGTGCTCGGCGCTCTTGATCGGCCACTTGCTGATCCCCCCGAGATAGAGCACCACCTTCTCGATGTACGCGGGGTCGGCGTTTAGCCCCGTCCCCACGGCGGTGGCGCCCATGTTCACCTCGAACAGGTGCAGCCCGATCCCGGTGATCCGCTTGATGTCGCGGTCCAGGACCCGGCGATACGCCCCGAACTCCTGGCCCAGGCGGATGGGCACCGCGTCCTGGAGGTGGGTCCGGCCCATCTTGATGATCCCCTCGTACTCCTTCTCCTTCGCGGCGAAAGCGTCCCGCAGGTTTCTCAGCTCGCCCAGCATCTCCTTCAGGAGGTCGAGGGTGGCGATGTGGACCCCGGTGGGGAAGGCGTCGTTGGTGGACTGGGCCATGTTCACGTGTGTATTGGGGCTGATGGCCTTGTACGTCCCCTTGGGGGCGCCAAGAAGCTCCAGGGCCCGGTTGGCCAGCACCTCGTTCGTGTTCATGTTGATCGACGTGCCCGCCCCCCCCTGGATCGGGTCCACCAGGAACTGGTCGTGGAACTTCCCCGCGATCACCTCGTCTGCCGCCGCCGAGATGGCGTCGGCGATCTTCGCGTCCAGGTGCCCCGTGTCGCGGTTGGCCAGGGCGGCCGCCTTCTTGACGATCGCCATCGCCCGGATAAGCGCCGGGTGGATCCGGTACCCGGTGATGGGGAAGTTCTCGATCGCCCGCAGGGTTTGGACGCCGTAGTAGGCGTCGATGGGGACCTGACGCTCCCCGAGGAAATCCTTCTCGATGCGGAACTGCCCGCTCATGGGGTTCTCCTTCTCCGGAGGATTTTCATAACACGAACTTTGCGATCACGAGGCCGACGGTGACGGCGGTGCACGTCGCCACCAGTCCGGGCGCCATGAAGGAATGGTTGAGGACGAACCGGCCGATCCGGGTCGTCCCGCTCCGGTCGAAGTTGATGGCGGCGATGATGGTCCCGTACGTGGGCAGGAAGAAGTAGCCGTTCACGGCCGGCCACGAGGCGATGAGGGACGAGGAGGGGAGGCCGAGGCTGATCCCCAGCGGCATGAGCGCGCGCGTCGTCGCCGCCTGGCTGAAGAGGAGGACCGAGGCGAAGAAAAGCCCCGCGGCGAAGACGACCGGGTATGCCGCGGTGAGGTCGCCGATCTGCCCGATGATGAGCTTCTCGTTCGCCTTGATGAAGGTGTCCCCGAGCCACGCCAGCCCGAAGATCCCCACCACCGCCGTGACCCCCGCCTGCGAGGAGGGGGTCTTGGGAACGTTTCCGGCCGGGACCCGCGTCACCGCCAGGATGAGGGCCGCCATCGAGAGCATCACGATCTGGATGGTCGTCGCCATGTCGAGGGGGACCGACTTCCCCGCCTTGAGGAACGCCGGCCGCAGGACCGGGAACAGGCCGGCGGCGACGACGAGCCCCACGCCCAGCAGGAACATCAGGGCGCTGGTGCGTGCGGTCTTCGGGAGCTCCTTCTGCTCCGCCGTCCCCTTCCCCCCCCGGGGCGGCTCGATCTCCCCCGCTTTCAGACGCCGCTGGTACTCGGGGTCGTCCGAAAGCTCCTTCCCAAGCCGGGTCTGGACGAGGGCCGCCACGATCACGCCGATCAGCGTCGCAGGGATGGCGATGGCGATGATCGTGCCCAGCTTGATCCCGGCGGGCTCGAAGAGGGCGATCATCGCCGCCGTGGCCGCCGAGACGGGGGAGGCGGTGATCGCCTGCTGGGAGGCGATGGTGGAGACGGCGATGGGGCGCTCGGGCCGGATGCCGTTCTCGTGGGCCACCTCGTGGATGACGGGGAGGAGCGGGTAGAAGACGTGCCCCGTGCCCGCCCCCAGGGTGAAGAGCCACGACACCACCGGGGCCACGATCGTGATCTGCTTCGGGTTCCGCCGGATGAGTCCTTCGGCCACCCGGACGAGCCAGTCGATCCCCCCGGCGGCCTCCATCACCGAGGTTGCCATGATCACCGCGAGGATGATGAGCATCACGTCGATGGGGGGCGCCGTGGGCGGCAGGCCGAAGCCGTAGGAGAGGACGAGGACGCCGGCGCCGCCCCACAAACCCAGGCCGACCCCGCCGTAGCGGCTTCCCATGAGGATCGCCGCGATGACGACCGCGAATTCGAGGAGGAGTTTCACCGTCATGGCTTCCCTCCCTTTCCGACCGCGCCGCCGAAATATTTCTCCCGGAGCCGGTCGTAGCTCCCGTCTTTCCTCATGGCCGAAAGTTTTTCGTTGACCCACCGGAGAGTCGCGAGGTCCCCCTTGCGGACCGCGATGGCGTACGGCCGCGGGAGGATCGGCTTCCCCGCGGCCGAAAGGTCGCGGTTCTCCTCCGCCAGGGCGAGGACCAGCATGTCGTCCTGGCACAGCGCGTCCGCCTTCTTCGTCTTGAGCGCCTGGACCGCCTCGCCCATGTTCCTGAAGGCGACCCGCGTTGCCCCGGGAGCCACCAGCGCGAGGTCCTTCTCCTGGATCGACCCCTCGATGACGGCTACCGTCTTCCCGGCGAGGTCCTCGATCCCGCGGACGGGGCTTCCGGCGGGAACGAGGAGCAGGGAGGCGGAGACGAAGTACGGGTCGGAGAATTCGAGAACCTGCCGCCGCTCCTCCGTGACGGTCATGGTCGCGACGATCATGTCGATCCAGTCGCTGTAGAGGAACGGGATGCGGCTGCCGGTGGTGACCGGAACCGTTTCCAGCCGCCCCTCGTCCTCGAACAGGGCCTTCGCGAGGTACCGGGCGACGTCGACGTCGAACCCCGCCGGCTTCCCGGACGGATCCAGGTAGCCGAAGGGCGGGAAGTCGGTCTTCACGCCCACCAGCAGTTTCCCCCGGCTCCGGGCGTCGTCCAGTCCGCCGGCCGACACCGGGCCGGCGGCGGTCAGGGCCGAAGCCAGGAACACTACGAGCCATACGGTTCCCCTTACCGTGCTTTTCCTTCGGACCATCGGCTCCCTCCATCGGCGCGCCGTTGCGGCGTCGGGGCGCTTCCCCGTGTCGGTTGACCCGATCCCTTCCGTCCTCTATTGCATACTGTATACTGTGATAACTATACAAAGGTTCGGGTAATCAGTCTATTTTTCCGGAGAATGCACCGGATGCTCGTGAGCAATCCGCATCGGGGCAGGGCCCCGGCATCCCGTCGGCGGGGTCTCCCGCTCGCGCTGCTGGCCTTCCTGCTGGTGTCGGCATGCGGGGGACCGGCGAAAGGCCCGGTGAGCGTGTCGTCCCCGGGCGAGTGGCGTTCCTTCGAAGGGACGGGGTCCGCCACGGGCCACCGGCAGACCCTTCACCTGGGGCCGGACCGAATCGTCTCCATCGCCAATTTCTCCGGATCGGTGCTGCTCATCGGGGAGCAACGGTTGGGCGAGGGATTCCGTGTCGATGTCATCGGGACCACCGACAGCCTGAAAGGCGCCGCCGGCTGGTGCGTCTGGACGGACAGTCGCGGCGACCAGGTCTTCAGTGAGTTTCGGGGCGGACCCATCGGCACCGGAGCCCGCTTTACGGGGACCCTGCTGGGCGGGACGGGGCGATACGCGGGGGTGACCGGGGAGTACGTGTTCGATTGGCAGTACATCATCGAATCCGGAGAAGGAAAAATCCAGGGGCGGATCACGGGGCTCAGGGGCCGATTCCGCCGGGACATGCCGCCCCCTCCCCCGGAGCGGAATGGCCCCCGGGGAAAGGACGGATCGGTTCATGAACCCCGCTAGCCCGGCCGCCAGCAAGCTCCTCGTCCAGTGGATCGCCCTGGCCGTCGCCCTCGGGATCTGGTTTGCCCCGGTCCCGGAAGGGCTGACGCTCAACGCGTGGCACCTCTTTGCCATCTTCGGGGCCGCGATCCTCTCCGTGATCCTGAACGCCTTCCCGCTCCTGACGGCCGCCATGGTCGCCCTGGCGGCCGCGGTCCTCTCGGGGACCGTGGCGCCCGCGAAGGCATTCGGGGGGTTCGCCAACGCGTCCGTCCTCCTGGTGGTGGTCGCGTTCCTGGTGGCCCGTGGCGTCGTGAAGTCCGGTCTGGGGCGCCGCCTGAGCTATATGGTCGTGGGACTCTTCGGCCGGTCGACGCTGGGGCTGGCCTACAGCATCTTCTTCACGGACGCCGTCATCGCCCCCGCTTTCCCGAGCAACACCGCGCGGGGGGGCGTGCTCTTCCCCATCGTCCTCTCCCTCTCGCAGGGGGGGGGGTCGAGGCCGGAGGACGGGACGGCGCGGCGGATGGGCGCGTACCTCATGTTCTGCGGCATCGCGAGCTTGAGCCTCTCGTCCGCGCTCTGGCTCACGGCCACCTCCGCCAACCCCATCGGGGTGGAGATCGGCCGCACCTTCGGCGTAAACGCATCGTTTGGAAAATGGCTGCTCGCGGCCTCGGTCCCCGCGCTGGCGGCGATCCTCCTGCTGCCCCTCGTGCTCTACAATGTCTTCCCGCCCGAAGTGAGGGAAACCCCCGAGGCCCCGGCCGCCGCCCGCGAGGCGCTCCGGACGATGGGTCCCCTGAGCCGGGACGAAAAAGTCGTCGCCGTGGCCTTCGCGCTCATGGTCACGGGGTGGGTCTTCGCGGGGACCCTGAAGCTTGATTTGACCGCCGTGGCGTTCGCCGGCCTCGGCGCGCTGCTCGCCACCAGCGTCCTCACTCTGGAGGATTTCACCCGCGAGGGGGACACGCTGGCCACGTTCCTCTGGCTGGCCGTCCTCTTCGCGCTGAGCGGACAGCTCAACGAGATGGGGTTCATGGGGTTCGTGGGGGAGCGGCTGGCCACGAGGCTCGAGGGACTCTCCTGGCCACTGGTCTACGTGTCGCTGGTCGTCCTCTACGTGCTGATCCACTACCTGTTCGTGAGCCAGTCGTCCCAGGTGCTGGCCCTGTTCGGCGTGTTCCTGGACGTGGGGATCCGGACGGGCGTGCCGAAGGAGATCCTCGCCTTCGCCCTCCTCTTCGCGAGCAGCTACTTCTCCACGATCACCCCGCAAGGGGGGAGCCAGAACGTGATCTTCGTCGGCGCCGGCTACCTGACCCAGGGGGAGCTGTACCGGCTGGGGGCGATCACGACAGCCTTCAATCTCCTGGTCTTCCTCGTCGTGGGCACCCCCTGGATCCTGTTCGTTACCCGGTAATAATGGTCCCAATGCTCGGGAAGAGGGGATCAAGATACGGATCGACTGACCGCAATGGGAAAGGATACGGATCATGAAGGTCATCATCGTTGGCGGGGTGGCCGGCGGCGCGTCGTGTGCGGCGCGCCTGCGCAGGCTGGACGAAAAGGCCGAAATCCTCATGGTCGAGCGCGGGCCGTACGTTTCGTACGCGAACTGCGGGCTGCCGTACCATGTCGGAGGCACGATCGAAAAAGAGTCGAGCCTCCTGGTCGCGACGGAACAGACGTTTCGCACGCAGTTCGCCGTCGATTGCCGGACGCGTTGCGAGGTGGTCGGCATTTCGTCCGGACAGAAAACCGTGGAATTAAAGAACCACGCGACCGGCGAGGTGACCACCGAGAAATACGACAAGCTCGTGCTGTCGCCCGGGGCGGCGCCGATCCGTCCGCCGCTCCCCGGCATCGATCTTCCGGGAATCTTCTCGGTGAGAACCGTGCCGGACGCCAGGAGCATTCGCGAGTGGCTCGACCGGGGTGCGGCGGATCAATCCGGAATGAATTCGTATGCGGGATTCCAGACGGTGACGAAACCGAAGCGTGCGGTGGTCGTCGGCGGCGGATTCATCGGACTCGAGATGGTGGAAAACCTGGTCCATCGCTGTCTCGAAGTGACGCTGATCGAGAAGCTCGATCAGGTCATGCCCCCGCTCGATCCGGAAATGGCGCGCCTCGTCGAACGCTACATGGCAAAGCACGACGTCCGGCTCGAACTCAATGACGGCGTGGCCGGATTCCGGAAGTCCGCGGATGGTTCGCTGGAAGTACTCACGGGTTCCGGCAAGAGGCTTCCCGCGGACATCGTGATTCTCGCGATCGGCGTGCGTCCGGAGACCACGCTGGCGAAGATGGCCGGGATCGAGGTCGGCCAGCGCGGCGGGATCCGGGTGGACGAGCAGATGCGCACGAGCGCACCGGACATCTTCGCCGTCGGCGACGCGGTCGAAGTCCGGGACTTCGTTACCGGCCAATGGGCGCTCATCCCCCTCGCCGGGCCGGCCAACCGGCAGGGCCGGATCGCAGCCGATGTGATCGCCGGGCGCGACTCCCGTTTCCGTGGCACGCAGGGGACCTCGATCTGCAAGATTTTCGAGGGCGTGATTGCCCAGACCGGCGCCAGCGAGAAGGTCCTTGTCCAGCTCGGAGACAAGGACTTCGAAAAAATCTACCTCTTCCCGAATTCGCACGCGGGGTACTATCCGGGCGCGAAAATGCTCGCGATCAAGGTCCTTTTCCGGAAATCCGACGGGCGCCTCCTCGGTGCGCAGGTGCTGGGCGAGGAGGGCGTTGCCAAGCGGATCGATTCCTTCGCCATGGCGATCCAGATGGGCTGCACGGTGTACGACCTGGAAGAGGCGGAGCTTAGCTACGCCCCCCCGTTCGGAAGCGCAAAGGACCCCGTCAACTTCGCGGGGATGATCGCGGCGAATGTCCTCCGCGGCGACATGCCGGTCTGCCACTGGAACTCTTTGGACAACGGGTTCCTCCTCGATGTGCGGAATCCCCCGGAGCTTGCCGTGGAGTCCGTTCCGGGCGCGCTCGACATCCCGCTGCCGCAACTCCGCGCACGCCTGGGCGAACTCCCCCGCGACCGCGAGATCCTCGTTTTCTGCCGATCTGCACAGCGATCCTACTACGCGACGCGCATCCTGCTGCAGAACGGGTTCAAGGCCCGGAACATCTCCGGCGCCATGCTGACCCGTTCGATGTTCTCGGGGAAGTGAGAGAATGGCAGGCGAAGAGTGTACAACGAGCAATCCCAGAAATCGAAAAGTTTAATGCATTGATATCATTGATGTTTCGTGGGAGGGTCTGGTTTATGAGCGGCCCTGGAAAGAGAAAAGGGAACCCGAAGAAAAGCCAGCTCAAGGCGTCGGTCTGCGCTCCAGGGGACATCGCGGGTTAAGGACCGACAATTCCACCGCCGGCTCATCGGATCGAGCCAGGCGGGTTGGCGGACCCAGGGCCGGGGACCCGGTCGAACAACGGAGAAGGAGGCTGCAATGTTTCGTTCCAGGTTCGCCCTGCACCTCGACGGGTCCTGGGCCAGCGCGGACTACAAGGCGAAGATCGCCACGACCGACAGCGTCTGGAATCCCACCGGGACGACATCGGTCAACGGGACACTTGACACCACCACGGTCGCCCTCAACCCGAGCTGCTACTTCCTGGACGGCCCGTTGACCCCCTTCCTCATGGGCGGGCGGCTGGACCTCGGTTTCATCTTCTGATCGGCCGGGAGGGGGGGCGCTACAACTGCGACTCGATCGGCAGGATGCCGAGGAATCCGATTCCGAGCCGCTTCCAGAAACCCGTGTAAGGATCCGCGTCGAAGGTCTGCGGCGTGCCGTCGACGAGGCCGTTCCACAGGAGGGTCTCCGACCCGTCTTCGCCTCTCTTCAGTTCCAGACGAAACGCCATCTTCCCGATGTGTTCATCAAACCAGTTCCCCATCCCCTGCGCGATCTCCGGGGAGGTCAGCACGACTCCGATTTCGGTGTTGTGGATCAGGGCCCGGGGATCGAGGTTCAGGGAGCCGATGAAGACCTGCCCGCGGTCGAACACGAGCGATTTGGCGTGCAGGCTGGCCTTGGACGATCCCCCCGTCCCCTTTTTCTCCTCCCGCTGTTCCCGGGTCAGCTTTTTATTCATCTCGTACAGTTCGACACCGCCCCGCAGGAGCGACATGCGGTATTTGGCATAGCCGGCGTGCACGACGCTCACGTCGTTCGAGGCCAGCGAGTTGGTCAGGATCCGCACCCGCACGCCCCGCGCGACGAGGCCGGTCAGGAAGGCCGTCCCCGCTTCGCCGGGCACGAAATAGGGGGAGAAGACGATCAGCTCTTTCTGAACCCCCTCCACGTACGGTATCAACTGGGGGGCCAGTTGATACTCCTTTTCGCCGATATCGTGGAGTAGCTTTTCCGGCCGGTCGTACACGACGACGGCGTTTCCCCAGAAGTATCGAACCTGGTTTTTCCGGATCTTGTCCGCCAGGTCGGAGTTCCGCAATGCTTTCAGGTAGACGGAATCCGCCTTCGCGGCGACGAATTCTTCCAACTGTTCCCGCTTTCGCGCGATCTCTTCCGGGGTCGGGGGCTCGCCGACCAGGACCGATACGGGGTAGGCCAGTTCGTTGTTCCAGTACCGATCGAAGGCGGTCGAAACGTCCCGGGCGACCGGCCCGACGCCGATGACGTCCAGGTCCGCGAACGCGAGGTCCGGATCGGCCTCGAAGTATTCGTTGCCGATGTTGCGACCGCCCAGGATGGTCGCCTGGCTGTCGACCGTGAACGACTTGTTGTGCATCCGCCGGGTCACAAATCCCATGCGGGTCAGGTATTGCGACGTTCTGCCCGTCTTCCGGCTGAAGGGATTGAAGATGCGGACCTCCACGTTGGGGTGGGCGTCCAGGGTGGCCGCGCTGAGATCCCTCCCGGCAAGATCCATGTCGTCGACCAGCAGGCGAACCCGGATCCCCCGGTCGGCCGACTGGAGCAGCAGCCAGGTCAATAACCGGCCGACGAGATCGTCATGGTAGAGGTAATACTGCACGTCGATGCTGCGCTCGGCGACGTGCGCCAGCACGGCGCGGGCGACGAACGCGTCCAGGCCGTTGCCCAGCAGGTGGAAACCGGACTCTCCCGGGGGATGCGCCGCTTCCTCCCTGGAAATCTCCCTCCCCAGTCGGGTGTCCCCGGTGTCGGGACAGGCGAACGTCTCCTTGCGTCCGACATTCTCCGGCAAGGTGGCGCAGGCGGCGACGAGCGACAGCGCCATCAGAACCGCAAAGCGTTTTGCGATGGGGATATTATTCATTCCTGAAAGGGGGATTTCTTCCGCTTCCCGTAGGCGCTGACGACGATGGCGACCACGGAAACGAGATAGAGTTGCCCGATGACGGCCTCGGTGACCGCGATCATCCGACCCGGCCCGAATGCCGGGGAGATATCACCGTATCCGGTGGTGGTGAGCGTGGTGAAGCTGAAATAAAGGTGATTCAACTTGCTTTCCGCCCCGGGTTGGGCAAAGAAAGGGCTATTCGAGAGGTGTGCCATGACACCGTAGAGGAAGGCGAAGCAGGAGCCGATGTACAGATAGGCGCACAAGGCGCCCGGAACGACTTCCAGGTCCACGCCTTCTTCCGAGAACTCCTTCCCGATCTTTCGAAGAATCGCGACGGGGACCAGCAACATCATTGCACTCCATGTGACCAGGACGAGGGACTCCAACCCGCCGCGGTACATCCGGGCCGGAACCGATACCCCGACAAGGATCACGGCCAACGATACCGTCGTGAGGAAAAATTTCCGATCCACGTCGGAAACATGGAGCGCCAGGACGAGGATGGCGATCTTCAAAAAGATCCCGGCCGAACCAGGCGCCTCTTCGG
>Ga0209798_10000431_pt1 | contig 24865 bp, 25 predicted proteins | sample DOMMetBare3Fresh_FD_187475 | JGI IMG/M metagenome (GOLD analysis project Ga0209798, IMG submission 187475) | Wetland sediment microbial communities from St. Louis River estuary, USA, under dissolved organic matter induced mercury methylation -... | ecosystem: Environmental > Aquatic >... | reverse complement strand
AGGTCAACGTCCGGCGTGACTCGGCGATGACCACCCGCTCAGGGGTCAGCACCAGTCGGACGGAGGTCGTCTCGGCGGCCAGGATCGACTGGATCTCCAGCAGGGCCTCATGCCACTGACGCAGCGTCTCCAGCACCTGCACGCCGGGCAACGGAAGCCCGGTTGCGGCCGCGGCCGCGGGGCGAAGCGCTCGCAGGAAACCTCGCTGAGCGGGTATGAGCCTCTCGAGGTGCCAGGCCAGCGCCTCCGGCAACGCCAGCAACCGCAAGGTCTCGGCGGTGGGCGCGCAGTCGACGATCACCAGGTCCCACGGACCCGACTCGACCTGCGCCCGCAGCTCCAGGAGTGCGACCAGCTCGTCGGCCCCAGGTAGCTCCGTCAGCTCCTCGGCGACCACCGGGTCGATCCCCAGCCCCTTGAAGACGGACAGCAGATAGTCCTGCACCACGCGCCAGGAACGCCGCACGCTGTGGGTCGGGCTCAGCTGCAGGGCGGACAGGCCAGGCTCGATCTCGACCACCGGGTCGGGGTCGTCACGAGCAGTCACCAGGGCAACGCCCAGAGCGTCACCGAGCGAGTGAGCCGCGTCGGTCGACATGACCAGGGTCTTGATACCCGCCCGGGCGGCCTGTACCGCGGTCGCCGCGGCGGTTGTCGTCTTGCCGACGCCACCCTTGCCGGTGAAGAGAACGACTCTCACGAGATCTCCGAACGCCGGTTCACACCTCGACGCGTTTCTTCAGTTCCTTCAGCGCGGTGTCGATGATGACCTTCTCTGCCTTTCGCTTGAGTAAGCCAAGCATGGGTATCTTGACGGCGACCGACAGCCGGTAGGTGACCGCCGTCTGCGCGCCGTTGATCTCAAGGGTGTAAGAACCATTCATCGCCCTGAGCACCTGGCCGTGGACCAGGCTCCACGAGACCACCCCTGTGCCGTCCTCAGCCACGTCCCAGTCGTACTCTAGGACGTAGGTGTCCTTGATGGCACCGGCGGAGAGGGTGAACTCGACCTGGTCGGCCCATCCGTCACCGTCCTGGGAGATCAAGGTCGCGTTCTTGACCTCCTGAGCCCATTCGGGATAGCGGTCAAAATCGGCAATGACGTCGAGTATCGCCCCTGGTGTCGCGGTGATGACGATGCTGGACTCTGTTCGATCGGACATGCAGCGAAGGTTACCCTGCGGCCCGCGCAGGCGGATCGGGCGCGTGCCGGGCAGGTGAGCCTGCGTCTGGCCTGGCACCCGGTGGTCAACGGCAACCCCTTGCTCCCGTGACTCACCGCTCGCGACAAGGCCGGAAATCGTAACGCAAGAACCCGTGAAATGCGCGACGAAACTGCAGGGGCAACGAGACCTGTGAAGTTGGCCATGCGCATGTCTCACGGTTTCGCCAGTCGGTTAGGGTACCCGTGCAAACCACCACCAGGCACCCTAAGGATCCTTCGTGAAACACGTTTCCGTCCCGACGCTCGTCACCCCCCAGGTGAAGGGCAATCTCTCAGATCTGCCCGTCCGAAACGGCGCCAGCCGGCCCAGCGAGGTGGCATTCTGCACGCCGGCGTCGGGCGCCTGGCTTGACATCACGAACGCGGACTTCCTCGCCGACGTCCGCGCACTGGCCAAGGGCCTGATGGCTGCGGGGATCGGTCTCGGGGAGCGAGTCGCGATCATGAGCAAGACGCGCTACGAGTGGGCCCTGGCCGACTTCGCCATCTGGACGGCCGGTGCAGTCTCGGTGCCGATCTACGAGACGTCCTCGGCCCTGCAGGTCGGCTGGATCGTCAAGGACTCGGAGTGCGCCGGCGTGATCCTGGAGACGCCGACACATGCCGAGGTTCTGGCCGAGGCACAGACCGACCTGTCCGAGCTTCGTGAGGTATGGCAGATCGACGCCGGGGGGCTCGACACGCTCAGGGCAGCCGGGGACCAGATCACTGATGAGGCCCTGGATGCCCGGCGCGGCCAGGTCGTTCGCGGCGACGTCGCCACCATCGTCTACACCTCCGGCACCACCGGCCGCCCCAAGGGATGCCAGCTCACCCATGACAACTTCATGGCCCTGACCGAGAACACCACGGTGAAGATGAAGGAGGTCCTTGCCGCCGAGGGTGCCTCGACGCTCTTGTTCCTCCCACTGGCTCACGTGTTCGCGCGCTTCATCCAGGTCCTCTGCGTCAACGCCGGCGTGCGTATGGGTTTCACCGCTGACACCAAGAACCTGGTCGCCGACTTCGGCACCTTCTCTCCCACCTTCATCCTGTCGGTGCCGCGGGTGTTCGAGAAGATCTACAACTCCGCGGAGCAGAAAGCCGTCTCAGAGGGCAAAGGCCGTATCTTCCGGGCCGCAGCATCGACCGCTGTCACCTGGAGCCAGGCGCACGACACGGGGGGCCCTGATGTCCTGCTGCGCGCCAGGCACGCCGTGTTCGACAGGCTCGTCTACGGCAAGCTCCGTGCCTCCATGGGCGGCAAGGTCGCGTATGCCGTGTCGGGCGGCGGCCCACTGGGTCCCCGCCTCGGCCACTTCTACCGCGGCATCGGGCTCACCGTGCTCGAGGGCTACGGGCTCACCGAGACCACCGCACCAGCAGCGATGAACACTCCCGACCTGATCAAGATCGGCACCGTCGGCCGCCCGATGCCCGGCGTCGACATCCAGATCGCAGACGACGGCGAGATCCTGATCAAGGGCATCAACGTCTTCTCGGGGTACCGCAACAACGAGACCGCCACCAGCGAGGCAGTCGTGGACGGATGGTTCCGCACCGGCGACATCGGCGAGCTCGACGACGACGGGTTCCTGACGATCACGGGCCGCAAAAAGGAGATCCTGATCACCGCCGGCGGGAAGAACGTCGTTCCCGCGTTCCTCGAGGACCGGCTGCGTGCTCATCCCCTGGTTTCCCAGTGCATCGTGGTCGGCGACCGGAAGCCCTTCATCGGCGTCCTCATCACCCTCGACGCCGAGATGCTTCCCAAGTGGGCCAAGAACAAGAAGCTGCCTGCTCTCACGATGGCTGACGCGCGGACGAACGACGTCGTCCGCGCGGAGCTCATGCGGGCGGTCGATGAGGCGAACAAGGCGGTCAGCAAGCCCGAGTCGATTCGCAAGTTCACGATCCTTGCCGACGACTTCACGGAGGACAACGGCTATCTGACGCCATCGCTGAAGCTCAAGCGCAACATGGTGATGAAGGACTACGCCTCCGATGTCGAGGAGCTGTACTCGGGCGCCAGCCAGTGACCGCCCGGCACTGACGCGGTCACCGCGGGTCTCATCGACGCCCTGGTTGCCTCAACGGCGACCGGGGCGTCGACGGCTCATGGCTTCGGCCCTCATCCCGACGCGTTGGCGAGAGTCTGCAGGTAACGCCTCCAGCCTCTGACGAACTGTGCCTCGCTGACCCCGAAGCCGTCGGCGAACGCCTCCGCCGCTGCTGCCTGCGGGTCTGGCTCGACCGCCCCACCCGGCGTGGGAGCGGATGCGACGACCCGGTAGAAGGCGACAACCCTGGCACGGCCGAAGAGGTCGACCAGACGAGACACCGCCAGCCACGACGCGGAGTACGAGGGCGCGATGCTGGTATGGGAGGGGTCGAAGTCGACATCCGTCGGCAGCGTCCTCGGGCCTTTGCCCGCACGCACGTGGGTGAGCAGCTCGCTGGCCACCCGCCCACGCGGCAGACCCAGACCCGAGTACCCGACGTAGTCGGCCATGCCTTCCGTCAGCCAGATCGGGACCGGACGGGTCGTGGACGAACGGGTCGCGACATGGGTCAGCTCATGGGTGACGACCACCCGTCGCCCGATGGGCTGCAACGCCGTGAAGGCGCTGGGGTTGATGACCACCCGGTCCCCCTGAGCCCGCCGCCCCGGCTCGATCACCCCCTGGGTGATGGCAGCCACCTGATCCAGTCCCCGGTCGTCGGGCCTGGACAACAGCCTTGCGAACTGCTCGGCGGTGGACGGCGTCACGATGACCACGTGCGAGCCCCAGTCAGTCCCCCACAGGCCGCTGACCCGGCGGACTGCCGCATCGGCGATATCGCCGTACTCACGCATGCGCGCCGCAGGGGCGTTGCCGATCACGATGCCGGTCCTGCCTCGCAGGACCCGCAGCCCCGGCAGGTCCCACACCTGCGCCGGCGTGGGGCCGTCGCCATCATCGGCAATGCGCCAGCCACCGGGGCGTTTCACGAGGGTGTATGCCACCTCGAAGGGCTGCGCGGCCCGGTCATATCCGGCCAGCGAGTATGTGCCGGTGACCAGCGCCGCCCACGCCCCCGGCCCCACCTGCCGCGCACGAGTCGCGGACAGCGCGGGAGCCGGCCGGACACTGCCGTAGGAGAACTCGCCCAGCGGGAGCTTGACCAGGTTGTCGAACACTACGGACTGACGTCCCCGAAACGCCGAGCCCGGCAGGTCTACCGTGCTCATCCACGAGCTCTTGTCCCCGGATCTCACAGCCGCGGCCCGGGCCGACAGCAGACCCCGGACGAGCGCCAGCCTCGCCTCCTGCCCGTCCACCTCGGGCGCCGACGACGCGGCCCGGTCCGCGCCCTCCGTGCCCGGCGGCCGTCCTGCCGAAGCCTGGCGCAGGCTCCCGAAGGCTCCGGGGAGGTCCAGGTTGCCATTCAGATGCGCGGTGACGCCCACGACGAACCCGACGCACATCGCGATCGCGGCGCCGCGCCTGACCCTGGTCATTGCCCGATCGTAGATCCACGGCGCTGCTCAGCCGACCTCGCGCCCGGCTCCGCAGTGCTGGACCATCTCACGACGCGCTCGCAACGTTGTCGCGGCACCGGCGTCGACCAACCCGACGCCGACGAGCATGGAGACCACGCTGCTCTCCGCGGCATCCAACAGCAGCTCGCCGGACAGCCGAAGCTCGGCCGCCGCCGGCAGGTGCCGGGCCGACCCGGGTGCCAGCAGCACCGTGACGGCGCAGTCGTCACAACCCCGGCCGCGCACCGGACACTTCATGCAGTCGATGATCATCTCCAGCCCTCCGCACCACATCTGCGCCCACCTCGTTCGTGGACTCACCCGGCGAGCGCCGTCGGCCCGCCCTGTGAAGAACGCTAGACCGCGGGTCCGACAGCCCTTCCGACCTCTCCTGCAGCCTCCTCCCAGCCTCCGCCCGGGCAAGGGCAGCGCGCCTGTCGGGCGCTGTCAGCCCAAGCACCTAACGTCGTCACCATGCAAGGCGTCCAAGGCACCCTCGACGAGCTCGGTACCCCTTTGTCCGAGGTCACCTTCGTGGTCGTCGACCTGGAGACGACGGGCGGCAGCCCAGCAGGTGCGCGCATCACCGAGATCGGGGCTGTCAAGATTCGCGGCGGCGAGGTGATCGGCGAGTTCCAGACCCTGGTCAACCCCGCGGAGCCGATCCCCGCCTTCATCTCGGTGCTGACCGGCATCACCGACCGGATGGTGGCGGACTCGCCTCGGATCGACAGCGTGTTTCCCACCTTCCTGGAGTTCGCCCGCCACAGCGTCCTCGTCGCCCACAACGCCCCGTTCGACATCTCCTTCCTCAAGGCCGCCGCGGCAACGACCGGTCACCACTGGCCTTCCTTTCGCGTGGTCGACACCGCACACCTGGCCCGACAGCTGATCAGCAAGGACGAGGCGCCAAACCGCAAGCTCGGCACGCTCGCGCGGCTGTTCGGCGCCGCGACGACCCCAGATCATCGCGCGCTGCACGATGCCCGTGCCACGGTCGATGTCCTGCATGGACTGCTTGGCAGACTCGGGGGCCTGGGCGTGGTCACCCTTGAAGAGCTCAGCACGTTCTCCAGCAGGGTCAGCCCGGCCCAGCGCCGCAAACGACACCTCGCCGACGGTCTGCCCTCGGCACCGGGCGTCTACCTGTTCAAGGACAACCAGGGGCATGTCCTCTACGTCGGCACCTCGCAGGACATCCAGCGTCGGGTCCGCACGTACTTCACGGCCTCCGAGCAGCGCACCCGGATGGCCGAGATGGTCGGGGTCGCGACCATCGTCACGCCGGTGGTCTGCCAGACCACCCTCGAGGCGCAGGTTCGTGAGCTTCGCCTCATAGCCCAGCACAAGCCACGCTACAACCGCCGCTCCCTCAACCCCGAGCGCGCACCCTGGGTCAAGCTCACCGTGGAGGCCTTCCCCCGCCTGAGCATCGTGCGGGAGGTCAGAGATGACGGCGCGCGATACTTCGGGCCGTTCGGCTCCCGTCAGGGCGCCGAGTCGGCGATCGCCGCGGTCCATGAGGTGGTCCCGCTGCGCCAGTGCACCAAACGGCTGTCAGCAGGCGGTCGATCAGCTGACTGCGTGCTGGCCGAGATGGGACGCTGTGGCGCACCGTGCACGGGGACCCAGAGCGTCCAGGACTACGCAGTCGTCGTCGAGCGGGCCGCGCGGATGATCGCGGGCGACTCGCGCGAGGTCGTCGGCGCCCTGCGCGCACGGATGACTATCCTCTCCGGCCAGGAACGTTATGAGGACGCGGGCGCCGTCCGGGACCGGCTGCTGCACCTCGTGAGGGCAGCAGCGCGTGCCCAGCGCATCGCGCCGCTGGCAAACAGCGCCGAGATCGTGGCCGCGCGACCAACGCCCCAGGGGGGGTGGGAGATGATCTGCGTCCGCTTCGGGCGGCTCGCGGGAGCCGCGGTGGCTCCCAGAGGTGGTGATGCTCGCCTCTACATCAACGCGCTGGTGGCCAGCGCCGAGGACGTGGGTCCCTCCCCTGGGCCCTCCGCCTCCGCCTCTGCCGAGGAGACAGAGAAGATCCTGCGCTGGCTGGACTCCCCCGACGTCCGAATGGTCGCCATCGACGGTGAGTGGACCTGCCCGGTGTACGGCGCCGCCGGTGCCCGCGACAGCCTGGAGGCTGACCCCACGGCCTACCGCGACGCGGCGGACTTCGACGAGCCCGGTGGCCCCGGCCTCCGCCATCGCCCAACCGCTGCAGTGCTGGCGGGGCCCGCGACGCTGGTGGGGCCTACGACGCTGGTGGAGCCTACGACGCTGCGGGCTAGGGTGGACACGTGATTTCCGCCATCGTCATGATCAACGCCGAGGTCGACCGCATTCCCGAGGTCGCCAGCGCCATCGCAGAGCTCACCGGCGTCAGCGAGGTCTACTCCGTCACCGGGGATATAGACCTCATCGCCATCGTGCGCGTCCGCCACCACGAGGAGCTGGCCGACATCATCGCCGACCAGCTCAACAAGGTCAGCGGGATCCTGGACACCCAGACGCACATCGCATTCAGGACCTACTCCAAGCATGACCTCGAGGCAGCCTTCAGCCTCGGTCTGGACGACGGCTGAGACTGCCCGGTCTGGACGACGGCTGAGACGGCCCGGTCTGGACGACGACGGGGAGTCATCCGCGAGTTGCGGCGACCCATCGCTGCAGCAGTGACGTGGCCAGCCCGTCATCGATCGCCACCCGGGCACGATCCATCCCGGCCTTCAGCGCGTCGATGAAACCGACCCGATCCTCGCCCCGGTCCGCAAGGGTGAGCGCCAGCGCGACCCCCGCGTTGAGCACCACAGCGTCGCGGACCGGCCCCACGGCCCCGGCGAACACGTCCCGGACCACCTGTGCGTTGTAGGCCGCGTCATCGCCTCGCAACGCCTCCAGCGGGTTGCGCGGCAGCCCGACCTCACCCGGATCCAGGGTGAACTCGCGCACCACGCCGTCGCGCACCCACCAGAGCCTGGACGTCGTGCTGATGGTGAGCTCGTCCAGGCCGTCGTCGCCCCGGAAGACCACGGCGTCCTTGCCCCGTCCCGCGAACACTCCGGCCATCAGGGGAGCCATCCGGGCGTCGGCGACACCCACCGCGGCATACGTCGGCTGGGCAGGGTTGGTGAGCGGGCCCAGGAAGTTGAAGGCAGTGGCGATCCCGAGGTCACGGCGTGCCGCGGCGGCGTGACGCATCGCCGGATGGAACTGCTGGGCGAAGCAGAAGGTGATGCCGGCCTGCTCCGCGACCGCTGCGACGTCCGCGGGACTCAGCGTCAGGTTGACTCCGAGCGCCTCGAGGACGTCGGCGGAGCCGGAGGATGAGGAGGCGGCACGGTTGCCGTGCTTGACGACTCGCACCCCGCTGGCCGCCGCCACCAGGGCGGCCATCGTCGAGATGTTGACGGTGTGGGCGCGATCTCCGCCAGTGCCGACGATGTCCAGCGTCGGCCCCTGCACCGTGATCCGGCTGGCGTGAGCCAGCATCGTGTCGGCGAGTCCGCGCATCTCCTGAACGGTCTCGCCCTTGGCACGCAACGCCACGAGAAACCCGCCGACCTGCGCGGGGCTCGCCTCCCCGGTCATGATCTGGTCCATTGCCCATGAGGACTCGACGGCGCCCAGATCCTGCCCGGAGAGCAGCGACGTGAAGATCGTCGGCCAGGTCGGCCGGGCCACCCCAGCGCTGGTCGAGCCCGCACCGGCCGAGGTCGGAGTCGCCACAGCGCTACGCGCCGGTGGCGTTCGAGGCGCCGACCCGGCGGCCGAGCTCGGCTACCGCGCTGGCCACCGCTATCGGGTCGAGGGGGTGCGAAACGGCCAGATCGGCCTGGGACCACGCAGCCAGCCAGCCATCCTGCGGTCGTCCGGTCAGCACCAGCACCGGCGGACAGCTGAAGATCTCGTTCTTGAGCTGGCGGCACAGCCCCAGACCACCGATCGGCGACGTCTCACCGTCCAGGACCACCAGGTCGAACCGGCCGGTCTCCACGGCCTCGATCACGGCAGCCGCGGTAGCGCACTCGAGCCAGGAGACGACCTCGACGTCGCGGGCGGGCCGACGACCGACCGCAACGCGGACGGCGTCCCGGGTGGCGATGTCGTTGCTGTAGAGCAGTACAGACAGCCGGTACGCGGCACCCGACGTGGCCCGGTCAGCGGCAGAAGCGTGCGGCGATACGTGCGAGTCGGTCATGAGGAAGATGCTACCGGTGCCCATTTCACGAGGCGGAACGCCGGTCCGCGGACAACTAGTGCATTGCGCAGCCGAATAGGGCAATATCTCCTCCTGTGACGACGGCATCCGCAGTTCAGTCAGCGATCCCCAAGCCCCCGACGGGTTCCATCCCCGGTCATGGCCCGGTGACACGGCCCAACATGGTCGCTGTCGGAACGATCGTGTGGCTTGCCAGCGAGCTGATGTTCTTTGCGGGTCTGTTCGCGATGTACTTCACGATCCGCTCGGTCTCTCCCGAGCTGTGGCAGGAGAGGCCGGTCCTTCTCAACGTCCCCTTCGCAGCAGCCAACACGCTGATGCTCGTCATCTCCTCCGTATGGTGCCAGCTGGGGGTGTTCAAGGCCGAGCAGGGACAGCCCGCCCGCACAGGCTCGCTGCTGGCGCTGCGGCAGTGGGGAATGCGCGAGTGGTACGTGCTGACCTACATCTTCGGCGCGATCTTCATCTCCGGGCAGGTGCTCGAGTACGCCCGGCTGGTGCGAGACGGCGTGACCATCTCCTCCGACGCGTATGGCTCTGTCTTCTACCTCACCACCGGCTTCCACGGCCTGCATGTCACCGGCGGGCTCATCGCGATCCTGCTGATCATCGGCCGGACATTCACGACCCGTCGATACACTCACGCGCAAGCATCCGGTGCCATCGTGACGTCGTACTACTGGCACTTCGTCGACGTGATATGGATCGCCTTGTTCTCGACGATATACCTACTAAAGTGATGAATCAGTGATGTATCGCGTCGTCCGAAGTGTCCGCACCGAGAGCAGGGACAGCCTGTGAATGCGCTGGGTTCCCATCGCCGCCATCCGGCCGCGATCGTCATCCTGCTGCTGCTGGGACTCGTCGCCACCGGGGCGCTCTACTCCTTCCTGGCTCCCAGGCCCGCCCAGGCCGCGGTGGCCACGGCGGATCAGGTGGCGGAGGGTCACAAGCTGTTCCTGGCCAACTGCGCCACCTGCCACGGCCTCACCGGCGCGGGCGGCAAGGCCGGTGCCGGCCCGAGCCTGGTGGGCGTAGGCGCCGCAGCGGTTGACTTCCAGGTCGGCACCGGCCGCATGCCGCTCGCCGGGCCTGGTGGCCAGCCGGCCCGCGGCAAGACCCTGTTCAGCGACACGCAGATCGCCGCCATGGCCGCGTACGTGGCCACGCTCGGCGCGGGCCCCTCCATTCCGGACAGCCAGTACACCCAGGGAAACGGCAACATCGCCCGGGGCAACGAGCTGTTCAAGGTCAACTGCGCGATGTGCCACAACTTCGCCGGCTCCGGCGGGGCGCTGACCCGCGGCAAGTACGCGCCGACCCTGCGCAACGTCAGCGGGAAGCACATCTACGAGGCGATGGCCAGCGGACCGCAGTCGATGCCCGTCTTCAGCGACACGAACCTCTCCCCGACGGACAAGAACGACATCATCAGCTACCTGCACGAGATCGACAAGAGCAAGAACCCCGGCGGCCTGAGCCTGGGCAACCTCGGCCCGGTCCCCGAAGGGATGTTCGTCTGGGTGTTCGGGCTGGGCCTGATGATTGCCGCAGCCGTCTGGCTCGGTTCCAAGGCTGCGTAACGTGATGCGACACCCCGACAGAACCCCCCGGCCATACGCAACCAGCCAGGCAGACCCGGACCGAAGGAACTGCGAGTCGACGGGACCGATGACACAATGATCGGACACGGTAGTGATCCCACGGAGGCCGGCATGAGCAGTCCCGCGGAGCTCTCGCGCGTCGACCAGGGGCAGGCCGAGGGTTCCGACGGCCTGCCCGAGCGTTTCAGCGACCCCGGGTTGCCGCCACACGTACCCCGTTCGGCGGACCTCGACGAGGCGGCCGCCCGTCGCGCGGAACGCCAGGTCGCCACCCTGTTCGGCGTCTCCATGATGGCAACCGTCGCCTTCCTGGTCGCCTACTTCACCATCGACCTGGACGCCTACGCCTTCATCCCTGGCATCGGGCAGGCGAGTCTGTCCAATGTCGTCCTCGGGCTCACTCTGGCAGCGAGCTTGCTGTGCATCGGTCTCGGCGCCGTCCACTGGGCCAAGACGCTGATGCCCGACACCGAGGTGGCCGAGGACCGGCACCCGCAGCGGTCCTCTGACGAGGCGCGTAAGGATGCTGTCAACACGATCGCGGCCGGTGGCTCTGCCTCGCAGCTGGCCCGACGCCCCATGATCAAGTACACGCTCGGCGGCGCGCTCGGCCTCTTTGCCCTTCCGCTGGTCGTGCAGCTGGCTGGTGGCCTCGGCCCGGTGCCCGGAGCCGAGCTGTCAACAACGTTCTGGCGCAAGGGAATGCGGCTGATGCGAGACCCCGGGATGACCCCGATCAAGGCGAGCGACGTCACCGTGGGTTCCGTGTTCCACGTCCTGCCCGAGGGCATCGACAGGTCCGAGCACCCGCTCGAGGAGAAGGGCAAGGCTGCGGTCGTGCTCATCAGCCTCGACCCCGCGGACATCAAGGTCGCCAAGGAGCGCAACTGGGGCCACGAAGGCATCGTCGCCTACTCGAAGATCTGCACCCACGTGGGATGTCCCGTGGGCCTGTACGAGCAGCAGACCCACCACCTGCTGTGCCCCTGCCACCAGTCCACCTTCGACGTCACCCAGGACTGCAAGGTCATCTTCGGCCCGGCCCGTCGGCCCTTGCCGCAACTGAAGATCACTGTTGACGCCGAAGGTTATCTGGTGGCCGCCGCACCGTTCTCGCAAGCGGTCGGCCCGAGCTTCTGGGAGCGCGGATGAGCCCGACAACGACTCCGAAGGGCGCCGAAGGCCTACGCGCCGATGACGTCAAGCCGCAGGTGCCCGCCAAGGGCGCCAAGGCCAGAGTGGGCGGCCTCGCGAGCTGGGTGGATGATCGCTCCGGCGCCGCCAAGCCGATGAGCTACCTGCTCAAGAAGGTCTTCCCTGACCACTGGTCCTTCATGCTGGGCGAGATCGCGATGTTCTCGCTGGTCATCCTGCTGCTGACCGGAACGGTCCTGACCTTCTGGTTCGTCCCTAGCGCCGGCCAGGTGATCTACAACGGCTCCTACGTGCCGCTCAGGGGAATCCCGATGAGCGAGGCCTTCAAGTCGACCCTGGACATCAGCTTCGACGTCCGCGGCGGACTGATCATGCGCCAGATCCACCACTGGGCGGCCCTGCTGTTCACCGTCTCGATCACGGTGCACATGTTCCGGGTCTTCTTCACGGGGGCGTTCCGCAAGCCGCGCGAGGTCAACTGGGTCATCGGCACGATCCTGTCCCTGCTGGCCATCAACGAGGGGTTCACCGGGTACTCCCTGCCCGACGACCTGCTCTCGGGCACCGGCCTGCGGGCGGCTGAGGGCTTCATGCAGTCCGTTCCCGTGGTGGGCTCCTACCTCGCCTACTTCCTCTTCGACGGCGCGTTCCCGGGCGAGGCGATCATCCCGCGCCTCTTCACCGTCCACGTCCTCCTGCTGCCAGCCGCCATCATCGGACTGTTCACGGCCCACATCGTCCTCGTGGCCGTGCACAAGCACACCCAGTACCCCGGCCCCGGCAGGACGAACGACAACGTGGTCGGCTACCCGATGATGCCGGTCTACATGGCCAAGGCGGGTGGCTTCTTCTTCATCGTCTTCGGCATCACGGCCCTGATGGCGGCCCTGGTCACCATCAACCCGATCTGGCTCTACGGCCCGTACGACCCGACCGCGGTGACCGCCGGCGCACAACCTGACTGGTACATGGGCTTCGCTGACGGTGCCCTGCGCCTGTTTCCGGGATTCACCGAGTTCGACATCTTCGGCTTCACCCTCAGCCTGAACGTGTTCATACCCTCCCTGATCGTGATGCCGCTGCTCTATACCATTGCCGGGGCCTACCCGTTCATCGAGTCCTGGGTCACCGGCGACAAGCGCGAGCATCACCTGCTCGACCGCCCACGCAACGCCCCGACGCGCACGGGGCTGGGCGTCATGGCCATCAGCTTCTATCTCATCCTGTTCTTTGCCGCCGGCAACGACCTGATCGCCATCAAGCTCGGGCTGTCCATCAACGACATCACCCGGACCTTCCAGGTGATGCTGCTCGTGGTCCCGCCACTGGCCTACTGGGTGACCAAGCGGATCTGCATGAGCCTGCAGCGTCGAGATCGCGATCTGGTGCTGCACGGACGCGAGAGCGGACGCGTCGTCCGCACGGCCGAGGGCCGCTTCTTCGAGGTGCACGAGCCGCTGCCTGAGTACGAGCGCTGGACTCTCGTTCAGCAGGAGGCCCACACACCTGTCCAGCTGGCCGCCACCCTCGACGCGAACGGGGTGAGCAGGCCCAGCACCCGCAGACAACGTCTGCGCGCCAAGGTCTCCAGCTTCTACTTCGCCGACGGCGTCGATCCGGTGACGCCGGCCGAGCTGGCCGCGGCGCACCATGACGGTTCCGCGCGCGAGGCGATCGAGACCGGGCAGGACTCCGAGCCCCAGCACTGGGTGGGGCAGCTGCACGGCGGCGCTGACGAGCGGCCGGAGAGCGACGCCTATGCCAGCCACGAGGATGGCGTGAAACCGGACCATACCGCCGCTCACTGAAACTGCCTCAACTGCGCAGCCTCAACTGCGCAGCCTCAACTGACCTGCGTCAACTGCCCAGGAGCTCGGCCAGGCGAGCTGCCAGGCTCTCTTCCTCACCCCGCAGCTCCAGCACCTTCGTCCTTGAGGTGTGCCCTCTGACCAGGTCAACATCGCCCGGGCGCAGGCCGAAGGCCTTGGCAACCGCCTTCAGGACGCCCTCTGTTGCCGCGCCGTCGACGGCCCGCTGGGCCACGAAGACGATCAGGACCGCGGCCTGACCCGCTGCCATGTCGCCATAGTGCCCACCGACCTTGGTTCGGGAGGCTCCGGGCTTGACCCGCACGCTCACCCTCACCGGGCACCGGCTCTCATGTAGCCATTGTGTCCCGCGAAGCTGCCGGATGAGACCTCAGCGCCTGATCGTGACAGGGTGGGCACCGTGCTGATGCTGACTGCGCAGGAGTTCGACGAAGCCGTCGCGAACGCCTTGGACGACGTCCCCGGTGAGCTGCTCGCCCTGATGAACAACGTGGTCTTCCTCGTCGAGGAGGAGCCGCCGCCAGATGATCCGGGGCTACTGGGCGTCTACGACGGCACGCCCCTGACCGAGCGAGATGGCGGCTGGGCCGCCGGATCCCTGCCGGACCGGATCACGATCTTCCGTGGGCCGACGCTGCGCATGTGCCGGACCCGCGAGGAGGTCCGCAGCGAGGTGGCCGTCACTGTGGTGCACGAGATCGCACACCACTTCGGTATCGACGACGACAGGCTGCACGACCTCGGGTGGGACTGAGCGGCCTTCAGCCACCGCGTGACCTGATGGACCCAACCCTGTGGACCGCATCCGGTGGGCCCGCGGGCTCAGGCCAGGGCGCTGAGTGCCTTCCAGCCTGCGTAGCTGTAGACCCAGACACCGATGCCCTCAGTCGGTTGGAACTCCCGCTCGGACCCGGTGAACGTGACCACGTCCCCTCTCCGGGAGTTGTCGAACATCCACTCGGCATTCACAGGGGACATGTTGGTGCAGCCGTGGGACACGTTCTGACTGCCCTGCGCGTTGACTGACCACGGCGCGGAGTGGATGAACTCACCAGTCCAGGTCAGTCTCAGGTTCCACCTGGTGGAGATCTTGTAGTAGTTGGGGTCACCCTTGGGAATGCCAACCGTCGCAGAGTCCATCACGATCGCAGCGTTGCGCTCGATGATGACCTTGGTGCCGCGACGGGTCTCGGTGAGAGCCCCAGGCTTGCCCGTGCTCACAGGGATCGTGCGGACGACGTGACCGTTGCGGCGAACCGTGAGAGTGTGCGCAGCCATGTCGACACGGCTCACCATGGACGAGCCCACGGTGAAGCTCGCCTCACGATCGGCCGAGATCCACTTCTTGTCCCCGGTCTGCACGCCGTGCAGCGGCGTGGAGACCGTGACCTTCGTACCGGGGGTCCAGTAGCTGCGGGGCCGCCACATCAGCTGTCGGTTGTCGAGCCATCCCCATGCGCCGGCCTGAGCTGGGGCGGTCCGTACCCTGACCAGCCTCTCCACCGCGGCCCGGCGCGCCCTGGTAGTCACGGCCGAGTCGAACTGGACGATCACCGGCATACCCACGCCGACGATCCCGCCGCCGGGGATCACGCTGTAGGTCGCCGCGACCCTGGGCTTCAAGGTCCTGAACCTCGCCGTGGTGGAGGTCACCATGCCGTCAGGTCCGCGCGCGACGATCGTGAAGGTGTATGCGGTCGCCGGGCGCAGAAGCTCCCTGGTCTGCCAGATTGCACCAGCGGCGACCGTCCCCGCCACCTTGTCACCCTCGGCATCCGTGAGTGCCACGCTGCGCAGGGTGCCCGAGGAAGCCCTGACACTGACAGGAGCGTCGGGCCGCACACCGGAGGTCAGATCGGCCGGGGACACCTGCAGCACTGCGGGAGAGGGTGCGCGGCGGGGTGTCGTCGCAGGAAGGCTCGTACCCGAGATCTGCGCCGACGCCGTCTCAGGGCCGCTGGTCGGTCCTGCTGCCCGACCGCCCACCGTGGCAAGCACCAGGAGGCCGAGCCCCACCAGGGATACCGTCAGTCCGCGTCCCCGCCGGGACCTCGAAAACGGCCTCACCACGTGACATCCCCCATCGCACGGGCCTCTGGCCGGTGATCACCGCGGCCTCCGCCAGGGCGGGCCGGCCCCGACCACCACCCAGAACTCGAGGTTGGCCTGAACTGGGTTGGCCTGAACTGTGAGAAGCAGGCAACCCCGGCTCGTATCAGGCTTGGTCTTGTCAGCGCACGACAAGCGTACCCCGTGAATGCGCCGACAGCGAGTACCTTGATCCCGACACTCAGACAAGCGGGTACTGCCCAGAGATCAGACGGCGTGCTCACCACGGAAGTACTCGTACGTCCAGCCGATGGTGGCCAGGGCACTCAGGCAGATGCCGATGATGACCAGCCACCAGCCCACCGCCAGACCGAGGAAGACGACGGCGGTGGAGGACGCCACCGCCAGCGGCCACCAGCTGTGCGGGCTGAAGAACCCGTACTCCCCCTCGGCGGCCGAGGTCAGCGCCATCGGGTCATCCTCAGGCCGAGGGTCCAGCTTGCGACCGGTCTCCCAGAGGTAGAAACCGATCAGGGCAGCCACTCCGGCGCACAGGTACAGGCCGAACGGCCCGACCGGCTCGCTCCAGCGGGTCACCATGCCATAGATGGACCCGACGACGACGAAGAAGGCACCGATCACCGCGAACAGCCTGAACTCGACCTTCATCGCCGACCACCGCCTCTCTCGTCATCTTCACGGTTGCCGCTTTCAGGCGGCTGTCCCGTCTGGTCGACCGGGCCAAGATCGGGTGGGCCAAGCAGGGCGTCCAGGACGTGCTCGTCGGCCGCCGGCGCGTCGTACTGAGCGATCTCGGGGTGGTGCAGGTCGAACGCGGGACGCTCGGAGCGGATTCGTGGGATCGAGTCGAAGTTGTGTCGTGGCGGCGGGCAGGACGTTGCCCACTCCAGTGAGCCGCCATAGCCCCAGGGGTCGTCGGTCTCGACCATCGGCGCGCTGCGATATGTCTTCCACACGTTGTAGAGGAAGGGAAGCGTCGAGGCCCCCAGCAGGAGCGCACCGAAGCTGGAAAGCTGGTTCATCCAAGTGAAGCCATCCTCGGGCAGGTAGTCGGCGTACCGGCGCGGCATGCCTATGACACCGAGCAGGTGCTGAATCAGGAAGGTGGTGTGGAAGCCGATGAACAGCATCCAGAAGTGGATCTTGCCCAGCTTCTCGTCCAGCATGCGGCCGGTGAACTTGGGCCACCAGAAGTAGAAGCCCGCGAACATGGCGAACACCACCGTGCCGAATACCACGTAGTGGAAGTGGGCCACCACGAAGTAGGAGTCGGTGACATGGAAGTCCAGAGGAGGGCTGGACAGGATGACACCGGTGAGCCCGCCGAACAGGAAGGTTGTCAGGAAACCGATCGCCCACAGCATCGGCGTCTCGAACGTGACGGACCCGCCCCACATCGTGCCTATCCAGTTGAAGAACTTCACCCCGGTCGGCACCGCGATGAGCATGGTCATGATGGCGAAGAACGGCAGCAGCACCTGACCGGTCGCATACATGTGGTGCGCCCAGACACTCACCGACAGAGCGGCGATCGCGATGATGGCGAAGATCATGCTCTTGTAGCCGAACAGCGGCTTGCGGGAGAACACCGGGATGATCTCGCTGATGATGCCGAAGAACGGCAGCGCGATGATGTAGACCTCGGGGTGCCCGAAGAACCAGAACAGATGCTGCCAGAGCATGGCTCCGCTGTTGCTCGGGTCGAACACATGTGACCCGAGCCGTCGGTCTGCGCCCAGGGCCAGCAGCGCGGAGGCCAGCACGGGGAAGGCCATCAGGATCATGATCGAGGTGACCAGGATGGTCCAGGTGAACAGCGGCATCCGGAACATCGTCATGCCGGGTGCGCGCAGGCAGATGATCGTGGTGATGAAGTTGACCGCGCCAAGAATGGTGCCGAAGCCACCAAGCGCCAGACCGAAGACCCACAGGTCACCGCCCAGGCCGGGGCTGTACGTCACGTCGGACAGCGGCGCGTAGGCGAACCAGCCGAAGGAGGCGGCCCCCTTCGGCGTGAGGAACCCGGCGCTCGCGATCAGGCCACCGAACAGGTACATCCAGTAGGCGAGCATGTTCAGCCTCGGGAAGGCGACGTCCGGCGCACCGATCTGGATCGGCATGAGGGCGTTGGCGAACCCTGCGAACAGCGGAGTCGCGAACAGCAGCAGCATGATCGTGCCGTGCATGGTGAACAGCTGGTTGTACTGCTCGGGGTTGTCCACGATCTGCAGGCCGGGAGCGAAGAGCTCGGTCCGGATGACCAGCGCAAGCAGCCCACCGATCATGAAGAAGGCGAACGAGGTGATGAAGTAGAGGTTGCCGATGACCTTGTGGTCGGTTGTCGTCGCCCACTTGACCACGGTCTGGCCGCGCGACCTGCGACGCGTCACGGGGTCGAGGCGTACGGCCTCACTCGGCTTGACGGCGGTCATCGCTTGCTCCCCTTCTCGGGCAGGTACTGCTGGTCGCCCTTCTCGATCTTCTGCCGGCTCAGGCTGTTGTCGAGCAGCCCGATGTTGCCCTTTGCCCTGAGCTCGGCCAGGTGGGCGTCGAAGGCACCCTGGGACACCACCTTCACCTGGAACAGCATGGCCGAGTGGTAGGCCCCGCACAGCTCGGCGCACTTGCCCTGGAAGGTGCCGACCTCGGTGGGCGTGAGCTGGAACCGGTTGACCCTGCCCGGGATGACATCGAGCTTCCGGAGGAACTGGGGCACCCAGAACGAGTGGATGACGTCTCGGGAGGTGAGGACGAACTCGACCCGCTTGTTCACCGGAAGGTAGAGCGCCGGCAGCGTTGCGGCGACTCCCGGCTGGCCGGTCAGCTTGACCAGTGTCCCAGACTCGTAGGTGTCGCCTTCGACGTAGTTGAAGTCCCAGTTCCACTGCTTGGCCACGACGTTGACGGTGACGTCCGGCTTCTGGGAGACGTCCATCAGCGCCGCCTCGTCGCGAGCGGTGTAGCTGAACAGGACCGCGATCATGAACACCGGGACAATCGTGTAGAGGATCTCGATCGGCACGTTGTAACGCAGCTGCTCGGGCAGCTCCTCGTCGTTCTTCCGGCGGCGGTAGGCCACGACGCACCAGCCGATCAGCCCCCAGACCAGCACTCCGACGCCGAGAGCGGCCAACCACGAGCCATTCCAGAGACTGGTGATCCGGCTGCTCTGGTCGGTCACGCCCTGGGGCAGAAAACCACGCTTCACTGACTCGCCGCAGCCGCTGAGGGCAAGGGCACAGGCCGCCGCAAGACCTGCGACCAGCGCAGTCCGCCCGATCAGGGCCGAAGAACCATCGTGCCGACGCAAGGTGCACCTTCCGGTTGTCAGTGACCAAAGCCAACGGCGAAACCCTACTATGGTGGCGGGCTTTGGGCCGTTCGGATGTGGACTAATCTCAGTGCGTGGCGCAAGACGAGACGGGCGAGGAGTCGTCGAGCCCGCCTCGCGTCCTGCTCGACGCGGCGAGCCCGCCGATGCTGCCCGCCGCCGAGTCGACCCTGATGGCCGCTCTGGACGCAGGCTGGGCCGACCCTCGCCGGCTGTATGCCGAGGCTCGCACCGCCCGAGCCCTGCTGGACCAGGCGCGCGAGGTGCTCGCCACCGGACTGGGCATGCGACCCGCCGAGGTCTCGTTCCTGCCCTCGGGCCCCGCGGCACTTCGGGCGGGCCTGGAGGGACTGCGGTATGCCGGCAGACGCCGTGGTGCCCGCCTGGTGGCCACCGCCGTCGAGCACTCCGCGATCCTGACCACCGGCCGTTACCACGCAGCGCAGGCACAGGACCAGTCGTTGTTCGCCGAGATCCCCGTGGACAGGGTGGGACGGGTCGACCTGTCAGCCCTCGAACAGGCGGTGGCCGTCGACGGCACGGTGCTGGCCTGCGTCCAGTCTGCCAACGGGGAGGTCGGCACGCGTCAGCCACTCGAGAGCGCACATGCACTCTGCCGGGCGCACGGTATACCGATGCTTGTGGATGCCATGGCAACCCTGGGGCGGGACCGGGTGCCCGAGCACTTCGACGTCCTGGCCGCAGACGCCAGGTCGTGGGGCGGCCCCAGTGGTCTGGGGGTCCTGGCGGTCCCGGAGCGCACCCGGTGGCGCCGTCCCGGACCGGTCAGCGACATCGAGCACGGCCGCACCGACGTCGAACCGATGATCGCGATGGCGCTGGCCGCCGCGGAGGCCTGGCGCCAGACCCAGGCAACCCTCGAACACCAGGCGGCCAGCTCATCCGCCATCATCCGGGCGGTGCGTGCGGCAGCAGGCGACCTGCGTGACGTGGAGGTCGTGGGCGACCCGGACGACAGCCTCCCGCACGTCCTCACGTTCTCCCTGCTCTACGTCGACGGGGAGGCGCTGGTGATCGAGCTCGACCGTCGGGGCTTCGCCGTGAGCTCGGGCTCGGCCTGCACGTCGAGCACCCTCGAGCCAAGTCATGTCCTGGCCGCGATGGGCGTGCTCACGCACGGCAACATCCGGGTCACGTTGCCCCTGGACGCTGTCGCCCCGACGCTCGAGGACGATGTCGGCCGGTTCCTGGTCGAGCTGCCCGACGCGGTCGCGGCCGTCCGGGCCCAGCTCGGGGCCTCAGGACTGTGAGCCCGGCCCACGGCCCGGACATGGACCTTCGCCCGATCGAGGTCGATGCGCGCGGGCTGCGCTGCCCGATGCCCGTGATCCGCCTCGCCGAAGCCGCCCGGGACGCGCCAGCCGGCACCTGCATCGTCGTGCTGGCCAGCGACCCGGCCGCTCGCCACGACATCCCGGCCTGGTGCCGGATGCGCGAGCACGAGCTTCGCGAGATGACCGAGATGACCGAGGTGGGCGGGGTGAGCGAGGTGACCGAGGCCATCGACTCATCTGGGACGGAGGTGGCAGCTGAGAGCGCCGACCCGACGTACCTGCGCTTCGTCGTCCAGATCCGGTCTCAGCCGTCAAGGCCCGCTGGAGCAGGTAGCGGGAGCGCGCGCCCGAGCCGGGCGAGGTAGTCATCGCGCGGGAGCTGGGTGACCCCCAGGCTCGACAGATGTGGGGTGGCCCACTGGACGTCGATCATCCGGCGCGGGTCCCCGTCGGCGAACATCAGATGGGCCAGCCCCACCAGCGCACACTTGGACGCATCCGTCGCATCATGGAACATCGACTCCCCCGCGAAGAGCCCGCCCAGGGCCAGCCCGTACAGGCCGCCGAGCAGCTCGCCGCCGCGCCAGGCCTCGACCGAGTGCGCCCAGCCCAGCTCGTGCAGACGCAGGTAGGCGGCCGTGATCTCGGGCGTGATCCAGCATCCGTCCCTGGACGGGTCGGCACAGCGTGCCACGACCTGGGGGAACGCAGCGTCGACGCGGATCTCGAAATGGCGCAGCGACCTGCGCAGAGACCGGCTGATCCTGAGGTGGCCGGGCAGCAGCAGGCCGCGCGGGTCCGGTGACCACCACCCCATCGGCGCGGTGCCACCCTCACCCAGGCCCATCGGGAACAGCCCGGCGCGGTAGGCCATGAGCAGGGTGCCCGGCTCGAGGTCGGCGCCGATCCCCACCAGGTCGTCCTGGGCGGTTGCCTGGTCGAGATCCAGCTTCCAGGGTGAGGACGGGGGCTCGATCGGCATCCGGACCTGCCAGCCGGTCAGGGACGCGGGCAGGTGAGGTGCGGCTCGATCTCTGCGCACGCCCGGGCACCGTAGGCACGGGTGAAGCGCTCGAGGAACCTCTTCAGGCCCAGCTCGTACTCCTGGGTGCCGACGGTCTCCACGACATACGTGGCCAGCATCGAGCCCAGCTGGGCCGAGCGTTCGTGACCCAGGCCCCAGGCAAGGCCGGTGAGGAATCCGGCTCGGAAGGCGTCGCCCACGCCGGTCGGGTCAGCCTTGCGTACCTCGTTGGCCACGACGACCTCGATCGGCGGCTCGCCACGGGTGGTGATGAGTGAGCCGTTCTTGCCCTTGGTGATCACCCGGGTCCGGACCCGCTTGGCGATCTCCTCGCCGCTCCAGCCGGTCTTCTGCTCGGTCAGCGCCGCCTCGTACTCGTTGGTGAACAGGTAGGTCGCCCCGTCGATCAGCTCACGGATCGACTCGCCATCCATGAACGCCAGCTGCTGAGACGGATCGGCGCCGAACGGGATCTTGCGAGTCCGGCACTCCTCCGTGTGACGCAGCATGGCCTCGGGGTCGTTGGAGCTGATCACCACCAGGTCCAGTCCTCCGACCCGGGCGGCCACCGGGCCCAGCTCGATCTCCCGGGCCTCGCTCATGGCGCCGGCATAGAACGTGGCGATCTGAGCCATGTGGGCATCGGTGGTGCAGACGAAACGGGCGGTGTGCCGGGTCTCCGAGATGTGCACGGACTCGCAGTCGACCCCGTGGCGCTCCAGCCAGGACCGGTAGCCCGCGAAGTCCTCCCCGGCCGCTCCCACCAGGATCGGTTGCTGTCCGAGGTTGGCCATCCCGAAAGCGATGTTGGCGGCCACACCCCCGCGATGTATCTCCAGGTCCTCGACCAGGAAGGACAACGCGATCTTGTCCAGCTGGTCAACCACCAGGGAGTCGGCGAACCGGCCCTTGTAGGTCATCAGGTGGTCGGTGGCTATGGATCCCGTCAGAGCGATACGCACCCGGGCAACTTACCCTGTGGCGGCCGCGAAGCCGTCCCCGACCTGCGCCGTTGTTACTCGTCGGTGTTACCCGGTGGTACCCGTTCCCCCTGTCCCGGGGACGAAATAGAGTGAGCCGCATGATCACTTCGATGGACTTCCCCGGCCCGCGAGACAGCCTCGACGAGGGCAGCGTGGCTGAGCTGGTCCAGGACAGTCGTGAGATCGAGCTGGCCGTTTCGCAGCCTCGGCCGTGGGCGGCGTCGGCCTTCGGCCCGGTCGACGTCCCCGACGACGCCTCCGTCCTGGTCGAGGGGCTCGCCGCCTACGGCTCGTAGGCGCAACACCGCCGGCCATGACATAGGACCGACATAAGACCGCTGAACGCGCTGTGGCCGGCATACCCGCTCGATGCAGGTATGCCGGCCACAGTCGGCTGGGATCTGGCCCTTCGGGTCAGCTCAGCTGAAGGAGTCCCCGCAGGCGCACGAGCTGCCCGCGTTGGGGTTGTCGATGGTGAAGCCCTGCTTCTCGATGGTGTCGGCGAAGTCGATCGAGGCCCCGTCGAGGTAGGGGGCGCTCATCCGGTCGATGACGACGCCGACCGAGCCGAAGTCCACGACCAGGTCGCCGTCAAGGTTCCGCTCGTCGAAGTAGAGCTGGTAGACCAGGCCGGAGCAGCCGCCGGGCTGCACCCCCACCCGCAGCCGGAGGTCGTCGCGACCCTCCTGCTCGAGCAGGCTCTTGACCTTGGCCGCGGCAACATCGGTCAGCAGCACGCCGTGCGCCGGTTTCTCGACCGAGGACTCCTCGGCAACTGCATGCGCGAGGCGTGCCTGGGTGTCGTCCTGAACACTCATCTGGGTGCGTCCTTCGTCTGGTTGGCAAGCAAGTGATGGTCGTACATGTCAGTGGTCATGCATTCGATGGTCATGCATTCGCCTGATCGTGGACCGGCTCTGCAACAGTGCCAACCCACTCATGCCGGGATGTGTTCCCCAAGATTAAGCGTACGTCAGGTCGCGCGGGGGGACCAGGTGATCGCGACCCGTCTGGCCCGGGCGCGCAGGGTGCCCGCGGGGTCTGCCAGTGAGGCCGCGACCTGACCCGGGCTCTCGGCCACGGGGTAGGTCCCGCTGATGCCCAGCTCCATCGTCTCGCGGCGCCCCACGCGCACCTGACCAGCGATGACGACAACCGGCTTCGCGTTCGCGAGGGCGCTCTGGGCAACTCCGGCGACAACCTTGCCTCGCAGGCTCTGCCAGTCGAACGTGCCCTCGCCGGTGACGACCAGGTCGGTGGCCTGGACCAGCGGCTCGAAGCCGACTGCGTCGAGAACCTCCTGCACCCCGCTGACCCGACGTCCGGCCAGCATGAGCAGCCCGTAGCCCAACCCGCCGGCCGCCCCGGCCCCGGGCGCGCGGTCGAGCGGCATCTGCCTGCCGGTGAGCAGGTCCCTGACCGGGGCGACGAGAGTGTTGACCACCTCGGTGAAGCGCCCCATGGCGGACTCGAGCTCCTGGGCCATCTGCGGCGTGGCGCCCTTCTGCGGCGCGAAGACCGCACTCGCGCCGTGGAACCCGAGCAGGGGCGAGTCGACGTCGGTGGCCAGCACGACCTCAGTCCCCCGCAGGCGCTCACGGACCGCGACGAGTCCGTGCAGGGCATCGTCACCCAGGTCCCGCAGCCTGGCGCCTCCCGCGGCCAGCGCATCGGGATCCCCCGCCCCCAGCGCGGCGAGCATGCCTGCCCCGCCATCGTTGGTCCCGCTCCCACCGAGCCCGACCACGACTCGGGAGGCGCCCCGCGCGACGGCCGCCTCGATCAGCTGGCCCACGCCGTACGTGCTGGTGACCATGGGGTTGCGCTCGCCCTCCGCGAGCAGGTGCAGTCCGCAGGCCTGGGCGGACTCCAGGTATGCCGTCCGCCTGCCATCGACGTCAACCATGAGAATCGCGGCCGGGACCGGACGTCCGAGCGGGTCGGCGACGGTGATGGTGACGGCCGTGCCAACGAGCGCCCCGGACAGGACCTCGAGGAATCCCGGCCCGCCGTCGGACAGCGGCATGAGGGTGAGGTCGTCCTGCGGCGCGCCCTGGAGCCACCCTTGCGCGATCGCCTCCGCGGCCTGGCTGGCTCTGAGGGTGCCGGTGAAGCAGTCAGGAGCAATGAGGATACGCACGTGCCCCATGCTCTCAGGTCGGCTCAGCTGGCAAACCTCGGGACGGTGCGGGCAGTTCCCTGGCAAACCTCGGGACGGTGCGGGCAGTTCCCCGGCAAACCTCGGGCCGGTGCGGGCAGTTCCCCGGCAAACCTCGGGCCGGTGCGGGCAGTTACCCGACCGGTTCGCGGTCAAGGCGGACGACCAGGCAGGGGCCTCCGCCATACGCGCCCCCGTCGATAGCCAGTGCGCGGCCCCCGGCGTAGGAGAGCGGGCCGGTGACCTCTGCTGGTTGCTGGCCGGTGAAGGTGGCGATGATGCTGTGCCCGTGGACGATGCGCTCGCCGCCGAGCGCGGCGAGCAGCCCGGTGGCCACCCGCTCACCATCGAAATCGGCGAAGGCGTACCTGTCGGTCAGCCGGGCCCAGCACTGCCACCACTGCTCGAGGTCGTCACCGGCCAGCACCCCGCGCAGCGCGTCGTTGATCTGCCCGATCGTCTCGCCC
>Ga0209798_10000430_pt1 | contig 24874 bp, 18 predicted proteins | sample DOMMetBare3Fresh_FD_187475 | JGI IMG/M metagenome (GOLD analysis project Ga0209798, IMG submission 187475) | Wetland sediment microbial communities from St. Louis River estuary, USA, under dissolved organic matter induced mercury methylation -... | ecosystem: Environmental > Aquatic >... | reverse complement strand
GCCGCCGGCGCATCGCGACGCGAATACTGACGCTCCAGCGCCTTGACGATCGGCCCCATCCGCGATCCGAGCGAGCCCTTGATCATGACGGCATCGCCCGGACGGATGGCGGCGATTACCTCTGCCTCCAGCGCGCCCGCGTTCACCGCATAGCCGCCCCGGCGCTCGGAGGGAAGAGCCTCCCACAGCGCATGCATGAGGGGCCCGCAGCAGAACACCAGGTCGATCCCATGCGCACGGACGGGCTCGACCAGACCGCGGTGCAGATCGGCACCCGCCGCACCGAGTTCCAGCATGTCGCCGAGCACCGCGATACGCCGGCCGCGTGGCCCGATCTCCGCCTGCCCAAGGAGCGCGATCGCCGCCCGCATCGACGCCGGGTTGGCGTTGTAGCTTTCGTCGATCAGGAGCGCACGGCCATTGCCGCCCAGCGCGAGCACGATGCGCACGCCGCGCCCGCTCGCGGGTGCAAGCTCGGCGAGCGCGAGAGCGGCAAGCGCCAGATCGGCACCGACGAGCGAGACCGCGGCGAGAACCGCGAGCGAGTTGAGCACCTGATGCTGGCCGGGCGCACCGAGCTTGTAGGCGACGTCGGCGCCCAGGATGCGCGCCTGCACGGTCGAGCAATCCGGTTGCAGCGACGACTTGATCAGCCGGGCATCGGCCTCGGCATGTTCACCGAAGGAGACGATGCGCGCCACCCCGGCGCTGCGGGCGGCGCCGGCAAGGCGCTTAAAATGCGGGTTGTCGCGATTGATCACCGCGGCCCCGCCCGCCTCCAGTCCGCGGAAGATCTCGGCTTTGGCGTCGGCGATGCCTTCCACGGACTCGAAAAACTCCAGATGCACCGGCTCGATCGTGGTGATGATCGCGACATGCGGCCGCACGAGACGCGAGAGCGGCTCGATCTCGCCGGCATGGTTCATGCCCATTTCAAATACCGCGTAGCGCACGTCGGCCGGGCAGCGCGCCAGCGACAGCGGCACGCCCCAATGATTGTTGTAGGAGGCGACCGAGGCGTGCGTGACGCCATTGGCGCCAAGCGCGAGCCGCAGCGCCTCCTTGGTGCTGGTCTTGCCGACCGAACCGGTGACGCCGATCACCTTCGCCTTGAGCCGCGCGCGCGCCGCGCCGGCGAGCGCCCGCAAGCCTTCGAGCACGTCGGGCACGACCAGCAGCGGCGCATTGTCGATATCGCTGCCGCGCCAGTCCGCAACCACAACCGCAACGCCGGCGCCCGCCTTGAGCGCAGCCGCCACGAAGTCATGGCCGTCGCGATTGTCGCCCTTGATGGCAAAGAAGGCGTCACCCGCGCCAATGTTGCGGCTGTCGATCGAGATGCCGTCGATCGACGCCGGCAGCGCGCCCGAGCGCTCCGCGTGCATCGCCTGCGCCATCGCCTCGAGTGTCCAGAGCGGCTGCGCGGTCATGCACCCTTTTCCCCGAGCGCGGCAGCGACCGCGTCGTGATCGCTGAACGGCAACGTCTGTTTGCCGACGATTTGGCCGGTTTCATGGCCCTTGCCGGCGATGAGCAGCACATCACCCCGGCGCAGATCGGTGATCGCCGAAAAGATCGCCTCGCGCCGGTCACCGATCTCGAGCGCGCCGGGCGACGCCTGCAGGATGGCGGCACGGATCCTGGCGGGCTCCTCGCTGCGGGGATTGTCGTCGGTCACGATGACGCGGTCGGCCTTGGCGGCGGCGATCTCGCCCATCATCGGCCGCTTGCCGGCGTCGCGGTCGCCGCCGCAGCCGAACACGACAACCAGCCGGCCGCTGGCATAGGGCCGCAATGCGTCGAGCGCCTTGGCGAGCGCGTCGGGCTTGTGGGCGTAGTCGACGAAGATCGGGGCGCCGTCCTTCTCGCCGGCAAGATCAAGGCGCCCCTTGGCGCCGCGCAGCGAGGCAAGCGCGGCAAACACCGCCTTCGGCTCGCTGCCGGTTGCGATCGCGAGGCCAGCCGCGACCAGGGCGTTCTCGACCTGGAACGCGCCCGGCAGCGGCAGGCGGACCGCATAGGTGTTGCCGGCATGCACGACCGTGAGCGTCTGCGCGAAGCCGTCGATGGCGACATCGTGAAGCCGGATGCCCTCGCCTTTGCGGCCGACGGTGAGAAGGCGCAACCGGCGCTGCTTCGCCGCGGTCACGACCGCATCCGCGTGCTCGTGGTCGACGTCGATCACGGCCGCCCCGCGCGGCTGCACCACGTCGCTGAAGAGCCGAAGCTTCGCAGCCAGGTACGCTTCCAACGAGGGATGATAGTCGAGATGGTCGCGGCTGATATTGGTGAAGCCGCCGGCCGCGATCCGCACGCCGTCGAGGCGGCGCTGGTCGAGGCCGTGCGAGGATGCCTCGATCGCCAGGTGTGTCACGTCCTCCCTGGCAAGGCCGTCGAGCGTGCGATGGAGCGCCACCGGGTCGGGCGTGGTCAGCGAGCCATAGACCTCGCGCCCGGGCGCGACCAGCCCGATAGTCCCGATGCTGGCCGCGGCCTCGCCGGTTGCCGCCCAGATCTGGCGCGTGAAGGCTGCGACCGAGGTCTTGCCGCTGGTCCCGGTCACGGCCGCGATCGTCTCCGGCTGCCGTGGATAGAAGCGCGATGCGGCGAGTGAAAGCGCCCGGCGCGCGTCGCGCACCCGCACGAAGGCAACGCCAGCCGGCAGCGGCGATTGCGCCACCCGCTCCGCCATCACGGCAACCGCCCCGCCCGCGACCGCGGGCGCCACGAACCGCAATCCGTCGTCTTTCGAGCCCGCGATCGCCACGAACAGGTCGCCGGGCTTGACCGTGCGGCTGTCGGCCGTGATCCCGCCCACCTCGACCGTGTCGAAGCGTGCGTCGCTGAGGGCGTCGACCGTGAGCAGGTCCTTGAGCTTCATGGCTCCGAACTTCGGAAGCGGGCGGCTGTTGTTGTGCCCTCTCCCCTCCGTGGGAGAGGGCAACGCCGAGTGCTCAACATACTCGGTTGGGTGAGGGGGCGAGCTTCCCCCCTCACCCAATCCGTGTTGTTGGACCGCCGAGCTGCCCTCTCCCACGGAGGGGAGAGGGCACAGCGACAGCCGCCTCACGCTGAGTGACGCAGTAGTCCTAGCCGGTTTAGCGGCTTTCCCGCACGCTCGCCAGGATCAGCTTGTCGGAGGTGGGCAACTCGAACCGCGGTTGGAGGCCCAAAAGCGGCGCAATCCGCGCGATGACGGCGCCGCCGACCGGCACCGCATTCCAGCCCGAGGTGGCAAAGCCTTTGGTTTCGGGGATCGGCTGCGGCTCATCGAGCATGATCAGCACCACGTAGCGCGGCTGGTCGGCCGGCAGCACGGCGGTAAAGCTGGTCAGCACCTTGGTCTTGGAGTAGCGGCCGGCGACGACCTTCTCGGCCGTGCCGGTCTTGCCGCCGACATAGTAGCCATCCACTTCGGCCTTGCTGGCGGTGCCCTTCTCCACATTGAGACGCATCAGGTAGCGCATCTTCTCGCTGGTGTCCGGCTTGACCACGCGCGTGGCCAGCGCCATCGCCTCCTGCTCGCTGCGCTTGCGAAACGTCGGCGGAACGAGATAGCCGCCGTTCATCAGCGCCCCGAGCCCCATCATCGCCTGCAGCGGCGCGACCGAGAGGCCGTGACCGAACGCGATCGTCACCGTGTTCAGCTCGCCCCAGTTCCTCGGCACCAGCGGCTCGGCGCTTTCCGGCAGCTCGGTGCGCAGCCGGTCGAGCTGGCCGAGCTTGCGCAGGAACCATTTGTGGTGCTCGACACCGAGCTTGAGCGCCATACGGGCGGTTCCGATGTTGGACGAATAGGTGAAGATCTCCGGTACCGTGAGCACGCGATTCTGGGGATGGAAATCATGAATGGTGAACTTGCCGTATTGCAGCGCGGCGCGGGCGTCGAAGGAGTCGCGCAGGCTGATCTTGCCGGAATCGAGCGCCATAGCGAGAGTGAGCGCCTTGAAGGTCGAGCCCATCTCAAACACGCCGGTCGTCAGGCGGTTGATCCGGGTCGGATCGAGCGCCTCGCGCGGATTGTTGGCGTCGTAATCGGGAACCGACACCATCGAGATGATCTCGCCGGTGCGCGGGTCCATGACCAGGCCGGCCGCCGCCTTGGCTTTGTATTTGTCGCGCGCCTTGACCAGTTCGTCGCGCAGCGCGTGCTGGATGCGCAGATCGACCGCGAGCTCCACCGGCTTCTGCAGCCGGTCGGTCGCAAGGCCTGCGAGGTGAAGGTCGGCGAGCCCGCTGCGGTCGAGCCACTTCTCGATGCCGGCAATGCCCTGGTTGTCGATGTTGACGTGGCCGATGACGTGGGCGGCGGCGACGCCGTTCGGATAGACGCGCTTGTTCTCGATCATGAAGCCGATGCCGGGCAGCCCCAGGCGATGCACCGCTGCCCGCTGCTCCGGCGTGATCTCGCGCTTGAGCCAGGCGAACCGGCGCTTGGACGACAGCCGCTCGCGCACCTCCGCGGTGTCGAGATCGGGCAGCACCGCGGTGAGCAACTCAACCGCTTCGTCGACATCGATAATCCGGTGCGGCTCGGCAAACAGCGAGGGCGCCCGCACGTCGGTCGCAAGGATCTCGCCGTTGCGGTCGAGGATGTCGGGCCGCGCGGTCGCCACCGCGTCGGCGGCGTTCGACCGCCTGACCAGCTGGCTCTCGGGCGCCACCGCGAACATGACGAGACGGCCCGCGATCACCGCATAGCCGAGCGCGAACACCGCGATGGCAAGTCCGAGCCGCGCCTTGGCCTTTGCGGCGCGGTCGACGTTGGGGCCATAAAGCAGCGCGTGCGAAAGCCGCCGGCGCCAAGAGCTTTGATCGGCACCGAGCTCAGCGCCGGGCTCGATCGAACGCGCGGCATCGGACGCTGTACGCATGACGCTTACCTTTTGGTTCTGGGCGATGGCGTGATGCTCGCCGTGGGCGCTTCACTGAGCTCGGGCAGGTCGATGAGGAACCCGATCGGATCGGAGATGCCGGGCGGCACCAGCTCGCTCGGCCGTTCCGGCAGTTGATCGAGCCGATCAAATTGGCGCTGATCGATCGGCTTGAGGCCAAGATGGCGCTTCGCCAGCTCCTGAATGCGCGCCGGGCTGTCGAGCCGCGACCATTCGGCGCGCAGCGCCGCAATGGCGTCGTGCTCGCGTCTGATCTCCGCGCGCAGCTTGGCGACCTGCTCGGCCCGCCGGGTCGATTCGAACTTGATCGTGTAAACGTAGGCGGCCGCCACAAACAGCGCCGCTATCACGCAGATGTTGAGAAGGCGGATCATCGCCGCCTCCCGCTGACGACATCGGCAAGCGATGGCAGCCGCGGCATGACGCCATGATCGGCGCGCAATGGCGGCGCGTCGGTGCGTTCAGCGGCCCGCAGCTTGGCCGAGCGCGCGCGCGGATTGGCGGCGATTTCGACCTCGTCCGGCGTGACCGGGCGCCCGGTCAACAGGCGAAACGACGGCGGCGGCTGAATCAACTCGGGCTGATGGCGGGAGCCGCCGCCTCGTTTGCCGCGCTCGGCCAGGAACGTCTTCACGATGCGGTCTTCGAGCGAATGAAACGCGACCACGACCAGCCGGCCGCCCGGCTTGAGCACGGCTTCAGCAGCCTTGAGCGCCGCCGCAAGCTCCGCAAGCTCCTCGTTCACGAACATCCGCAGCGCCTGGAAGGTGCGGGTCGCCGGGTGGATGGCGCCCGGCCGCACATGCACGACGCGTCCGACGATCTCGGCGAGCGCGCGGGTGCTGCGAATGGGGGCCTGCGCACGCTCGCGCACGATCGCGCGCGCAACCGCGCGCGCCAGACGCTCCTCTCCGAGCATCGCGATGATGGCAGCCAGATCGTGCTCGCTCGCCTGCGCCACCACATCGGCGGCACTGGGGCCGGCACTTGCCATGCGCATATCAAGGGGCCCGTCGGTGCGGAACGAAAAGCCGCGCGTGGCCTCGTCGATCTGCATGGACGAGACGCCGAGATCGAAGACGACGCCGTCGATCGCGTCATGGCCATGACGCGCGGTGACCGCGGCGAGGTTGGAAAAACGCTCCTGCGCCAGCGCAAGCCGGCCATGACTTTCAGCGACGAGATCGGCGGCCAAGGCGAGCGCGCCTGGATCGCGGTCGATGGCGAGCACGTGGCAATCGGCGGCGGCTAGGATGGCGCGGCTATAGCCGCCAGCGCCGAATGTCGCGTCGAGATAGATGCCGCCGTCGTGCACGGCGAGATACTCGACCGCACGGCGGCCGAGCACAGGAATGTGACGGGCCAGTCCGCCAGCGACAGCAGAGCTGCTGCCGCTGCCCGTCATCATTCCCGTGCTCCGGGCGGACCCTCCGCCGCTACCCGGGAGCCCAGCTGCTGCTTGAGCGCGCGAACCTTCTCGGTGGCCTCCGCGAGTTCCGCGCGAAAGCGACCAGGCTCCCAGATCTGAAACTTGTGGCCAAGACCCGCGAACGCGACCTCGTCCGCAATCCCGGCATGCGACTTGAGTGGCTCGGTCAGCGTCACCCTGCCCTCGCCATCGACCTTGAGCACCTCGCTGGTGCCATAGAGCGCGGCCGCAAGCTGCTCCCGTTCCTCCGAAAAAGGTGCAAAGCGCGCGATCAAGGTTTCGATCTCCGCCAGAAGCGCATGACCGCCGGCATCCAACGCCGGCCGGCCGAGCGCCGGATAACAGTAGATGCCTTCGAACCCGTCGCGCGCCAGCACGGCCCGAAACGGCGCCGGTATCGACACCCGACCCTTGGCGTCGAGACGCAGCGTGTAATGCGACACGAACCGGTCCATGACGCCCCTTGTGCCCCGCCGGCAGCCCGACTTCCCGGCGGATGACAGCATCCGGGCGCACCAGCCCTAAGCAGGGAGCAACATCAGTGCCTGCATGTGGGATGCTATGGGTTATCATGGGATTATCTGGGCGTCAATGGAATCGTGGCGGTGGCGCAGTTTTCACCGTCGGCCCCTCAACGTCTCATTAACGACCCGCAAGCTTAAGAAATGGTTGAAGAAATCAAGACCGAGCCGCGATCGGCTCAGGTGGCGGGGCGCTATCGGCTCACAACCTGGGGATGGGCGCACATATCCACACCTATCGGGGCGCCGGCGCTTGTGTCCCGCCGCTATTCTGGCACAACTGCCGCCACGTCCACCGCCGACGTTTCCCCCGTATTGCGTATCGGCAGGCCACACTACAAACGCGTGGTTCGCGTATGGTCCTGTTCGTGTCTGAATTCCGACCCGATTCCTGTGTCGTCGCTGAGGTTCGCGCGTCGCCGAACCATGGCGAGCGCAAGGATAACGTGAAGCCCGACATGCTGGTGCTTCACTACACCGGCATGGCTGACGCCGAGGGCGCGGTCCGGCATCTGTGCACTCCCTCAAGCGAGGTGTCCTCGCACTACGTCGTGCTTGAGGATGGCCACATCATTCAATGCGTGGCCGAATCGCGGCGCGCTTGGCACGCGGGCCAGTCGTCATGGGTGGGCGAGACCGACCTCAACTCGCGCTCGATCGGCATCGAGATCGCCAATCCGGGTCACGACTACGGCTATCCCGAATTTCCGCGCCGCCAGATCGCCGCGGTGACTGCGCTCTGCCGCAGCATCTTTACGCGCCACCGCATCCCGGCCGACCGGGTGCTCGCCCACTCCGACATCGCGCCCTCGCGCAAGAAGGATCCGGGTGAGAAGTTTCCCTGGAAGTGCCTGCACGATTCCGGAATCGGGCTCTGGATCAAGCCGGCGCCGATCGTCCCTGACGGCCCCATCTACGTGCTCGGCGACAGCAATCCGGCCATCAAGGAGCTGCAGGAACTGCTGGCGCGCTACGGTTACGGGGTGCAGCCGACCGGCCACTTCGACGGCGTCACCCATGACGTCGTGACCGCGTTCCAGCGCCACTTCCGCCCGGCGCGCGTGGATGGCGTGGCCGACGCCTCGACCATCGAAACGCTTCGAACGCTGCTGCGCGCCCGCGACGGAACAAGCGCGGCGAGTTAGTGCGCAGACCTAAAGCTTGCGCCTCGACTCTCTGATCATTCCCGCGGCAATTTTGGTTGCGGCAGGGGTGGCGCTCGCCGCGTGAATTCTCGAGCGGGAGAGGAGCGCCGGGTATGCGCAACAAGTTCGTCCACGAACCGTCGCGCGTACTGAGGCAGGAGCCGCTGCGGGTCCCAACCGACCATCGACCATCGCCCGAGGGACGACTTGTTTTGAACCAAGGGCAGGACGCGAAGACCCTTGCTGTGGGGAGCCACGGTAGAGGGAATTATCGCGACTCCGTATCCGACCGCTGCCAGCTCGATGAGCGTCTGCGGCGCGGCGCTCTCCAGGCGGACCCGCGGCTTGAAATGCGCAATCTCGCATGCCGCATCAAACCACCCGCGCGATCCGAATTCTCGGCGCAGCAGCAAAATCGGCTCATCCGAGAGCTCCACAACGTCGACGACGTGGCGGCGGGCCAGCCGGTGCGTCTCCGGCAGCGCGACCAGAGCATAGACCGGATATAACAGTCGACCATTGAAGCGCTCATCGCCCGCCGGCATGATTGCCAACTGGACCTCGCCGCTTTCGAGACGATCCGGCTGCAGGGCCGCACCGCCTTCGAGAAGCTGGATCTCGACGCCAGGATGACGTCGCTGATGGCGACGCAAGAACGGCGCCAGGACGCCAGCGATGACTTGCGGCGTGGCCGCAACTCTGAGCGTTCCCGTCTCTCCTCCCTTGAGCGCGCGGGCCCGATCGGCCAGCAGATCGGCGGCCGTCAACAGTTGGCGGCTTTGCCTGAGAAGGTCCGCTCCCTCTGCCGTCAATTGCAGACTTCGACCGCTGCGATGAAATAGCGGCACGCCGAGCTCCGCTTCCAACGCATGCAATTGACGCGAGGCGGCGGGCTGACTGAGATGCAGACGCGACGATGCACGGCCAAGGCCGCCGGCCTCAGCCGTCGCGACAAACATGCGTAACGCTCGAAGGTTCACGGCAATAGTTCCATTTTTTGCATGGCTTTTGACCCGATAAATGCATTGGACACATTCTAGCGCATGGCCCTAGCTTCGGATCAAGACCTGCTTGCACACCATAGGTTTGCCATGCCCCTCATGCGACGCCAGTTTCTCTGTCTTTCCGGCACGGCCGCCGCGGCCACCGCCATTCCGGGGATAGCCTGGCCGCAATCCTATCCCGCCCGTCCCGTGCGGGTGATCGTCCCGTTCGCACCCGGCGGCCCGACCGACCTTGCCGGACGTCTCATCGCGCAGAAATTGTCGGAACACTTCGGCAAGCAGTTCTACGTCGAGAATATCGGCGGCGCCGGCGGCAATATTGGCGTCGGTCAGGCAGCGAAGGCATCACCCGACGGCCATACCATGCTGATCGCTGCGGCCAGCTACGCCGTCAATCCTAGCCTGTTCGACAAGGTGCCGTATGATCCCCACAAGGATTTCGCCGCGGTCACCTTCGCGGCCACCGCCTCGACAGTCCTTACCGTTCACCCGTCGGTGCCCGCGCATATGGTCAAGGAGCTCATCAGCCTGATCAAGGCCAACCCGGGCAAATACAGCTATGCGTCACCGGGACTGGGGACGCCGCCGCATCTCCTCGGCGAGTTGTTCCGGTTGGCCTTTCAGCTCGACCTTGCGCACGTCCCATTCAACAGCGGCGGCCAGGCAATTGCGGCGACGGTCGCCGGTCATACTCCGATCTCGTTCGGCGCGCTGCCGCCTGCCGTGCAACATGTCAAGGAAGACAAGCTGCGGGCGCTTGCTATCACCAGCAAGACTCGGTCACCTGCGTTACCTGACGTTCCCACCATGGCGGACGCGGGCTATCCGGATATCGCTGCTGACATCTGGACCGCTGTCCTCGTTCCTGCCGGCACGCCGACCGAAATCGTCCACGAGCTCTATCGCGCCATCGTCGCAATCATCGCACAGCCCGAGATGAAGGACCGCATGGCTGCGCTTGGATATGCGCCGGTCGGCAATCCCCCGGACGAATGCGCCGCCGAAATCCGCACCGAAATCACCAGATGGGCCAAGGTCATTCGCGAGGCCGGCATCAGGATGCAGTGACCGCCAAGCTGCCTAAATCACGATGCTCGGGTTGCGCAGGTTCTGATCGCAGTCGATCAGGTTGACCTGCCGGACCGCGATCAGCCATCGGCCATCCTGCTCGACAAAGCGATGGCCGCACCAGCCCGACAGGAAGCGGATGCCGTCGGGCCGGAACTCGCTGATCAGAAAGTTCGAGCGGACCATGCGCGCCGCGCCGGCGCCGAACACCTCGACATTCGAGACCATCCGCACCGTGCGCGACTTCGGCGCCTGCGACCAGGCATAGCCGGTGCGCAGCCGAAAGATGCGATCCTCCAGGCGCCTGCGATCGTCGAACGAGATCGCGACCTCGCGGCGCGGATCGCCGCCGGCTGGCGTCGCCGGCACCCAGTAGATGCATTCCGGCGCATACATCGCGAGCCATGCGTCGAAGTTGAGCTGATCGAGCAGGCGAGCCTCCTGCTCGATCAGCATGCGGAAGCGGTCGCGCTCGGCCATGTCGGCGATCACAAGCTCGTCGCGTTGCCAGTTCGTGAACTGCGCAATCAGCTCGCGATAGAACGCGTCGGTGACATAGTAGGAACTGGAGGACGGATCGTGCGCGGGCTGCGTTGTCATGCGACGCATCCGCTTGTCCCGTCCTCATCCTGAGGAGCACTGCAAGTCGGCCGTCGCCGACTTGCGCGTGCCTCTCGAAGGATGAGGATCGGCCCGGGCGGCCTCCGATCTCGGGTATACCCGAGATCGGCGCTCAATGTGCGCAAGTCGGGTAAACCCGACTTGCGTGTTCGAGATGCCCACCGCTGCGCCAACTGGCGCATCGCCGGGCTCCTCACCATGAGGCCGATTAGGTTCGTCGTTTGCCTCACGGCTCATTTCCCCATCACGGCTCGCGCTTGATCGCAATATTGGGCGCTGCCTTCATCAGGCGTTTCCATTCCTTGATGTATTCGCGCATGAAGGCCTCGTCGGTCGCGGGCGCCGTGATGATGCCGTTGGCGTCGGTCTTCACCCGTCCCGGAATGCCCAAGCCCCGGTGCATGTAGATCCACTCGTCCTCCAGGCAGGCGAGCCCGCGCTGGATCTCCTCGAAATTGGCGAGGTCGTCGACCTCGCCGAAGTTCGGGAACTGCTCCATCGTGCGCATGCGCAAGGCGTTGACCTCGGGGGCGGCACCGCCGAGCGCGCCCTTCTCGTCCACCACGGCCGTGCCGTACCAAGTGACGTCGGTCTCGTCGACCGCGACCGGATCGAACACCTGGATATGATTGCCAAGTAGCGAGAAATTCGGAAACACGTTGATGTTGACGGGCTCCGACGAAGCCAGATCGAGAATATCCTCGGCCTTGGCGCCATAGCGGCGGCGCAGCTCCTCCTGGAAATGCTCGGTGCCGGGCGCCGGCCCTTCCACCGCCCATAGTCCGCCGGCGCGCTTCTGGATGTTGGGACGCTTGTCCTTGAAGTGATGCCCGTTGCCCATATAGGCCATATACATTGGCGCCGTGTCGGGCGAGCTCTTGTAATAGGACATGCCTTTGTTGGCGACGTCGGCCTGCCGGTTCTCCATTTCCAACAGCGAGCGGTGCGAGAACACGACGTGATAGCCGTCGCCCGAATTGTCGTAGGCGAGCTTCCAGTTGCCCTTGAACTTGAGCCGGTTGGCCTCGCACACTGCGATCTTGCCGCCCGGCTGGCGATCGAGCCATTCGTCGATCGGCCTGGTGATGGCGCCGAGATAATCGAGAAGCGGCGGCGCGTCCAGGTTGAGGGTGCCGAAGATGAAGCCGCGGTAGCTCTCGACGCGCGGCACCTGCGCGACGTTGAACTTCGCGTCCTTGAAGTCGCAGGCGTAGCCGTCCGGCCACGGCACCGCGCGCAGCTTGCCTGAGTTGAGAAAGCTCCAGCCGTGATACGGGCACGTGAAGGTGCGCGCCGAGCCTTTGTCCTTGCGGCAGAGCGTGGTGCCACGGTGGGTGCAACGGTTGAACAGCGCGCGGATCGTCCCCTGCGAGTCGCGCAGGAGAATGATCGGCCGCAGGCCCAGCCGCGCAGTGATGAAATCGTCGTTGTTGGCGATCTGGCTCTCGTGCCCGAGATAGACCCAGACCGCGGCGAAAATCTGCGTCATCTCGGCCTGAAAGATCGCCCGATCGGTATAAATCAGGCGGTGGACGCGGTCCTCCTGGACCAATTCGTCGAAGTCGTAGTCGCCCGATGCGGCCGCGAGCCGCCCCGCATTGATTTTTTCAAGCATGGCCAAGGTCCTGGTGCACGGCCTCATCTTAGCCCCGTGCGGCTCGATGGGTAGTGGCCCGGCGCGCTTTTGTCATCTGGCCTTGCGCCATTCTGCAGCAGCCGGAACCCCAAAGGGTGTTGCGCCGTATCCGCCTCTTAGTGCCCCGTTTCCGAAGTTCGTGATACGTTGCAGCCTCCTGACACGAACTCCGGAAACAAAGGGGCACTAGCAAATCTATGATTCTAGTGCCGCTTTTCGATTTGAAGTTCCAAACCGAGCTTGCTGCAGATGGTGTAGGAACTTCAAATCGGCGGCACTCGTACCGGTCGGAGGTATCGCGCAAGGTTCGCCGTGACCGGAAGCCAATAGGTTTGGTAGGATGTCTGTTGCCACGTCTGCGGCGGTGTCTGCTCCGAGTGCGTTGGTACTGATCCGTAGGACGTAGGGCGAGGCTCCGATGTTTCTCATGCGCTACGTCATGAGCCGGATTGTTGTGTTCTGGCTTTCCGTCGCCATCCTTGTCTATGGATGGTTCTACCATGCCAAGTTTGTCACCGACGGGTACAACGCGAGCGAAGCGCTCGTGAAACTCTTTACCAAGGTCGATCAGACTGGAAAAACCGAAACCGTGATCGTCCATATCCTCCACTTGGAGGATCTTGTCGTGATCGGCTCCATCATGCTCATCGTCACCCTGGTGCTGACTGCCGCACGGAACCTGGCGCTGGGCGCGGCCGAGCGGCGGATGACCATAGCCAGGGCCATTGGGCACTTGCTGGTCCTCTTGCTGCTGTCGTACGTCGTGCTCGCAGCCGTCTGGTGGTACGATGCTCGCTTGGTCAACAGCTTGTTCGACACCTGCAGAGCCTTGGTCAGCCAGGCTGCCGCTGCGATCGACCCGCGCGGTCAGCTCGAAATCGTCCTGAAGACGCTCGGCGTGTCACGCCATCTCGTCGTTGCCAGCCTGATGCTTGGGCTCGCGCTCGGGTGGGAAATGCTGAAATGGAGCGTTCGAGGCCTGGTGCAGCTATTCCGACATTCGGGCCAGGGCGCGCCAGAGAGTCCGTTACATCGTGCGCATACAGCCCCGGACTAAAGCACGGCGGACATGGCGGACGACTCGGGCTCGCTTGCCGTCCACCACCGGACGTCGGGCTTGCCCGAGTCCGCATGAATCCGCATGAAATTGAGTGGCGCAAGTCGGGTAAACCCGACTTGCGCTGCCCGGTCCGCTTGCTACTGGTCGAGCACCTCGATGTAGCCCAGATGGCTCGAGGTGTCGCCCGACCACCAGATGCGGTTCGGGTTGGATGGATCGATTTCAATCCGTCTTGCATCCGATTCTACGATCGGCAGCGAGAACTCCGTCCACGTTTCCGTCTTGGGATCGAAGCGGGCGATCTTGTCCGACGTCTGGAGGGTCACCCAGATCACCTTGTTCTTGGGATCGGCGACGACGTGGTACGCACCATTGTTCTCGGTCGGAGGTTGGTAGAAGGTCATTTTGCCGGTCTTATGGTCGATCTTCACGAGCTTTCCGGCCTGATGGAAGCCGACCCAGATATTGCCCTCCCAATCCGTTCCCATTCGGCGCGGGATGTCTGTTCCGGGGGTCGGGTACTCGTCGATCTTTCCCGTAGCCGGGTCCAGCCGGCCTATCTTGTTGGCTTCCCGCTCGGCAAACCAGACTCCTCCATCGCCTGCGACATCGATCCCGTAACCGCCGGGGTTCTTCTTGGTCGCGACCCAGTGCGGTATGTCGTACGCGACGAACTGCTTGGTTTGGATATTCAATCCCACGATACGATTGCGGGTCGTCGACCAGACCATCTTGCCATTCGGGTCGACTCGCATGGTGTTGCCGGTGATGGGGCCGCTAAAGCTGGCGGGCGCCGGGTAGGCGGTGAACTCCTGGTACTTGGTGTCGAACTGCAACCAGCGCCGGTTGGCACCAACCTCAGCCATCCAGATCGAGTCGCCTGCGCCTCGCACCGGCGGACCCGCGTGATCCAGAATGCCAACTTTCCTTGGTCCGGGGGGCAGAGGAATGTCGGTGAACTCATACGTCGTCGGATCGAATTTGCCCAATTTGTATTCGTTGAGCTGGTTCACCCAAGCTATTCCCCGCGGATCCACCGCGATGTCGTGAAGTGCCGCGTCGGTATTCGGTATCTCAAAATCCACAGCGATATACCGGGTGGCGGCGCCCTGCAGCAGGGTTCTCGACAAGCGGCCATTGGGATCGGGCTTTAGCGTGGTGCGCGGACCCTAAGGCCGGTATCAATGAGAACCAGACCACTATCGCGGCAAGATCACCCCGACCAGCGTCGAGGCGTACGGCTTGAAGCCGAGCGAAATGGCCAACACAAATATGGTCACGCCCTGCTCCTTGATCGTTCACCCGCGCGGAACCCTGATCTGGGATACCGGCGAAATTCCCGACAGCGCCTTCAAGGACGGCGTCTCGCCCCAGAAGCTGAATAACTTCACGGTCGATCGCCCGCTGCTCCCGCAACTTGCCGCGATCGGCTACACTCCGGCCAACATCACTTATATGGCGCTCTCCCATTACCATGGCGATCACGTAGCCAACGCCAGCCTGTTCGCCGGTTCCACCTGGATCGTGCAGAAGGGCGACCGCGACGCGATCCTCGCCCCGCGGCCGGCCGTACCGCCTGCAGCAGGCCGCGTGCCAGACCCAAAATTTTTCGAGGGCCTCGCCAACAGCAAAACGATTCTGCTGAATAACGAGGATCACGATGTGTTCGGCGACGGCACCGTGGTCATCAAGTCCACGCCGGGTCATACGCCCGGGCACCAGTCCCTGTATCTCAAACTCGCCAACACCGGGGGCGTCCTGTTGTCGGGCGATCTCTATCACTATCCGGAAGAGATCACGTACAAGAAGATTCCGTCCTTCGACACCAACAAGGAGCAAACCGCAAAGAGCCGCGAGATGATCGAAGAATTCGTGAAACAGAACCGCGCGCAGCTGTGGATTCAGCACGATTACACGACCGGGATTAAGCGGAAGATCGCTCCCGAGTTTTACGACTGAGCGAATCTTGCTCGGACCGATCTACTCGAAACACTGCGGTGTCATTCTCCGCTTTCGCGCATAGACGCTAAGATAAAGCGCATGCTCACTCGGCCTCTTGCCGAGGGCCCACCTTGCCCGCAGGGCGAGGTGGGCGTCTCGAAGCATGTGGCCGCCCCATCCCTCGAGCGCAGATCAAACGCAGCGTCCGTACCGGTCATCGTCAGGGTCCGGAATCATCGACACGCGGCTGTTGGGGCGGTGATCAAATGAGTATACGCGCCAGCCGGCTTTGAGCGTCAGGCCTGTGACAGCCATCACATCGCAGCGCACCAGAAATCCCTAAACACGCCTCCTTGGAGCATCGGTAGCCCAGACGGGCCCCACAGGAGGATATCATGTTGAACCGACGTTTCTTTCTTTCGAGCGCCGCGGCGTGCGGCATGGTCAGTGCCGGCACGGCGTTGGCCATGGCACGATCGCCAATCGGACTCGATCTCGGGCTCGCGACCCCCGCCGCATCGTCCGACGCCGCAAGGCTCATCCCGGTGCGCGACTTCTTCAAAAACCCCGAGAAGGGCGGCTTCCAGATTTCGCCCGACGGAGCAAGATTTTCGTTCATACAGCCTTACCAACGCCGATTGAACGTGTTCGTGCAACCACGCGCGGGCGGACCGGCGGTGCGCGTCACCAGCGAAACCGAACGCGACATCGCCGGCTATTTTTGGAAAGGCTCGGGCCGCATCGTCTATCTGAAGGACTTCAAGGGCGACGAGAACTTCCATCTCGTCAGCGTCAATGCCGACGGCACGAACCTCGTTGATCTTACGCCGTTCGACAAGGTCCGTGCGCAGATCATCGACGATCGCCCCGACCATAACGACGAAATGCTCATTGCGATGAACAAGCGCAATCCGGAGCTCTTCGACGTCTATAGGCTTGATCTCAAGACCAGAGAGCTTTCGCTCATCGCCGAGAACCCCGGCAACATCACAAGCTGGTTCCCTGATCATGAGGGACGCATCCGCGTCGCAATCACCGCCGACGGCGTGAACACCAGCCTGCTCTATCGCGCTGACGAAAAGAGCCCGTTCAAGACGGTCATCACCACGAGCTTCAAGGAGGAGATCAGCCCAATTGTCTTCAGCTTCGACGACAAGCAGCTCTACGCCTCCTCCAACATCAACCGCGACAAGTCCGCGATCGTGCTGATTGATCCCGCAACCGCCAAGGAGGAGCGCGTCATCTTCGAGCATCCCGATGTCGATGTGTCGCGCCTCGGATGGTCGCGCAAGCGCAAGGTGCTTACCCACGCGCGATTCACGACCTGGAAGAGCCAACGGACATTCTTCGATTTGGAGACGGAGGTGGTCTTTCGCGACCTCGAGAAACAGCTCCCCGGCTACGAGATCGGGCTCGGGAGCCACGACAAGAACGAAAAAGTCTATATCGTCTCGGCCTGGAATGATCGCACGATGGGCTCCGAGTATCTCTATGACACGGCAACCAGGCAGCTCACCAAGCTTGCGGATCTGGCGCCGTGGCTCGAGGAGAAGGAGCTCGTCAAAATGCTGCCGATCACCTATCGCGCGCGCGACGGCTTGACCATCCAGGGCTATCTCACGCTCCCGCGCGGCGGCGACAAGAACTTGCCCCTCGTGGTCAATCCGCATGGCGGGCCATGGTCACGCGATGCGTGGGGCTACAACCCCGAAGTCCAGTTCCTGGCGAACCGCGGCTACGCAGTCCTGCAGATGAACTTCCGCGGCTCCACCGGCTACGGCCGCAAGTTCTGGGAGATGAGCTTCAAGCAATGGGGCAAGACGATGCAGGACGACATCTCCGATGGCGTCCGCCACCTCGTGCGCGAGGGCGTCGCGGATCCCAAGCGCGTCGCCATCTACGGCGGCAGCTATGGCGGCTACGCGACGCTTGCCGGGCTCGCCTTTACGCCGGAGCTGTATGCGTGCGGCATCGACTATGTGGGCGTGTCGAACCTGTTCACGTTCCTCAATACGATCCCGCCGTACTGGAAGCAGGGCCTCGAGATGATGCACGAGATGATCGGACATCCCGAGCGGGACAAGGCGCTGCTCGAAGCGGCTTCCCCCGCGCTGCACGCCGACAAGATCCGCGCACCGCTGCTGATCGCACAGGGCGCCAAGGATCCGCGCGTCAACGTCAACGAATCCGACCAGATGGTGGCGGCCCTGAAGAAGCGCGGCGTCGCGGTCGAGTATATCCTCAAGGAGAACGAGGGGCACGGCTTCCATAACGAGGAGAACCGCTTCGACTTCTACGAAGCGATGGAACGGTTCCTCGCCAAGCACATGCGCGGAACCACAGCCTAACGGCAGCCGAGAGCGGTGCGAGCGGCAGGACTTTGAGGGCCATCATGCTCGAAAGGTTAGAATGCTCGCGCCGCTCCCCGTCTGTCGTCGCGCCACCTGAACCAGAGGTCTCCACCTGCCAGCGCTGGTAGCTGGCGACTCTTGGCCTGATTGTCACTTGGCGCCCGGCGTCAGTGCGCCGCGGCGTCAAGTGAACAGCTATACATTTTGAACGCACCGACCTTCTCGTTCGACAAAGCTGCGGGCGCTCGCCGCGATCAGCGGCGGGGACTTCACCAAAGTGCAGGCACTCGCAACGCGTGCCTCAAGGAGGTCCTGATGCGCCCACACAGCGTTAATCATTTTGATTTGCGCGCACCGGTGGCGAAATCGCCACAGTCAGCGCCGTGGCGGCGATGCAAGGCTGCCGCATTCGCGCTTGGCTTCGCACTGCTGCAATCAACCGCCATGGCGCAAGGTGTTCTCGCGCCCGGCGACGCCGTCGTCACCGGCTTCTCCGGCAGCAAGGCAGCGCCCACAGCTCCCGGCACCGATCCTCTCGATACGCTGTACATCGACCTCGACGGTCCTTCGGCAAAGGTCTTCCGCATCGGCGAGCCAGGTGCTCCACCGCAGGGACAACTCATCCCGGTGCCGAGCACCCTCAAAGTGTTGGCTCGAGAGGTCGGCCAGGTCTTTCCGATCGCGCTCGACGACAGCCCGGTTCCGAACATCTATCTTGGACAAACCTCGGCATTCGGAGTGCAGATCGTCGGGCCTGGCAACAATCGGCTGCGGAAGGGACAAGCCGGCGCAAGGTGGATGCCCGGCCAGTTCGGAGCCGCCGGCGGCCCCGGCAGCATCTATAAAATCGATGGCCGCGCCGGCGCGGTGACTGTGCTCGCAACGATCCCCGGCAACAGCGGCGCCGGTCTCGGCGACATCGTGTTCGACAAGACGAGCCGGAGTTTCTTTGTCTCCGATCTCGAGACCGGCCTGATCCATCGTCTCGACGCCAACGGCCAGCTGATCGGCAGCTTCGATCACGGCATCGCAGGGCGCGCCGCACGCGGCCTTCCCGCGGTCGCCGACAACGGCGCGCAGATGACCATCACGTCCAACGAATTCGACGCCGAAGATCCTGACACCTGGGGCTTCACCCAGCCCGAGCGGCGCGTGTGGGGCATGGCGATCGACCACGGCCGGCTGTTCTATGCGGTCGCGGCGGCGCCGCAGGTGTGGTCGATCGGCATCAACCCCGATGGCAGCTTCGCCACCGACGCCCGCCCGGAGCTCGAGGTGAGCGGCATGGCGGAAGGACAGGTGATCTCCGACATCGTGCTCGACGGCGAAGGCAGGATGTATCTCGCTCAGCGCGGCGCGATCCGCGGCAGCTACGACTACTCGATGTTTGCGGAGCCCGCGCAATCCACAGTGCTGCGCTATCAGCGCGATGCCCTCGGCATCTGGCAGCCGCAGGAATATGCCGTCGGCTTCCCCGGCGACTATCGCAACGCGAGCGGTGGCGTCGCTTTGGGCTACGGCTACGACGCCAGCGGCAGAGTGCGGCGCGGTGCCTGCGATCGCATGGTCTGGTCGACCGGCAACAACCTGCGCAACAATCAGGCGCATGCCGGCAAGCTCGTCGATGAAGGGCCGCTCGACATTCAGGGCCTGCAAGGCAACGACGTGTCGCTCGTACGGCCACAGAACGAGCCGCCGTTCATCAGCTATTTCCTCGACTACAGCGAGCAGCCCGACAGCATGGAGAAAGCTGGCCACGTCGGCGATGTCGAGATCTGGCAGCCGTGCGAGGGCACGCCCGGTTTCACGCAGCTCATCCCGGGCTATCCGCCGCTCGGCTACATACCGCCGGCCTATCTGCCGCCGGGCGAATGGGTGCCGCCGCCGGTCGACACGCCGACTAATCTCAAGCTCGACAAGAAGGCCATGTCCTGCTGGGCGATCGGCCAGGGCAAGCATCGCTGCGGCTTTCAGATCACCGTCACCAACACCGGTCCGGGCGTCTACAACGACATGATCCAGGTCCGCGACACCATCCCGGCTGCGCCCGGCGTGACCGCGATCTTCTCGAGCCCGACGTTCAACGCCTGTCCGGGCGGTCCGCCGAGCTATACCTGCTCGTCGCTCGCGCCGGTGTACCTCAACCCATGGGAGCAGGTGACCATTCCGGTGCGCGTCGATGTGCCGGACAATGTCGCCAAGGATCTCCACTGCCGAGTCCGCAATCACGCGAAGATCCTGCATGCTCCTTCGCCGAGCAGCCAGAACACCAATCCGGCGGACGACGAGGATGCGGCCGTGGCGCTGCTTCCGCGCAGGCTCTGCGAAGAGCACACCAACCTCGCCCTCTACAAGGGCGGCTACGGCGGCGCCCAGCCATCGGACTGCACGCCGACGGACGGCGACACCTGGTGCAAGCGCTTCCGCATCGCGGTGTCGAATCTCGGCCCCAGCACCTTCAACGGCTCGATCAAGATCCTCGAGATGCCTCCGGCCCACACCAAGCTGAGCTTCGAGCCATCGCCCGCTTGGACCTGCAATGTCGCGACCAAGACCTGCCAGACCAACGGCAATGTCGTCATGCCGACCGCCGGGCCCGGCAGCATGTTGGTCGTCACGGCGCGTCTCTCGGGCAACAACAACGATGCGAAGGCGCTCAACTGCAAGGTCGACAACTATGCGCGCATCGTCGATCCGGTCGGCGCGCCGAAGAACACGCTCGCTGCCGACGACCAGGGCTTCTGGTCCGAAAACCTGCCGGCCGAGCTGTGCGCGCCACCGCCGGTGCCGCTGATCGACTGCGCCGCGGACCTGCGGCGGATCGGCAACGACTGCGCGCCGCTGATCCCGCCGCCCCCGCCGTCGTCGAGCTGCCCGGACGGACAGTTGATGAGCAACGGTCGCTGCTGCCCGGCGGGATCGAGCTGGACCGGCCGGCGCTGCGGACAGGTGACGGAGCAATGCCCGCCCGGCACGCGCGGCCAGCCGCCCCACTGCTACTGGGTCGACCCGCCCAAGCACTGCCCGAACGGCACGGTCGGACAATGGCCGAATTGCCGCCGCGTGGTGATCGAGAAATGCCCGCGCGGCACCGTCGGACAGTGGCCGAACTGCAAGCGGCCGGTGGTCGAGAAATGCCCGAGCGGCATGGTCGGCTCGCCGCCCAACTGCAAGCGGCTCGTTCCGACCGCATGCCCGAGCGGCATGGCCGGCAAGCCCCCGAACTGCCGGGCGCTCCGGCTCAATCCGGTAAAACAGCAGTTCAGCCCCGGCCGGCCGGCGCCACGCATGACGCGATTCCATCGTTGAACTGTGATCGCAGAGCCACAACACGAGGGGAGGAATCACCTCCCCCTTTTGCCTTCGAACCTCCACCCCCGCACCTGCGACCAATCTGCGGGGCGCTTGAACGGAGCAAGCAATGCTGCCGCAGCTCGAAACGCCCCGGCTTCTCCTGCGCGAACTGAGCCTCGAGGACGCGCCTGCCCTGCAGGCGTTCCAGACCAAGCCCTCCTATCTGCGCTGCCAGGCGATGGAGCCGCCGGACGTCCAGGATGGCGACGAGCGCGTGCGGCGCTACCTGCAAGATCGCGGCGACGGCGAGCGGCGCCGGCTGTTCGATTTCATCGCGCGGCTTCGTAGCGACGGCACGATCATTGGCCACGGCAGCCTGTCGCGATCCTCGCCCAAGATTGCAAGCCTCGGCCTCGGCATCGACGAGGTCTACGCGGGACGCGGGCTGGCGACCGAGATCGCGCTGCGCCTGCTCGCATTCGGCTTCGATCACCTGAAGCTGCATCGCATCGAGGCCGACGTGGCGCTGGAGAATGCCGGCTGCATCCGGGTCCTGGAGAAGATCGGCATGTTCCGCGAAGGCGTGGCCCACGACTGCATCTTCGCGCAAGGCCGCTGGTGGACGGAAGCCAAATACGCGATGCTCGCCCGCGACTACACCGGCCTTGTCTTCACGGCTAGAAGAAATCAAAGTATTCCCGCTGCTCCCATTCGGTCGTTTCGTCGCCTGCATTCTTGACGCCGGTTTCCTCCAGCCAACGCTCAAAGCGGCCAGCCTCGTTGCGCTTGAGCCTGAGGAAATAGTCGAGAAAAATGTCGCCAAGCTCCTTGCGAAACACCGGCGCGCGCTCGAGCGCGTCGAGCGCCTCGACGAGACTCGTCGGCAGCAGTGGCCGGTCGCTGGCATAGGGCTCGTCGTTTTGCGGTCCGGGATCGAACGTGTTGGTGAAACCGTCGAGGCCCGACACGATCTGCGACATGATGAAGAGATAGGGGTTCGCCGCCGGCTCGCCGACCCGGTTCTCCAGGCGCGTTGCCGGATCGTCGACGCCGCCGAGCGCGCGGATCATCACGCCGCGATGGTCGAAGCACCAGGTGGCGCGATCGGGCGCCAATGAATTGGGCCGGAAGCGCCGATAGCCGTTCACGGTCGGCGTCGTGAACGCGGTCGCGGGCGCCGCGTGCTTCAAGAGCCCCGCGACGAACATGCGGCCCAATGGCGAGAGCACCTCGCCGTCGCGCTCCGGCATGAACAGGTTGCGCCCGCTCTTCAGATCGACCACCGACTGGTGCAGATGCCAGCCGCTCGAATAATAACCTTTCAGCCCCGGCCGGCACATGAAGGTCGCCAAATGGCCGTGCCGGCGGCAGACCTGGCGGGTGGCGCTGCGAAACAAGAGCATCGCGTCGGCAGCGGCGAGCGCATCGCAGGCCGCGAAGGTGCATTCGACCTGGCCCGGGCCCCACTCGTTTTCCACGGAACGCAGCGGCAGATGCAGCTTGGCGTAAGCGTCCGCCAGCACGCTGAGCATGCCCTGCATCAGGTCCATGTTGGATTCGGAATGGTAGGAATAGCCGGGCTCCGGTGGCGAGGTTTTCACCGGCAGCCCGCGCAGCCCCGGCGCGCCGATGTTCTCGTCGGCGAGCTCGGCCTGCGCGACGCGCAATAGATACCATTCGACCTCGAGCCCGACCACCAGGCCCATGCCCCGCTCGCGCAGCCGCGCGAGCTGGCGGCGCAGGATGTGGCGCGGCGAGAAATGAAACGGGGTGCCGTCGTTGAAATATTCGTCGCACAGCACCCAGGCGACGCCCGGCGCCCACGGCAGCACCCGGAAGGTCGACGGGTCGGGCACGATGGTGAGGTTGGGCGAGCCGGTCATCTCGGCGAGCCCCATGCCGCCGCCGCGCGTGAACGAGGAAAAGGTGCGGGCGTTGGCGGAATCAAGCGTCGTGGTGGCGACGTTGATGTTGTAGCCGCTGCTGAGCGCAGCGAGAAACGCCGGCACCGCCACCGCCTTGGCGCGCGAGGCGCCGTGCGGATCGGCCCAGGCGAGCCTCACAAAATGAATGTCGCCCTTGTCGAGGCGCAGCTTGATCTCCTGCGCCTGGCGCTTCTGGTCGTCGCCGTAGAGGCCGTGCTTGTCGATGAAGGATGGCGTTGTCATGGAAGGCTGCGCGGCAGGTGGGAACGGCATTGTGGGCGAAGCGGTAATCCTTAATCAATTGAATTATCGGCCGAACTCTTGACGGCGGGCCCCCGCGCCCCCATCCCTATAGCGTCAGTCGGCCGGACGGCCGCTCCGGCAGGGACCGAAAGGTCGCCGGGGAGGAAAGTCCGGGCTCCATGGACATACGGTGCCGGATAACGTCCGGCGGGATTGCGCAAGCGGTCTCAGGGACAGTGCCACAGAGAACAAACCGCCGCGGTGCGTTGCGTATCGACCGCGGTAAGGGTGAAAAGGTGCGGTAAGAGCGCACCGCGTCGGCGGCAACGTCGGCGGCACGGCAAACCCCACCGGGAGCAAGACCGAATAGGGACGGCGCGAGGCCGCGCAAGCGGGCTCGGGATCGATGTCCGGATCCGGCCGTCCGGGTAGGTTGCTTGAGGCGCCGGGTAACCGGCGTCCCAGAGGAATGGCCGTCACGTGTGGCATCCGTTGCGAAAGCGGCGCGTGCTGCGCCATACAAAACCCGGCTTACAGGCCGGCTGATATGTGAGGGGGCCCGGTGGCAACAACCGCCGGGCCCTCGCCAATTTTTTGAGGACGATTGCGGGCGCACGACGTTGAGACGTGGATGGTTTTCCGCGCGGTAAGTTCGTGGTGGCCAAAGCGCGCCACGCCAAGCGCAAAGCTGGATCTGCGCTGTCTTCGAGCTAGCCCTGCGACGTCGTTTGCGCTGTCATCGTAGCGCCCATCGATCGGAGAAGCTGAACCAATATTCCATGAATGACGCATGCGCTGCGTCAAGCCGGGCCCGCAACTCTTTTGGGTCGATCGTGCGCAGGTCTTCGCATGGACCAGCGCACAAGGTGCCTTCAAGGCCGACCAGATCATTTGCCGCGACCCCACGCTGCTGCGCGGTCTGGGCAAGCCGGTCCTGCTTCTCCTCGGCCCCCGCGATGGCGGCGACATACAGCCGCAAAGCCTTTAGCACGGCTTGGTGCCGCTCCGCCGGCGCGGACTGCACTCGCTCGGCTCCTGATGGCTTCGCGCGAGTAGCACGCGGCTCTGCATTAGCACGGGCAATCTTGAACTCAGACTTGTCCGGCGTGCGGCCCGCAAACCAACAGCGCACCGGACCGATCTGCCGGTACTTGAGCGACTTGCCCGGGTACACGTTGGCCGCCTGAGCCTGCGAAAGACAGTCGCGGCCGGGCGCCGCCGCCGCCACCGACGTCTGCGCGAAGAACGCCAGTAGCACTAGCATCAGCGTTTTCATCGGAGCACCTCAAATCGACCAGCCGGCCGCAACTATGGATCGCCGCGGACGGTAACCGGATCGGGGCGGTGCGTCTGAGCAAAAGAGACCACTTTCGCCGACCTTGGAAACAAGGGGGGTGCCTGTTGTTACCCCTCTCCCTGTCCCTCCCCCACTTAAGGGCGTTTATGCCCGTCTTCGCGGGCGGGGGAGCACGGCGCAAGCATCACGCTCCGCGCCCGCGGCATTCACGTATTCAATTGTCAAACAGCCCGTTGCATTCAGTCAAATTGCACACAGTCAAAAGGATATCGTCCCGTGTTCGGTCGCTGGGCCAGGGGGGCGCCCTTCGTGTTGTCTCTTCGCTTCCCCCAGATCGAGGGGGATGGCGCGCCAACGCGGCATCTTCGGCTTACGCCTCGTCAACGGTCGGACCGGACAGGAGCTATCTGTCCCTGCCGGTTTGCTCCGAGCGTCGCCCGTGGG
>Ga0209798_10000429_pt1 | contig 24881 bp, 19 predicted proteins | sample DOMMetBare3Fresh_FD_187475 | JGI IMG/M metagenome (GOLD analysis project Ga0209798, IMG submission 187475) | Wetland sediment microbial communities from St. Louis River estuary, USA, under dissolved organic matter induced mercury methylation -... | ecosystem: Environmental > Aquatic >... | reverse complement strand
ACGCGCACGACGGTGCCGTGCACCACCTCGCCCTCGTTGATCGTGGGGAAGGTGGCGTCGTAGTCCGGGATCAGCTCCCCGTCGGGGCCGGTGATCCAGACGCCGTCTGCGAGGACGGGGATTTCGAGTATGGACATAGGGGTGCTCTCGGTCGGTTGGCTGGCCATGGGCGAGCGGGGAGTATAGCGGCCAATTCCGCCCCGGAGGAACCCTTACATCCCGTCCTGGCCGCAGCGTGACGGGAATGCCGGACTACTTCGCGTCGGCCCAGTTGTCCCCCGCCCCGACCTCGACGGCGAGCGGCGGGTCGAGCGGATAGGCGGCGACCATCTCGGCGCGGATGAGCTCCTTCACGGCACCGACCTCGGTGTCGGGCGCCTCGAGCAGCAACTCGTCGTGCACCTGCAGGACGAGCCTGGCGCTGCGTCCCTCGCCTTGGAGGCGAGCGTGCACGCGGATCATCGCCACCTTGATCACGTCCGCCGCCGTCCCCTGCATGACCGTGTTGACGGCGAGCCGCTCGCCCAGCGAGCGGGTCTGCCGGTTGGAGGCGCGCAGCTCCGGGATCGGCCGCCGCCGGCCGAGCAGCGTCGTCACGTAGCCGTCGGCTGCCGCCTGCGCGATCGTGCGGGCGATGAATGCCTGCACACGCGGGAAGCGGGCCAGGTACGTGTCGATGTACGCCTGGGCCTCCTCACGCGGGATCTCGAGGTTCTCGGAGAGCCCGAACGACGAGATCCCGTAGATGATCCCGAAGTTGACCATCTTCGCCACGTCGCGCTCGCTGCGGGTCAGCGTGGCGGGATCCTTGCCGAGCACCTCGGCGGCCGTGGCCGTGTGGATGTCGTCTCCGCGCTCGAACGCCTCGCGCAGCACCGGCTCGCCCGAGACGTGCGCGAGGATACGAAGCTCGACCTGGCTGTAGTCGGCCGACACGAGCCGGTTGCCCTCCTCGGCGACGAAGGCAGAGCGGATCTGCCGGCCGAGCTCGGTACGCACGGGAATCGCCTGCAGGTTCGGGTTCGACGTCGACAGGCGACCGGTCGCGGCGACGGCCTGGTTGAACGTCGTGTGCAGCCTGCCGTCCTCGGCGGAGATGAGCGAAGGCAGCGGCCCCAGGTATGTGTTGAGCAGCTTCGAGTACTCGCGCCATTCCTCGATCACGGCGACGATCTCGTGCTCGCCGCGCAGGCTGCGGAGCACACGGCTGTCGGTCGAGAAGCCGGTCTTGCCCTTGCGGCCCGGGGTGAGCTGCAGCTTCTCGAACAGAATCCGTGCCACCTGCTGTGTCGAGCCGAGCATGAACTCCTCGCCCGCGAGCACGGTCGCGCGCGCCTCCAGCTCCTCGACCCGGTCGGCGAGGCGGGCGGTGATCTCCCCCATGCGATACGTGTCGATCTTCACGCCCGCGTCCTCCATCGCAGCGAGCACGGCGGTGAGCGGCAGCTCGATGTCCTCGTACAACTCGAGCGAGCCGCGCTCGACGAGCCGCTCGCGCATCGGGCCGGCGAGCCGGCGCACTGCCTCTGCATGCCGCACGAGAGCGGCAGTCGTCTCCTCGGCGGCAGGCTGCGGCACGAGCTCGAGGCCGTACTCGGCGGAGAGGTCGTCGAGCAGGTACTCGGATCTGCCCGGCTCGATCAGGTATGCGGCGATCATCGTGTCGTCGGCCGGCGCGAATGGCAGGCGCAGAGCCTTGTAGTCGTGGGCGACGATGCTCGCCCGGCGCAGGGCGCCCGCCCTCGAAACGTCCCAGTTGCCCAACACGACGCCCGTGTCGCCGGCAAGCGCAAAGCGCCCGTCCTCGACGGCAAGCCCGATCCGGCCGGCGACGGACGGAAGCTCGCCTTCCGTCCACGGCACGGTCTGGCCTTCGAGCCGGGGCCGTTCCTGGGCCGGCAAGGCGGCGTCGAGCTCGTCCACGCGGTTGAGGAGCGCCCGGAACTCGAACCGCCGGAACATCTCCTTCAGCTGCGAGCGGTCGGGAGCGCCCACGACGAGCGCGGCCGGGTCGACGTCCAGCGGCAGGTCGCGGCGCATCGTGGCGAGCAGCTTCGAGTCGCGTGCCTGCTCGGCATGCTCCTGCACGGCCTTGCCGCGCGCCGGCGAGAGCTCGCCGGCGTGCTCGATCACCGCCTCCAGCGAGCCGTACTGGGCGATCAGCTGCCCCGCCGTCTTGTCGCCGATCCCGGGGATGCCGGGGATGTTGTCGGAGGTGTCGCCCTTGAGGCCGATGAAGTCGGGCACCTGGTCGGGACGGACGCCGTAGCGCAGCTCCACCCGCTCCGGCGTGTAGACGTGAACGTCGGAGACGCCACGTGGGGTCATCATCAGGCAGACGTTCTCGGAGCAGAGCTGGAAGGCGTCCCGGTCGGTCGAGACCACGCAGGTCTTCACCCCCGCCTCGTCGGCGCGCGTCGCGATCGTCGCGATCACGTCGTCCGCCTCCCAGCCCTCGAACTCGAGGTTGCGGTACCCGAAAGCCTCGACGATCGGCCTGAAGTACGGAAACTGCTCCCGCAGCAGGTCGGGCATCGGCCTCCGCCCCTCCTTGTAGGTCTCGGAGATCTCGACGCGGTGGGTCGGCCGGGTGTCCCAGGCGACCGCGACACCTCGCGGGCGGTAGTCGGAGAGCAGCTTGAAGAGCATGTTCCCGAAGCCGAGCAGCGCGTTGGTGGGCATGCCGTCGCTCGTGGCCAGCTCTTCGGGGAGCGCAAAGAAGGCGCGGTAGGCGAGGTTGTTGCCGTCGACGAGGAAGAGCTGCGCGTCGCGTGCCGGGCCGTCGTCGACCTGCAGCTCCGCCCCCGTCAGCGTCTTCGGCGCCATCGGCGCCCAGTCTACGTCGCTCTGCCGCAGCCTCGAACATCATCCGCGAGAACGAGCCCCGCGTGGGTAGCGTCACCGCCGTGAGCGACCTCACCGTGATCCCGTTCGCCGACGAGCACCTCGGCGACGCTGCCCGGCTGCTCGCGGAGCGGCATCGTCTGCACCGCATGTCCGAGCCTCTGCTCGACCCGCGTTTCGAGGCGGCCGGCGCGACCGGCGCCGAGGTCGAGCTGCTGTGGCGGCAGGAAGGCGCGTCCGGCGCGACCGCCATACGCAGCGGCCGGGTGGTCGGATACCTCCTGGGCGTGCGGCGCAGCGACGACCCGTGGGGGCCGAACGTCTGGGTCGAGGCGGCGGGCCACGCCGCCGAGCAGGCGGAGGACGTCCGTGACCTCTACGCGTCGGCAGCAACCCGCTGGGTCGAGGAAGGACGCCTGGCCCAGTACGCCGTCGTGCCGGCCTCCGACGCGCCACTCGTCGACGCCTGGTTCAGGCTCGGCTTCGGGCAACAGCACGTTCATGCTCTACGCGAGGCGCCCGCGACGGCCGCACCGAACCTGCCCGCCGGGGTGCGACGCGCCACCCGGGACGACATCGCGGCCCTCGCACGGCTCGACCTCGTGCTGCCCCAGCATCAGGCGCTCTCGCCCGTGTTCTCGAGCGGGGGCACCCCCACCCTCGAGGAGGCGCTGCAGGAGTGGGACGAGGGGATCGACGACCCCGCACTCACGACCTTTGTGGCGGAGCTCGACGGCCGCGTCGCCGGCTCGGCGATCGCGTGTGCAGTCGAGCAATCGAGCCTGCACGGGTCCGTGGCCAGGCCCAACGACGCGGGCTTTCTCGGTTTCGCCGCCGTGTTGCCCGAGGCCCGCGGGCACGGCCTCGGACGGGCGCTCGGCGAGGCCGTGATCGCCTGGTCGGCGCAGGCGGGGTACGCCACTGTGGTGACGGACTGGCGGGTGACGAACCTGCTCTCCTCGCGAACCTGGCCGCGGCTCGGCTTCCGGCCCTCGTTCGTGCGCCTGCACCGCGTCGTCGGGCACTGATCTTGCCCGGCAGCGAGCTTTCGCTGACGCGAAAGCTCGGAAACCCGCTCGCGCGGGTTTCCGCCGCGCGAAGATCCCTGAAGCCGGGAACCTACGGTTCCCTGCGAGCCCTCCCTTGTAGCACGCTGCTCTGCCACCGGCCGAGGGTGTATCCCCGCCTTCACGCAGATACCCCGCCTTGGAACGGCAGCCGCACGCCACCCCTACCATGGCCGCGTGCAGCGGATTCCCCTTCTCGCCGGCTCGAGGATCCAGCTCGTCACCGTGGAGGACGACGCCGTCCTGCTGGCGCCGCCCGCGCCGCTCGAGCCGCTCGCCGACACGGGCGCCGCCGTGGCCGAGGCGCTCCGCTACCCGCTCTCCGGTGCCACCCTCGAACAGCTGGCGTCACGCGGCGGCAGGGCGACGATCGTGGTCGAGCCGCCCACGCTGCCCGTTCCCGGAGCCGATGCGGACCCACGCCAGGACGCGCTCGCCGCGGTGATCGACGAGCTCGTGCGGCTCGGCATGCCCGGTGAGCGTCACACGGTGCTGGTGGCGGGCGGGCTCGAGCGGCGTGGCGGACGGGCCGAGCGCGAAGGCGTGCTGCGCCCTGCCCGGGCCCGCTCGTTCCGCGGCACCGTCGTGGTGCACGACTGCACGGACGCGAGCCTACGCGACCTCAGGGCGGGCGACACGGCCGCACGGATCGGAGCGCATGTCCTCGACGCCGACCTCGTCGTCACGGTCAGCGCCGCCGAGACCGCCGACCGGGGAGGTTCGGCAGTGCTGCTCGGCGCCTGCGACGCGGACACGATCGCGCGCCCCGCGGCCGCACCTTCGCTGCTCGAGCCGGCCGCCTCGCCCACGCGGACGCTCGCCGCGGCCGTCGAAGAGGCGCTGGCGCGCGACGTCCCGGTGGTCGGCGTCTCGCTCGTGCTCGATCACCCGCGTCTCACCGGACGCTACCGGGGCTACCCGTGGTCGCCGGACAGCGTGCGCAGCGCTACGCGATCGCCGCTCCGTTCGCTCTTGAACACGCTTCCCGGCGGCGCCCGCCGCCACGCGCTGCAGGCAATGGGACGGGATCTCCAGGCGGCGGCGGCGCTCGCCGGCCCTCCGTCCGTGGCGCACGCGGAGGCTCTGCTACGCGGGATCGCGCTCCGCGGGGCGCGCCTGGACGAGCCGCTCGACACGATTCTCGTGCCATTGCCGTGGAAGGCGCCCCACCAGCCGCGCCAGCCGCTGAACCCGGTGACGGCGGCCGCGACGGGACTCGGCCTCGCGTTGCGCCTCTGGCGGGAGCAGTCGCCGCTGCGCGAGGGAGGCACGGTCGTCCTCATGCACGATCTGCACCGGGCCTTCGGCCACGGTCCCCAGGCACCTTTCCGCGTGCTCTTCCAGGCGCTCAGGGACGGCCGCGAGCCCGGTCTCGTCGCGACAGCCCGTGCCGGTGCCCGCGAGGACGCACCCCTCCTCACCGCCTACCGCGACGGGCGCGGCCCCCACCCGCTGCTCCCCTTCGTGGACTGGGAAGCTGCCGGCCCCGTGCTGCGCCGGGCCGGCCGGGTGATCGTGGCAGGGTGTCGCGACGCAGGAGCGGCACGCGCGCTCGGCTTCGTCCCGAGCCACAACGTGGCGACGGCGCTCGAGATGGCGCGTGGGGTGGCCGGCGGGTCGCACCGGCTCGGCGTGCTGCTCGCTCCTCCCTACGCACCGCTGATCGTCGGCGGCGAGGTGGACGTAGAGCCCCGCGAGCCGTAGATGGGTTGAGGAAAACGGTGCACCCGTTACCCGGCGCGCGAAGCGCGCCCCTTCAGGATCACGGTGGCAGCTGCGCAGCAGCTGCCACCGTGCAACGCCGCACTAGTCGATGCCGAGGTAGGCCTTCTGCACCTTCGGGTCGGACTTCAGCTCCTGTGCCGGCCCTGCCAGGGTGATCAGGCCCGTCTCCATCACGTAGCCGCGATGGGCGGCGTCGAGGGCCATCAATGCGTTCTGCTCCACGAGCAGGACGGGCGTTCCCTGGTCGTTGATCTCCCGCACGATCTCGAAGATCTTCTCGACGAAGATGGGCGCGAGGCCCATCGACGGCTCGTCAAGCAGCAGGAGCTTCGGGCGGGCCATCAGCGCGCGTCCGATCGCGCACATCTGCTGCTCGCCGCCGGACAGTGTCCCGGCCTTCTGGGAGCGCCGCTCGTGCAGCCGCGGGAAGAGCTCGAACACGCGATCCATGTCGTCCTTGAAGTTCTCGCGATCGGTGCGCTGGAAGGCGCCCATCTCGAGGTTCTCCGTGACGGACATGCGCGGGAACAGGCGCCGTCCTTCCGGGCTCTGGGCGATCCCCCCGGCGACGATCGTGTGCGGCGACGCCGAGGTGATGTCGCGGCCCTGAAACGTGATCGACCCCTGCCGCGGCCGGTTGAGCCCGTTGATCGCCCGCAGCGTGGTCGACTTGCCGGCGCCGTTCGCACCGATCAGCGTCACGATCTCGCCGGCGCCGACGCGCAGCGAGATCCCCTTGAGCGCGTGGATGGCGCCGTAGTAGACGTGGACGTCCTCCACCTGGAGGATGTCACCGGTCGTCGCCTGCTCGCTCATGCGGCAGCGCCTTTGCCGAGGTAGGCCTCGATCACGCGCTCGTTCGACTGGATCTCGGCCGGCGTGCCCTCGGCGATCTTGGCGCCGTACTCGAGGACGGTGATCCGCTCGGACACCCCCATCACGACCTTCATGTCGTGCTCGATCAGCAGAACCGTCAGTGCCTTCTCGTCCCGGGCCCTGCGGACGAAGGCGGTGAAGTCGGCGGTCTCCTGCGGGTTCATGCCGGCGGTCGGCTCGTCGAGCAGCAGCAGCTTGGGGTCCGTCGCCAGGGCACGTGCCACCTCGAGCCGGCGCTGATCACCGTACGGGAGGTTGCCGGCCCGCTCCTGATGGCGGCGTGGGAGCCCGCAGTAGACGAGCAGCTCGCGGGCGCGCTCGCGCGCCTCCTCCTCCTCCCGCCTCACCCGGCCGGTGCGCAGGATCGAGCCGATGATGCCGCTGTGCAGCCGGCAATGCATGCCGACCAGCACGTTCTCCACGGCGGTCATCTGGGCGAACAGCCTGATGTTCTGGAATGTCCGGCCGATGCCGAGCGCCGTGATCGCGTGGGGCGGCAGGTCGACGACCTCGACGCCGTCGAACAGGATCGACCCCGACGTCGGCCTGTACACACCGGTCATCTGGTTGAAGAACGTCGTCTTGCCGGCGCCGTTCGGCCCGATCAGCGCCACGATGGAGCCGCGCTCGATCGTGAAGTCGATGTCGTCCGTCGCGACGAGGCCGCCGAACTCCTTGCGCAGTGTCTTCACCTCGACGAGGTTGTCGGCTGTGGCCATCAGTCGTCGCTCGGGTTGCTGTCGGTAAGGGTTCCCTCGGTCTGCACGTCGTAGAACGGCGTGTCGTGCACGCCCTCCTCGATCTCGATCTTGTGCCGCCGCTCGGGGATCAGCCCCGCTGGGCGGAAGAGCATCATCAGGACGATGATCACGCCGTAGATCCCGAACTGGTACTTCGTCGGATCGAACTTGAGCCCGGCATCCTGGATCTTCGAACCGATCGTGGCCAGGCCCTCGCGGTCGAGGTAGGAGAGGATCAGGCCGCCGAGGATCACGCCCCAGACGCTACCCATGCCGCCGAGGATGACCATGCAGAGCAGGAAGACCGAGAAGTTGAAGTAGAAGTCCGCCGGGAACGCACCCGACTTGAAGCTCGCGTAGTACGCGCCCGCGACGCCGCCGAAGAACGCTCCGATCGCGTACGCCCAGGTCTTCGTCCGCATCAGGGGGATGCCCATCGCACCGGCGGCGGTCTCGTCCTCGCGGATCGCGATCCAGGCGCGGCCGAGCCGCGAGTCCCGCAGCCGCACCGAGCAGAAGACGGTGATCAGCAGGAGGAGGAACGCGATCAGGTAGTACCAGAGCTCGCGGTTGTCGGACTTCTGGAAGTTCTCCGGCAGGCCGACCGCGCTCAGGACGGGGAAGCCGACCGGGTCGATCGGCGCGATGCCGAACGTGCCGTGCGTCAGGTCGAAGCCGAAGAAGCTGTCGCCGTTGCGGACGACCTGCGGGATGATCTCGCCGAAGCCGAGCGTGACGATGGCGAGGTAGTCGCCGCGCAGCCGCAGCGTCGGCAGGCCGATCAAGATGCCCGCGAGGAGGGTGAGAAGCCCGGCCGCGATGAGGACGAGCCACATCGAGATGTGGATGCCCGAGAAGTCGTTCGAGACAGAGGAGCCGAAGTGGATCGTCACCTGGTCGAACTGCTGCGACGCGAACCACCCGGCGGTGTAGGCGCCGACGGCGTAGAACGCGACGTAGCCGAGGTCGAGCAGGCCGGCGTAGCCGACGACGATGTTGAGGCCGACTGCCATCATCGTGAACGCGAGCATCACGACCATCGACCCCGTGGCCGGGATGAAGTCGCCGATCAGGGGGAGATTGCCGAGCGAGTCGTCGACCCAGGGGTACACCAGCGCGACGACGATCAGGAGTGGGACGAGCCAGGCGTTCCGGCCGCCTCCGCCGATGCCGCGCACACGGTCAGCGAGCCCGGTCACGCTCCCTCCGGGGTTCGCTCTCCGAGGATGCCCTGGGGCCGGAAGACGAGTACGGCGATCAGGATCCCGAACACGAGCGACCGCGTCCAGTCGCCGCCGGGGGTCATCCAGAGGAGCCCCTCGTTGAAGGACTGGATGAAACCGATCAGCAGGGCGCCGAGGACCGCGCCGGCGAGGTTCCCGATCCCGCCGAGCACGGCTGCGGTGAACGCGATCAGGCCGAGCTCGAAGCCGGTGTCGTAGCGGATGTTGTACTCGAGCAGGAACACGAGCCCGGCGACCGCGGCGAGCGCCCCGGCGATGAAGAACGTGATCGAGATCGTCCGGTTGACGTTGATCCCCATCATCGCCGAGGCCTCGGTGTCCTGGGAGACCGCGCGCATCGCCTTGCCCTGCTTGGTGTACGTGACGAACCAGGAGAGGAGAATCAGGGCGGGCACGATGATCAGGAGCGCGCTGATGAGCTTCCACGTGACGCGAATGTCACCGAGCTCGAACGCGGCTCCCTGCGGGATGATGTCCGACGCGCTCTCGTAGTCGACGCCGTATACGGCGAGGGAGATGTTCTGCACGATGAAGGACATGCCGACCGCCGTGATCAGCGGGGTCAGCCGCGGCGCGTTGCGCAGCGGCCGATAGGCGACCCGCTCGATCGAGCCGTTGGCCACCGCGAAGAACGGGATCGTGATCAGGAGCGTGAGCAGGATGCCGCCGGCGACCGCAGCTCCGCCCGAGTCGGCCGAGAGACCGAGCACCGAGAAGATGACGGTGCTGGCCACGAGCCCCGAGAGCGCGAACACGTCGCCGTGCGCGAAGTTGATCAGCTGCAGGATGCCGTACACCAGCGTGTAGCCGAGCGCGACGACCCCGTAGACGGCGCCACGCGTGAGGCCGTCGAGGGCGACGTTGACGAACTCCTCCGGCCCCTTCAGGAGGTTGATGAAGAGCCAGAGGCCGACGACGCCGACGAGTGCCAGCCCGATCGTGTCGATCGCCTTCTGGCTGCGAAGCGCGCGGAGGATGCTCGACGTCTGCCCCATACGTGGCGGCGACTCTAAAGAGAACGCGGCGGGAGGGCAACCCTCCCGCCGCGTTCTCCACTACGTCGTGGCTGGCTGTCGGCTAGCCGCCGGCCGCCGCCGTCACCGTCTCCGGCTTCGGAGCGATCGTGGTCTCCGTGACCAGCTTGGTCGTCGCCTTGTAGATCGTGAACCCGACCACAGCGCCCGAGGCCTCCTCGGGATCGCCGTTGGCGTTGATCTTGAACGAGCCGAGCAGGCCGTCCGTCACCTCGGTCGCGAACAGCTTCGCGATCACGTCCGCGCGGGTGCCGTCGGACGCCGCGATCGCGTCGAGCATGACCTGTGCGGCCTGGGCACCGTAGATCGCGTACGGGTCGATCGGCTTCCCGGACAGCGGGCCGGCCTTGAGGCCGTTGATGAAATCGAGGGCAGCGCCCTTGAAGTCGTCGATCGGCACGCCGGCCACCGACATGAACATGCCGGCTGCCGAAGTTCCGGACTCGTCGATCGTGGACTGGGTCGTGAAGCCGTCGGGGGCGAACAGCTTGACGTCACCGTCGTTCGGCCCGAGCACCGCGACCTTGTCCTTGATCACCTGCGCGCCGTTCTCGTCGATCAGGCCGCCGAGGAAGACGGCGTCCGCCCCGCTCGACTTGACCTTGTTGAAGACCGACGTGTAGCTCGTCGCCTTCGGATCCCACGCCTCGAAGCCGGCGATCTCGATGCCGAGGGACTTGGCGGCGTTCTGGAAGTTCGTCGCCACGCCGAGGCCGTAGGCCTCCTTGTCGTTCAGGATGAACACCTTCTTGACACCCTGCGCCTGGGCGAACTCGGCCACAGCCGCGCCCTGGTAGGCGTCGTTCGCGACGACGCGCGCGTAGTTCCGCGACCCGGACGGGTAGTACTTGTCCGGCTCGGTCGCGTCACACCCGGGCCCGCCCTGTGTCAGGCAGACGTACGTGTTCGCCGGCGACACCATTGCGATGCCTCCGTCCGGCGCCTGATTGAGCACCGGGATCTCGATCGCCGCGCACCCCGAGTTGAAGGTGCCGATCACGCCGAGCACCTTGTCGTTCGCAGCGTACGCATTCGCGTTCGACGAGCACTTGCCCGAGTCCCACTTGCCCGCCTGGGCGGTGGCGTCGTCGCACGACTGGAACCCGATCTTGTAGTCGCCGGCCTTCCAGCTGCGCTGGCCGAGCTCGTAGCGGATCGATGCCACGATCTGCTCCGTCTGCGTCCGCGACGAGCCCTGCAGCGGGAAGTCGGATGCCAGGATGTACTGCGGATCCCCGTCGCCCTCGTACTCGATCCCCGTGCACGACGAAGACGGGAGCGCCTCGGGCGCACCGCCCCCACCGCCGCCGCCGCAGCCCGCCGCGACGAGCGCGACGAGGGCGATGAGCAGGCCGACGAGGAACAAGCCACTCCTCTTGACCGTCAATTCTCCTCCTCCGTTTGGTGACCGACCGTCTGCCCGGGCATGGTGACCGGCCGGCGGTCCTCCGTTGCGTGGCGCAAGTCTAGGACAATCGCGGCGCAGTTCAACCACCACCCGCCGGTCTGCCTGATGGCAACGCGCCCGGGCCCGCGGCGTCTTCACCCCGCTACGATCGTTCCGGGCCGAAGTGGCGGAACTGGCAGACGCGCCGGACTCAAAATCCGGTTCCCTTCGGGGAGTGTGGGTTCGATTCCCACCTTCGGCATCCGGTGCGGAGCGCGGTGTGCGGAGGGGGAAGGCGCTCGACTTGCGCCTTCCCCCTCCACCGATGTGCCTACGGGCCGCTGATGCGGCCGTCGACGACCGGCCCGACCGGCGAGTTCGCCGTGACGTAGTCGATCGCCACCTGCAGCAGGTCGTCGCCCGGCTGCAGGACGTTGGTGCCCTGCGCGAACACCGTGTAGCCGTCGCCACCCGTGTACATGAAGTCGTTGGTGACGAAGCGGACGGTGTCCGCCGGCCCGATCGGCGTCAGCGTGCCACTGACGCCGTTCGGAGCCTTCCACATGCCGGTCACGACCGGTGTCGTGCCGCTGCAGATGTAGGTGACCTTCAGGCCCGAGATCTGCGGGAACCTGCCCGTGGCGATATTCGGGTCGCACTTCGGCGAGAAGCCGTTCAGGAACGCCTGCTGCAACTGTGCTCCCGTCAGCGTCTCGATCACCGTGCGGTTCTGGAAGGGCAGGACGGCGAACATCTCGCCCCACGTGATCTCACACGGCTGCTCGCCGGCGCTCGGCGGAGCGCAGTTGAGATCGGCCCGCAGGCCGCCGGAGTTCGTGTACGCGGCGTCCACACCCGGGTACTTCAGGCGCATGGCGTCGGCGACCATGTTGCCCATGGCCGACTCGAACAACCGGGTCGGGGCGCGCTTGATGTCGAACTGCTGCGTGCCGATCACCTTGTTCCGCAGCACCGCCGTCTGGGCGTTGGCGTCGTCGACGATCGCCTGGACGTCGGCCCGCTTCGCGACGCCGAGGTTCTTCGCGATCCGCGTCGCCGCCCCGGCCCACTCGACATCCCCGCCGTGGACGATCATCTGCACGACCGAGTAGCTGGCCCCGGCGTTGATGCCCTCGGCGACCAGGATCTTGCCGACCATCAGGTTCGAGACACGATGGGTGTGGCCGGCCAGGACGACGTCGACCGTCGTGTCCTGGATGCCCTGCACGATCGTCATGATCGGCCCGGCCCACGGGATGGGCGGGGCGCCGTCGACCGCGTTCTGCCCGAGAGCGGTGCCCTGGTGGATCAGGACGATCTGGATCTTGATCCCCTGCTGGCGCAGCTTCTCGGACTCGGCCTTGATCGTCGCGACCTCGTCCAGGAACTTGAGGCCGGCAGTGGCACCCGCACTGACGAGCTCCGGCGTCTCCTTCAGCTCGATGCCGATCACTCCGATGCGGAGATTGCCGTAGTTGAAGACATGCGTCCCCTGCACCCAGTCCGGGTTCTTGAGGGTGTTCTGGTCGACGATGTTGGCACCCAGGAACGGGAAGTTGGCCCGCGCCTGGTGCTGGAGCAGTCGAGTGATCCCGTAATCGAACTCGTGGTTTCCGTAGGAGGTTGCGTGCAGCCCCCACGCGTTCTCGACGTCGATCGCCGGCTTGTCCTCGAGCAGCCCGGAGTTCGCCGGCGAAGCGCCGACGTTGTCACCCGAGGCGAACAGGAACGAGCCGCCGGGGAACTGCGCGGCTTCCTGGTCGAACAGCGTGGCGAGCTGCGAGGCACCGCCGACGGAGACGTTGCGCCCGTCAATGGTGATCGAGCTCGGATCGAGCTGGCCGTGGAAGTCGGTCAGGCCGATCACGGGCACGAGGGTGCGGGACTCGGAGCCCTTGAGCAGGTCGAGGCGCACCACGCCTTGGGAATGCTGGGGCTCGGGCACGCCGAGCAGGTAGGCGATCGTCGGGGCGAGATCGATCGAGCGCACGCCCTTCGCAATCACGTTCGGGCGGATGTCGCCGCCCCCGGCGATGAACGTCGCCCGCATGTTGACGTTCGCGGACAGGTTCTGCACGTCCGGCACGTAGCCGTGCTGGCCGAAGAAGGCCGAGCGGGCGACGAGGGTTCCGGGCGTGGCGGCGTCGAACTGGTACGGCGGGTACGCGAAGACGACGAGATCACCGGTCCGGGTCGGATGGGCCATGTCAGCCGTGGTTCCTGGCCCGTTCGGGATGTACCGCGCCTCCGCCTTCGTGTAGGCCCGGTCGATCGCCTTCCAGCCCTCCGGCTGTCCGTCGCCGGTCCAGTCGTTCGGGTCGGAGAGCGCGAGGAAGGCCGCCTTGATCTGGGCAACGGTGGCGGCCTCCTGATTGGCAGCGATCTGCGTGAAGCCGCTGCCCGCGGGGTCGCGGCCGGCGAGGTTCAGGTAGATCTGCACCGTGCCGCCGGCCCAGCAGGCCTTCGCCTTGCCGATCGTCTCGCCGGTGGCAGGTCGGCAGTTCGAGGTCTGCGGCTTCGAGAGCAGGCCGAGGTCGACGAGCACCTTGCTGGCGTCGACGGCGAGGAACTGTGGCGCGAAGCCGTGGTCGGAGGACACGAACGTCGACGCCTTCCGAGGCATCAGCGACTGAACCAGGCCGAGCGTCTTGTCGGCTCCCGCGTACGCTCGGGCGAGGAACGCAGCGCGCTGGAGAACGCGCCGGTCCGGCGTCCCGTTCACCTGCACGTCGTCGAAGGCGGGATTGGGGGCGCCGTTGGGAAGGGTTCTCGTGACCAGCCCGAGGAACTGGTGCTGGAACTCGTCGGTCGTCGGATAGCCGACCATGGCCAGGTCCGGCTTGTACGTCTTGAGGATGTACGTGATCAGCGGGTGGTGGCCGGTCTCCCAGTAGAGGCCTTGCTGGACATATGTCTCCTCGCTCACGATCCCCGCCTCGAGCACGGCGAAGTCGGCGGCTGTCGAGGTGGGGAACTTCTGCGCCACGTACTCGGCAAAGTCGCCGGTGAAGCCGGGCTCGCCCGCCCACGTGGGCCACGAGGCGTTCGCGCGGGTGACGGAGGTGTGGAACAGCCGCACCTTGGCGAGGTCCGGGGTGAGCTCCTCCACCTTCACCAGCATGCCCGCGGTCAGGCCGTTCAGCGCGCCGCCGGAGATCTTGACCTTCACGTCGGCCCACTCGCCGCGCCGCAGGGTCGCGACGGCGGCCGCACCGTCCTTGCTCGGCGAGAACAGCACCCTGTTGTAGTTGGCGGTGCCGTCGTTGGTGGAGTCGAAGAGATACGCGTTGAGGCCGTACTTGTCGGTGCCGAAATCGAGTACGCGCAGGCGCATCTCCTTGGCCGGGCTGTACGAGGTCGGCACGTTGCTCCACCCCGTGGCGCCGGCGGGAGCTGCTCCGGGGAACGGCGCCTGGCCCGCGAAGCCGGCCGGATGGTCGAACTGGAGGCCGAACGAGGCCGTGAACGTCGCGTCGTCGGTTGGCGAGATGTAGTTCGTCGCGACGCCCCGCCCGGAGAAGAAGGAGCGGAAGTCGACGGTAGGCCCGTTGATGGCGCCGACACGGCCGCCGGCCCACTCGATCTGGGCGACCTTCTTGCCACCGCGCTCGGCAGCCTGTGCGAGCGTCTCGGCCTGCAGGACGCCGGCGTCGAAGGCAGCGGTGCGGTTGGCGAAGGGCGAACCGTTGATCGCGAAGGTGTTGTTCGTCGATCCGTGCACGCCGGGCCAGGCGCCGGTCGCGAGCGTGTACCAGCCGGCGCCCGTGTTCGGCGGAGCCTGTGTGAGCAAGCCGCCGTCGGCAGCCGACGCGCCCGTGTGCAGCAGCACGGCCATGTTCGGCATAAGCAGGTGCCCGAGACTCGACGCGACGACATCCTGCCGCATGCCGTCGGCGGCGAAGAAGATCGCTGCTGGGCTGCCGCTGTCGGCTGCGCTCGTGGCTCCGGTGGCCGAAGCCTGGCCGGCTCCGGCCGCGGCGAGCACCGCCAACGCGGCGATGATGGGTGTCAGTAGCAGTGCGACGCGTGTACGCATGGTGTTGGCTCCTTACGGATGGTTGACCTGGCTTGCCAAAGGTCCTGGAGCGGCGACACGTCGAGACGCGGGGTGCCCCCTGTGCGCAACAGCCGACGCGAGGCCACGATGGCTCCCCGGTCGCCGATCAGCTTGAGCACGCCCTTTCCCCCCTCCAACGGGTCGCGACGAGACGACACTAGCGCGATTTGACGCGCTTGTGCTCACCCTTCTGGTTAGGAAGCTGTGAGTGGACGGGTAACCCCACCCAGCGTCGGTCACGCCCCTGAGCGCGAGTCAATTAGTATCGAGGCCGAACAAACCGGCGGAGGAGGAGACTAGGGTGAGGATCGGGATCCTGACGGGAGGCGGCGACGTGCCGGGGCTGAACCCGTGCATCAAGGCGGTCGTCAACCGCGTCGTGCACGAGGGCCACGAAGTGATCGGCCTGCGGCGCGGCTGGGCGCCGCTCGTGGGGCACGACCCCGCCGATCCCGCCTCGGCTGAGCGCTGGTTCCTGCCGCTGACCGACGCGGTCGTGCGCACGATCGACCGCACCGGCGGCACCTTCCTGCACACCTCCCGCACGAACCCGAGCCGCGTCAAGGCGAAGGACGTTCCGCCGCACCTCGCCCACCGCGTCGAGGGTGAGGGCCCGTTCGACTTCACCGATCACGCACTCCGCGTGCTCGAGTCGCTCGGGATCGACGTGCTGATCCCGATCGGCGGCGACGACACGCTCTCGTACGCGCTGCGCATGCACGACGAGGGCGTCCCCGTCGTCGCCATCCCGAAGACGATGGACAACGACGTCCACGGCACCGACTACTGCATCGGCTTCTCGACCGCGATCACCCGCGGCGTCCAGTTCATTCACAACCTGCGCACCAGCACCGGCTCGCACGAGCGGATCGCAGTGATCGAGCTCTTCGGCCGCTACAGCGGCGAGACGTCGCTGATCACCGCATACCTCGCGGGCGTCGACCGCGCCGTCATCTCCGAGATCCCGTTCGACATCGACAGGCTCGGCCAGCTGCTCGTCGCGGACAAGCGGTCGAACCCCTCCAACTACGCCATGGTCACCGTGTCGGAAGGCGCGACGCTCGCAGGCGGCGAGATGGTGCTGTCCGGCGAGGAGGACGCCTACGGGCACCGCAAGCTGGGAGGCATCGGCGAGCTCACGAGCGCGCTGATCAAGGAGCGCACCGGCGAGGACATCATCTACCAGCAGCTCGGGTACCTGATGCGCTCGGGCAGCCCCGACTCGCTCGACCTGATGGTCGCGACGAACTACGCGGTGATGGCCGCCGATCTCGCGCTGGAGGGGGCATCGGGGCGCATGGTCGCGCTGCGCAGCGGCACCTACACGTCCGTGCCGATCAACGCCACCCGCGAGGGCGTGCGACGGGTCGACGTGGACGAGCTCTACGACGTCGAGCAATACCGCCCCAAGGTGCGCCACGTCGCCGGGAAGCCGATGTTCCTGTATTGAGCGCGAGGCGCGCCTCCCCCCTGCGACGGATAGCCTCGCTCCTACGATGTCCTCGCCCATGGTCATAGGGGTCCTCACCGCCGGCGGCGACTGCCCCGGGCTCAACGCCGTCACCCGTGCGGTCGTGGGCCGGGCGATCGTGACGCACGACATGGAGGTCGTCGGCGTCCTCAACGGCTGGGACGGACTCATGGACGGCCACGTGCGCCCGCTCGGACGCGACGACGTCCGCGGCATTCTGCAGCGCGGCGGCACCATCCTCGGCACTTCCCGCCGCGACCCGTACGTGCACGGCGACGGCTACGAGAGCGTGCGGCGCACGGTCGAGGCGAACGGCATCGACGCCGTCGTCGTGATCGGCGGCGACGGCACGCTGCGAACCGCGCTCGCCCTCCACGGCGAGGGCCTCAACGTGGTGGGCGTTCCGAAGACGATCGACAACGACATCGCGGGCACCGACATGACGTTCGGATTCGACACCGCCGTCTCGATCGCGACGGAGGCGCTCGACCGCATCTCCACGACCGCGGAGTCGCACAACCGGATCATGGTCGTCGAGGTGATGGGGCGCACGAAAGGCTGGATCGCCACGTACGCAGGGATCGCCTCCGGCGCGGACGCGATCCTCGTGCCTGAGCTGGACACGGACCTGAACCGGGTTGCCGAGACGATCCGAGCCCGCCACCGGCGCGGCCGCACGTACTCGATCGTCGTCGTCGCGGAAGGCTGCAAGGCGCCCGGCGGGGACGAGGTCAGCGCCGGCATCGACGCGTTCGGGTTCGAGCGGCTCGGGGGGGTCGGCTACCGCTTCGGCGAAGAGCTCGAGCGGTTGACCGGGTTCGAGACCCGCGTGACCGTGCTCGGTCACCTGCAGCGCGGCGGGACGCCGACCGCGTTCGACCGCGTCCTGGCAACGCGCTTCGGCGTCACCGCCGCCGACCTCGCCGCCGCCGGGCGGTTTGGCGAGATGGCGGCGCTGCGCGGGCAGCACGTCGTCGGCGTCCCGCTTGCCGAAGCGTGCGCCGAGGTACGCAGCGTCGACCCGGCGCTGCTCGACGTGGCGCAGACGTTCTTCGGGTAGAGGCACGCGATGGCTCTCCCGAGGCTGGTCGCGATCGACCTCGACGGCACGCTGCTGCGCTCCGACCGCACCGTTTCCGACCGCTCGCGAGCCGCGATCGCGGCGATTCGGTCGGCCGGGGCCGAGGTGGTGCTCGCCACAGCCCGCTCACCCCGCAGCGCGAGGGAGCTGGCGTCGGACGCCGGCATCGACGGCCTGGCGATCTGTGCCAACGGCGCCATCGTCTACGACCTCGACGCCGGGCAGATCGTCGCGCATACGCCGCTGCCGGCGGCGACCGCCCACCGGCTCGTGCGAGGGCTGCGCGAACGGTTCTCGGGGATCGTGTTCGGCTGGGAGTACGAGCTCCGCTTCGGCAGCGAGCCGGCGTACGAGGCGCTGCGAAACCCGGACTGGTGGCCGCGGCCGGAGGGCTCCTACCCGCCCTGCGACCCGCTCGAGTGGACGCAGCCGCTGACGAAGCTGCTGGCCCGGCTCCCGTCGGCGGACCTCGAGCACCTCCTGGCGGCGGCGGCCGAGGTCGCCGGACCGGACGCGTCCACGACGCTTGCGGGCGACGCGTTCGTGGAATTGGCCGCGCCGGGAGTCGCGAAGGAGGTCGCACTCGCCCGGCTTGGGGCCGACCGCGGCATCACGGCTGCAGAGGTGGTCGCGTTCGGCGATCACGTCACGGACGCCGGCATGCTGGCGTGGGCTGGGCGCGGCGTCGCCGTGGCGAACGCGCACGCCGCGGCGCTCGCGGCAGCAGACGAGACCACGGCGTCGAACGACGACGACGGGGTCGCGCTCGTGCTCGAGCGGCTGCTCGCCTCCGCGCGCCGTCGTCAGCGACTCAACCGGTAGACGCGCACCCACGGCCCGGCCAGCCCCCGCTCGGACGGCAGGACGACGTAGGCCGGACGCATGCCGTGCCCCAGTTCCTCGTAGAACGCCGCCTCGCGCGGGTAGCGGTCGGGAGCGGCGAGCACCCGGTCGGTGACGGCTCCGGAGATCAGCACCCAGCCGACGCCGGCGCGGCGCAGCGCTGCCACGTTCCGCCGCGAGTCGGAGGGGCGCCCCGGGCCGGGCAGCTCGAGCCTGATCACGTCGCGGCCCGTGAGCGGGAGTGTCGATGGGTCGGCGGCGATGCGGTCGCCGGCGGGGACGTGCTCACGGATCCACGCGTCTGCCCGTAGCCGCGTGTCGGTGCGGGTGAGCTCGCGGGCATCGCCGACCGACCATGCGAGCGGGACGACGAGCAGGGCGAGCGCCACCGGGACGGCGGCGCGGATGCTCCCCGCAAGCACGGCGAGCACGGGCACGAGCGGGAGCGTGTAGCGGTCGAAATGCGCCTGCTGCGGCATCAGGTAGAGCCAGTACGCGCCCAGGAAGGAGAGCAGGACGAGGTCGGCGCGGCTCCGCCGGGCGAGCGCGAGCCCAGCGCACACGAGGGCGAGCACGAGGACCGGGCCAAGGGAGCCCCAGAGGCGCTCGAGGAAGGCGAACGGTGTGGCCGGGTCGTCCTCGAACCCCAGCCAGCCGGCCCGGGCGAGACGTTGCACGCGGGAGATGTCTCCCCAGGCGGCGCCGGCGTGGAGCAGCACGAACGGGCTCGTCAACGCGAACGCCGCCATCGCGACGCCCCCCGCCCGCGCGAGCCGTCGCCAGGCGCCCGAGCCGGCCACGAGCACGGGTACCGCGGCGATCGCGCCCGGGTATTTCGCCGACGCTGCGAGGCCGACGGCGAGGCCCGCCCATTCGAGCCGGTCCCCCAGCGCGAGAGCAACGGCGCACGTGATCCCGAGGGTCAGCAGCACGTCGGTGACCGCGAGGCGCGAGTAGGCCACATGTGTCGTTGCGACTGCGACTGCGGCGGCGCCCACGAGCGCGGCGCCGGTGCCGTACGCGCGCTTGCCGAGCCACCAGGCCGCCGCCACCCCGCCCAGGCCGATGACGAGCGCGACGGCACGTGCGACACCGTAGGAGGGCTCCGCGACGAAGGCCTGGGCCGGCGCCAGCATCGCCATCAAGAGCGACGGGTAGTCGTACCAGCCGGGATCGAGCCGCCCGTCGTGCACCATCGCGAACGCTCGGGGGACGATATTGCCCTCGTCTGGGTTGAGCAGGGGGTACGGCAGCCCGTAGCGGATCCCGACGAGGCGCAGCCCGGCGGCGAGCAATAGGATCGCCGCGAGGGCGATCCTTCCAGGGCTCATCGCAGGATCAGACCTCGGGCAGCACGTCACCCACGAGCAGCCCGACGTCGCCGCCGGTGACGAGCACGGCGTCGACGCCCGCCCGTTCCAGCTCCAGCACCTCGTCGCGGCTCGCCGACGCGAGCTCTGCGATCGCGAGCTTGCCCGCCGGCACGTCGGGGAGCAGCTCGAGCAGCCGGTCGAGATGTCCCTGGCCGGCGTCGGCATCCTCGGCCGAGAGCAGCAGGATCTCGGGGTCGACGCTCTCGAGCACCTCTTCGAGCTCGTCCTCGTCACGGACACGCAGCACGCACTCGAGCCCGAGCCCGTGTGCCTCCTCGACGGCGGCGCCAAGCCGGTCGCCGAGCTCGGCGTCGATCACGACGGCGTCGGCGTCGTTCGCCTGCTCCAGGGCGCCGAGCCACAGGAGCGGCAGCCCGCTGGCCTCACGGAGCCCGTCGACCGGCTGCCGGGCGACGATGCCCTTCGCTCCCTGCTCGCCGGCCGTGCGAGCGCTCGCACCGTCGCGGACCTCGACGAGGACGGAGATCCCGTCGCCCTCGGAGATGGCCTGGCTGAGACGTCGCGAGCCGGTCACGGAAGGGGATGGTACTCGGCCTGGGCGCTCGCGGTCTCGCATGTCCCCTGCGCGCGCCTCCGGCCCGCCGAATAGGCTGGCGCGCCATGGGCGAGCCCGTCAAGCGCGTCTGCCTGCTCGGGGCGGAGTCCACCGGCAAGACGACGCTCGCGCGCTCCCTGGCCGAGGCGTACGGCACGTCGTGGAATCCCGAGTACGGGCGGCCCTACACGGAGATCGGGCGGCGGCGAGGCGAGCCGTGGACGAGCTGGGAGTTCACCCACATTGCACGCGTGCAGTGCTGGTACGAGGACTTCCTCGCCGGGTCCTGCGACCGGGTGCTCTTCTGCGACACGGACGCGTTCACGACGGCTGTGTTCCACGAGGTGTACCTGGGCAGGCCCGCACAGGACTTCGACGAGCTCGTGGCGAGACGCTACGACGCCTACCTCGTCTGCGGGCTCGATGTCCCGTTCGCCCACGACGGCGTCCGCGAGTTCGAGGAGAAGCGCCGCGCCATGCACGAGCGCTACCTCGAGCACGCCCGGCGCAGCGGCTCTCCGTGGGCCCTCGTCGAGGGCCTGCTCCCGGTGCGCGTGGAGACGGCGCGCGCCCTCGTCGACGCTCTGCTCTGATCGCCCCCTCGAGCGGGGGTTGAAGAAACGTTGCGCCCGTTTACCCGGGCGCGCGAAGCGCGCCCCTTCAGGATCATGTCGCCCGGCTGCACAGCAGCCGGGCGACATGCAGCAAGCATCTAGTGCGGCGTCTCACAACGTACGATTCCGGTCGAACATTGTGAGACGCCGCACTACGTGCCGATCGGGTGCCAGACGGTCTTGAACTCGAGCAGCGCCTGGATCTCCCAGGGGCTCTGCCCGTCGGCCGGCCCGCGCACGACGCGCTTGACGTTCTCGGCGGCGAGGCGCTCCAGCTCGGTCGCGCCCTCGCCGGCTCCCGTCACGTCGATCGCGTTCACGTCCATGTGGGCCGCGAGCACGGGCGCGAGCTCGGCCCGCTGGCCCGTGAGGATGTTGAGCGCGCCGCCGGGCAGGTCGGAGGTGGCGATCGCCTCGGCGAGCTCGATCGCGGCGAGCGGGTGCGTCTCGGAGGCGACGACGACCACGGCATTGCCGCCCGCGAGCGCGGGCGCGACCCGCGTCACGAGCCCGAGCAGCGCCGGCTCGTCCGGAGCGACGATGGCGACGACCCCGGTCGGCTCGGGCACGGTGAAGTTGAAGTACGGGCCTGCGACGGGGTTCGAGCCGCCGAGCACCTGGGGCAGCTTGTCCGTCCAGCCCGCGTACCAGACGACGCGGTCGATGGCGGCCTCCACCTCAGCCTCCCCGGAGCACGTGGCGGCGAGGTCGGCGGAGCGCGCCTCCATCATCTCGGCCAGGCGGTACAGCACCTGCCCCCGGTTGTACGCGGTCGCGGCCGACCACTTGGGGAACGCACCGCGCGCGGCCTTGACGGCGTCGCGCGCATCCTTGCGGGAGGCGCGGGCGACGTTCTGACCCTCCGCCTCGAGCGTGCGACCCGACTCGGAGCGCGGAAACGCGCCACCGATGAAGAGCTTGTACGTCTTGCGGACGGGCAGGCGGCCGCTCACTCGAACCTCAGGTACGCCTCGAGCCCGTGCCGGCCGCCCTCGCGGCCGAAGCCGGACTCCTTGTAGCCGCCGAACGGCGAGGCCGGGTCGAAGCGGTTGAACGTGTTGCCCCAGACGACGCCGGCGCGGAGACGCTCAGCCATCCAGAGGATGCGCGAGCCCTTCTCCGTCCAGACGCCGGCGGAGAGGCCGTACGCGGTGTTGTTCGCCTTCTCCACCGCCTCTTCCGGCGTGCGGAATGTGAGCACGGAGAGCACCGGCCCGAAGATCTCCTCCTGCGCGATCCGGTAGCTCTGCGCCACGTTCGTGAAGACGGTGGGCGCGAACCAGAAGCCGCGGTCCGGCAGCGTGCACTCCGTCTGGAAGATCTCCGCCCCCTCCTCCCGCCCGCTCTCCACGAGCTCGGTGATCCGGTCGAGCTGCTCACGGGAGTTGATCGCGCCGACGTCGGTGTTCTTGTCGAGCGGGTCGCCGACGCGCAACGTCGACATGCGGCGCTTCAGCTTGGCGATCACCTGCTCGTAGATCGACTCCTGCACGAGCAGCCGTGAGCCGGCGCAGCAGACCTCGCCCTGGTTGAAGTAGATCCCGTTGATGATCCCCTCGACCGCCTGGTCGAGCGCGCAGTCGTCGAAGACGATGTTCGCCGCCTTGCCGCCCAGCTCGAGCGTGAGGCGCTTGCCGGTGCCGGCGATCGCCCGCTGGATGTCCTTGCCGACCCCGGTGGAGCCGGTGAAGGCGATCTTGTCGATGCCCGGGTGCCTCACCATCGCGGCGCCCGTGCGCCCGTCGCCGGTGATGATGTTGACGACGCCTGGCGGCAGACCCGCCTGGCGACAGACGTCCGTGAAGAGCAGGGCGGTGAGCGGCGTCGTGTGCGACGGCTTCAGGACCACCGTGTTGCCGCACGCGAGCGCGGGTGCGATCTTCCACGCCAGCATCAGCAGCGGGAAGTTCCACGGGATGATCTGGCCGGCGACGCCGAGGGGGTGCGGCCGGCGGTTGGGGAAGGCGTACTCGAGCTTGTCGGCCCAGCCGGCGTAGTAGAAGAAGTGCGCGGCCGCGATCGGCACGTCGACGTCGCGGGACTCGCGGATCGGCTTGCCGCTGTTCAGCGACTCGGCGACGGCGAACTCGCGCGAGCGTTCGAGCAGGATGCGGGCGATCCGGAAGATGTACTTGGCCCGCTCGGAGCCCGGCAGCCGCGACCAGCCGTTCTCGAAGGCGTCCCGCGCGGACTGCACGGCGAGGTCGACGTCCTCCTCGCGCGCCTGGGCGATCTCGGCGAGGTGCTCCTCGCTGGCGGGGGCGATCGTGGAGTACCACTCGCCCGAGCGAGGCTCTATCTGCTCACCGCCGACGAAGAGGCCGTATCGCTCCTGGAAGTGGACGATCTCGCGCGACTCGGGCGCAGGAGCGTACTCCCACTCGAGGGGCACAGGGGCGGGCGGACGTGTCTTCTCGAGGTCGGCCATCAGTCGAGTGTGAAGTAGTCGCCGGACTGGTAGGCGCCGGTCTTCTGCTTGCGGATCTGCATGAGCACGTCGTTGAGCAGCGACGACGCGCCGAAGCGGAAGAGGTCGGGGGTCATCCAGGTGGAGCCGAGCGTCTCGTTGAGCACGCACAGGTACTGGATCGCCTGCTTGGCCGCCCGGATTCCGCCGGCCGGCTTCATGCCGACGATGCGGCCCGTCTCGTCGTGGACGTCGCGGATCGCCTCGAGCATGCACAGCGTCACGGGCAGCGTGGCGGCGGGGCTGATCTTGCCGGTCGAGGTCTTGATGAAGTCCGCGCCCGCGGCCATCGCGAGGAGCGATGCACGTCGCACGTTGTCATAGGTGCCGAGCTCCCCGGTCTCGAGGATCACCTTCAGATGCGTGTCTCCGCACGCGGCCTTGACCTGCACGATCTCGTCGTACACCTTCGCGTAGCGGCCCGAGAGGAAGGCGCCGCGGTCGATCACCATGTCGATCTCGTCGGCGCCCGCCTCGACGGCGTCTCGCACGTCCGCGAGCTTGACGTCGAGCGGGCTCTGCCCCGAGGGGAAGGCGGTGGCCACCGACGCCACCTTCACGGTCGACCCCTCGAGCTTCGCCTTTGCGACGGCGACGAGGTTCGGGTAGACGCAGACGGCCGCGACGGGCGGGATGCTGCGGTCCGAGGGATCGGGCCGCATCGCCTTGGAGCAGAGCGCCGCCACCTTCCCGGGTGTGTCTGCGCCCTCGAGCGTCGTCAGGTCCATCATCCGGACGGCCAGCTCGAGGGCTGCGAGCTTCGACTCCTTCTTGATCGAGCGCTTGGCGAGCTCGCCGGCGCGAGCCTCGAGCGCGACCGCGTCGATCGCGCCGATACGCGGCAGGCGCGGCTCCAGCGGAAGCTCGAAACCGCGCGGCAGTGCCGGTGCGTTGGCGCTCGGGGCCATCGATTGAGTGTAGCCCCGTATGATCGCTGCCATGGGAGCGCTCGACCCTGGCGTTCGCGACCTCGCCCAGGCGGCGAACTTCGCGGTGCTGACGGTGCACCTCGCCTCAGGCCGGGCGATGACGCACGTGATGTGGGTCGATGCCGACGACGATCACGTCCTGATCAACACCGAGGTGCACCGCGCCAAGTTCAAGGCGGTCGAGCGCGACCCGCGGGTGACGGTCACGATCTGGGTGCAGGACAACCCCTATTCGTATGCCGAGGTGCGCGGCCGGGTCGTCGAGACGGTCCGCGGCCCGGAGGCACGTGCCCACATCGACGCGCTGGCCCGCAAGTACCTGGGGCGCGACTACGACGCCGCGAACATCCAGTCGGAGCGGGTGATCCTGAGGATCGCCCCCGACGTGCAGCACGTGCGCTGACGCAGGAGGGCGCGCCGGGAGAACGGCCTGCTGGCTACCCCAGCTGCCAGAACTCGCCGGTGAGACCGAGCCGGTCGAGCACTGCCTGGTTCTGCTCGCGCGTGTGCGGCTGCCACTCGGGCGGGAGGCGGTCGCTCCACCAAGCGTGCGCGAGCTCGCTGAGCTTGGCC
>Ga0209798_10000428_pt1 | contig 24917 bp, 22 predicted proteins | sample DOMMetBare3Fresh_FD_187475 | JGI IMG/M metagenome (GOLD analysis project Ga0209798, IMG submission 187475) | Wetland sediment microbial communities from St. Louis River estuary, USA, under dissolved organic matter induced mercury methylation -... | ecosystem: Environmental > Aquatic >... | reverse complement strand
ATCGCCCAACACAATAAAAACGATGCAATAGATCGACCTTACCTAGGAATCGCCTGGCTCAGCCGAAAGCTACATTGCATGGCCAGCGCATCTCAAACCGGACGAGTCCGCTGGTATGCCGGTTCAATGGCGTTGGGCGCCGTGGTCGTTATAGCCATAGGATTGCTGTCATGATCCTGCCTGCACTGGTTGTTATTTTATGCCTGGGTGGTTTTGCCGCCTGGTTATCAGAATATAAGAATCCAGCCGCCCCGCGCTGGGCAGCAACCATCGCCTTAACCATGGAAGCATTGCTTGTTGCTTGGCAATGCACCGAAGCAGAACGCCTCGATCTCTTGGCTACGGCTCGATCAACCGCCTGGCTTGCTGACTTTGCCCGGCCCTGGATACCTCGCTTCGGAATTAGTTTTCATCTGGCATTAGATGGGCTCAGTCTGCTCTTGATTTCGTTGACGGTCCTGCTCGGCTTCATGGCGGTCAGTTGTTCATGGACGGAAATCAGGAACCGGCAGGGATTCTTTTTCTTTAATCTGTTGATTTGTCTGGCCGGAACCGTCGGGGTTTTTCTGGCGGTAGATCTCTTCCTGTTCTTTTTCTTCTGGGAATTGATGATTATCCCGATGTATTTTTTAATCAGCATTTGGGGTCATGAAAACCGGACTAATGCGGCAATAAAATTCGTTATTTTCACGCAAGTGAGTAGTCTTCTCCTGTTGCTGGCTATTGTGGTTCTTGCTCTGCTCAGCCATCACCGAAGCGGCTCCTATGCGTTCGACTATTTCAAATTGTTACATGCCACGATTGAACCTGATGTTGCCATTTGGCTGATGCTGGGTTTTTTTATCGCGTTTACCGTCAAGCTGCCGGCGATACCATTCCATACCTGGCTACCGGACGCCCATACTCAGGCTTCTACCGGAGGCAGTGTCATCCTGGCTGGCATCATGCTAAAGACAGGGGCTTACGGCTTGCTGCGCTTCGTCATCCCGTTGTTTCCGGAAGCAGCACTTCGATTTTCTCCTGTTGCCATGACGCTGGGCGCAGTGAGCATACTTTATGCTGCGATGATGGCATATGCCCAGTCTGATCTGAAAAGACTGATTGCCTATACCAGTATTAGCCATATGGGCTTTATTCTGCTGGGTTTATTTTCCTGGAACCACCTAGCCATTCAGGGTGCTGTCGTTACCATGTTGGCACACGGAGTTAGCGCCTCGGCGTTATTTATGATCGCTGGTGCGCTGCAGGAGCGCCTGCATACCCGTGACATGGATCGTATGGGAGGACTTTGGTCCGTCTTGCCCCAGCTGTCAGCATTTGCTCTTTTCTTTGCGATGGCTTCATTAGGTTTACCTGGATTAGGTAATTTTATCGGCGAGTTTCTGGTATTACTTGGGGCCTTCCAGGTAATGCTTTATTGATTTCGGTAACCGCCCTAGCCCTTGTTTTAGCCCCAGTTTATTCTCTCGTCATTATCCAGAAAGCATTCCATGGCCCTCCCCGTGGTCAGTCGACCTTGACCGATTTCAATTGCCGCGAACTGGCTGCGCTCGCCGTGCTGGTGGTGACAACGCTATGGCTTGGGCTATCTCCTGAGACAGTAACAGACCTCTCGGCATCAGCGCTGAACCAAATAATGCATGACTTTGCTGGAATGGAACAATAATGATCATTAGTCAGTTAACCGCGCTGGCTCCTATCATCCTTCTCGCCTCAGCCATCATTGTGGTCATGCTTTGCATTGCCATCAGGCGAAACTTCGCCCTTGCCTGCAATGTTGCAGCCTCAGGCATCATCTTGTCGCTTGTGTCATTGATCATCGTGTGGCAAGAAAATCCCATTCGGGCAACGTTACTGATCCGTGTTGATGATTGCGCCCTATTTTATATGGCCCTGTTGTTCCTGGCCGGCCTTGCTGTGCTGGGTTTTTGCTATGACTATTTCAAAAATTGTGAAGGCGAGAATGAAGAACTTCCGTTGTTACTGTTAACCGCCCTCCTTGGCGCATCGGTGCTGGTTGCCAGCAGTCATTTCGCGACCTTTTTTTTAGGGCTTGAAACGCTCAGCCTCTCTCTTTTCACGCTGGTCGGTTATCCGGACAACCGGTCACGTTCTTTGGAGGCGGCAGTCAAATATCTGGTCTTGTCCGGCATGTCATCGGCTTTTCTTCTGATGGGGATGGCCTTGATTTATGCGCAATGCGGCAAACTTGACTTTAGTGGCATTGGACAATGCATCACAACGCAGCCTGCTATGAATGCAATGATTCTGAGTGGCGTTATTCTGATTACCGCCGGGTTAGGATTCAAACTTTCCCTGGCACCTTTCCATTTATGGACGCCAGATGTCTATGAAGGCGCTCCCGCGCCGGTTACAGCTTTCATTGCTACCATTTCAAAAGGAGCTGTCTTTGCCCTCCTGCTGCGTTTTTACCTTATCACCGGTAGCTATGCCTATGCTCCCGTGCTGATCGTCTTGAGCGTCATTTGCGGGTTATCGATACTGGGCGGCAATCTGCTGGCATTATTGCAAACTAATGTCAAACGCTTGCTAGCCTATTCGTCCATTGCCCACATGGGCTACTTGCTGGTCGTATTCATTGCGGGTGGCAGCATTGCGCCATTTTTGGTTGTAGAGTCCGTTACTTTTTACCTGGTAGCTTATTTTATCACTATGCTCGGCGCTTTCGGCATCGTTTCGGTACTTTCCATACGGGAAACAGAAGCCTGCGATATTTCTTTTTATCGGGGCTTGTTTTGGCGACAGCCGTGGCTGGCAGGGACTTTTAGCCTGATGTTGCTTTCTTTGGCGGGTATTCCCCTGACAGCCGGGTTCATCGGTAAATTCTATGTCCTCACAAGTGCTGCCGATGGTCATTTGTGGGCATTGCTGGCCACTTTGATCGCAGGCAGCGGCCTGGGGCTGTTTTACTATTTAAGAATCATCGTGGTTATGTCGATGGACGCCGACATAACGGAAGACAAATGGGATAAACCCACCTGTAATTGGATTTCCACAACAATACTGGCCGTTTTAATGATCTTGCTGATAGGGTTGGGCATTTATCCCGGCCTTTTGATGAATATCACTCAGTCAGTGTCTTTTTCGTTGGAATAAACCGTGCTCAAACGGTTGTCACAGACACGGCCAAGAGGCAAAATAGGTGCCCCGCTAGTGGCTGCTCCAGTCAATCCAACCCATCTGCGCAGATAATAATACCAGCACACCGAAGGCAATTCGATACCAGGCGAACACGGTAAAATCATGCCGGCTAATGAACCTTATCAAACCACGCACAGCAAGGAATGCGCTGAGGAACGATACCGTGCCACCAACAGCGAATAGCCCGATATCCGCACTGCTGAACAGTTCCTGATGTTTATAAACATCATACAAGGTTGCAGCAAACATGGTGGGGATGGCGAGAAAAAATGAAAATTCCGTGGCGGCGCAGCGCGACAGACCAAAAAACAAGCCGCCAATGATGGTTGCTCCCGAACGCGAAGTGCCAGGAATCATCGCCAGCGCCTGCGCAAACCCTACTTTCAAGGCGTCGCGCCAGGTTATATCATCAATCGATTCGGCGCGGATAACATGTTCACGGCGTTCTACCCACAATATCAGTAACCCGCCGATAATAAATGCTGAGGCCACGACCACAGGATTGAACAAATAGGCCTTGATCTGTTTAAAAAACAGAAAACCCAGTATCGCCGCAGGCAAAAATGACACGATCAGATTTATTGCCAGTCGTTGCGATGCCGGTTCTGAAATCATATTGATCAGCGTATGTCCGAGGCGTGCACGATATTCCCAGACCACCGCCAGAATTGCAGCAAATTGTATGGCAATTTCAAATACTTTGCCTTTGTCATCATTAAACCCAAGCAATTGTCCGGTGAGAATCAAATGTCCGGTTGATGAAACTGGAAGAAATTCGGTCAATCCCTCAACAATGCCCAGAATAACCGCATCAAGCAATGAACTAAAATCCATCACGTGGATTTACCGCTTCATCGATTCGAAAAATTCGGCGTTGGTCTTGAAATCTTTCAGTTTGCCAATCAAGAATTCGGAAGCTGCCGTTTCGTCCATCGGCTGAAGAATTTTGCGCAGGATCCAGGTTTTTTGAAGGGTCTCCGGTTCAACCAAATATTCTTCTCGGCGAGTGCCAGAACGATTGATATTGATGGCGGGGTAAATCCGTTTTTCAGCAATTTTACGATCAAGATGCAACTCCATGTTGCCGGTACCCTTGAATTCTTCGTAGATCACTTCATCCATTCTTGAGCCAGTATCGACTAAAGCGGTCGCTATAATAGTCAAGCTGCCGCCTTCTTCGATATTCCTCGCAGCGCCGAAGAAGCGTTTTGGCTTCTCAAGCGCGTTGGCGTCAACACCGCCTGTCAATATTTTTCCCGAAGGAGGTACGACAGTGTTATAGGCTCTTGCCAAGCGAGTAATGGAGTCTAACAATATGACCACATCGTGTTTATGCTCCACCAGACGGCGTGCTTTTTCAATCACCATTTCTGCCACCTGGACATGGCGTGTCGGCGGTTCGTCGAAGGTGCTGGAAATCACTTCGCCACGCACACAGCGTTCCATTTCCGTTACTTCTTCAGGGCGTTCGTCGATTAATAAAACGATCAGATAACATTCTGGATTCTGCTCGGCAATGGCTTGCGCCAGGCATTGCAAAATCATGGTTTTACCAGCTTTTGGCGGCGATACGATCAAGCCGCGTTGACCCTTTCCTATAGGAGCGATTAAATCGATGATACGTCCGGTTAAATCTTCGCTGGTGCCGTTGCCTTGTTCAAGAACAAATCGTTCAGTGGCAAAAAGTGGTGTCAGGTTGGAAAAATGGATTTTATTTTTGGTATTCTCAGGGGGCTCAAAATTAATTTGTTCGACCTTGAGCATGGCGAAATAACGTTCATTGTCCTTGGGCGGTCTGATTTTGCCGCTTATTGTATCGCCTGTTTTTAACGCAAAGCGCCTGATTTGACTAGGCGATACATAAATATCGTCGGGGCCTGCCAAATAAGAACAACCTGGCGTACGTAAAAAACCAAATCCGTCCTGCAAAATTTCCAGAACGCCATCGCCAAAAATATCGTCGCCTGCTTTTGCCTGCTTTTTCAGGATAGCAAAAATCAAATCCTGCTTCCGAGACCGGGCTACATTCTCAAGTCCAAGGGATTCAGCAATATCAATAACTTCACTTATTTGTTTTAGTTTTAACTCGGTAAGATTCATAGAAAAAGACGGCTCGCAGAAAAGTAGATACGGCACTAAGGCCGTACTAATCGGATAGGATTAAGAATTCAAGGGGTTTAGTTTATCGGACGATATGTGGGCGCGCATGATTATCGCGCTTTATTAGTCTAGCTTAATTAACTGTAGCTGTCCAGGTTTACCAGGAAATCCAGGAAAGAATTTTAATGAGAACGGGTTATATATTGCTATCGATGAACGCGGCTAATTGTGATTTGGTTAGTGCCCCAACTTTGGTTGCTTCCACTTCCCCATCTTTAAACAGCATCAGGGTCGGTATGCCACGGACGCCATAGTGTTGAGGGGTTTGCGGGTTATCGTCTATGTTGAGCTTAACGACGGTCAATTTGCCCGCATATTCTTTAGCGACGTCCTCCAGCACCGGAGCAATCATTTTGCAAGGACCGCACCAAGGGGCCCAGTAGTCGACCAGAACGGGGCCGCTGGCCTTAATGACCTTTTCATTAAATTCACTGTCACTGACATGAAGGATTGCATCACTCACAATTAATTCTCCAAAAATTCAAAAACGAAACTATAGGAGGGATAACCTAACTAGTCAATCAATTTCAACAGATTTCATTTTTAAGTTATCCTATACCCCATGAATAATACACATTTAACCAATACACGATTCAGCAATCTCGAATTATCCGGTTCAATTCTGCGTGGTTTAAAAGATGCGGGTTTTAATTACTGTACACCAATCCAGGATAAGGCTTTGCCGTTATCGCTACGGGGTAAGGATATCGCTGGTCAGGCACAAACCGGTACCGGAAAAACAGCCGCTTTTTTACTGGCTACCTTTCAACATTTGATCAATGATGACGAATTTCTGGATTCGGATGATTCGGCGCCATCAGATTTAGAGCCTTTTCCAGAGGGAGAAGTAACACGGGCTCTCCTGTCGGCGATAGTAAGCTCAAAACCAAAGCTTGCTGCCTTCGATAACAGTCTTAAAAACCCGCGTGCCATCATTCTGGCGCCGACCCGAGAACTGGCCATTCAAATCCATAAAGACGCCTTATTGCTCGGTAAATATCTTGATCTGAAATTTGCGCTGATCTATGGCGGTACCGACTATCAAAAACAGCTGGACAAAATAAAATCCGATGTCGATGTCATTATCGGCACACCTGGCCGGATTATTGATTTCTACAGACAAAACGCCTTTACTCTGAATCATGTGCAAGTCACCGTTTTGGATGAAGCCGACCGCATGTTCGATTTGGGCTTCATCAAGGACATCCGCTATTTGCTGCGGCGCATGCCGGCACCGGAAACACGTTTAAATATGCTGTTTTCTGCGACCTTGTCCTATAAGGTTACAGAGCTGGCTTACGAACATATGAATAATCCGGTGCTAATTCGCATCGAAAGCGAAGAGGTCACTTCCAAGGCCATTCAACAAAGTGCTTTTTGTCCGTCAAATGAACAAAAGATGCCTTTATTATTAGGGTTGCTGAACCATTATCAGCCCCAACGCAGCATCATATTCGTCAATACCAAACGTTGTGCCGAACAGCTTGATAGTACACTGAATATCAACGGTTATAAAACTGCGGCCCTAAGCGGTGACGTGCCGCAAGAAAAACGGCAACGGTTGTTAGCTGATTTTCAGGAAAACAGAATAAAATTGTTAATTGCCACCGATGTCGCAGCCAGAGGCCTCCATATTGCCGATGTTTCCCATGTCATTAATTATGACTTGCCACAAGATGTCGAAGATTATGTCCACAGGATCGGGCGTACTGCCCGCTTTGGCGCCAGTGGCCAAGCCATCAGTTTCATCTGTGAAGAGTATGCTTATTCGATGCCGGATATAGAAGAATTCATTGGTCAGAAAATTCCAGTTCAGCCCATCACGGCTGATCTGTTGGCTGAAGTCATCAAACCGGACAAAAAATCCGAAAGAAACAGAGGGCGTTCTGATAGTAAATTCAGAAAAGTTAAAGGCCTATCATCAGCTCCCGAAAATCCTCGATAGAGGGATAATCGAGTATCTGCTTTTTAGGCATTTTGGTATCCGGCTTGCTCACGGAAATCAAATGGGCAATGCCGAATTGTCGGGCTGCATTCAGGACTGCCATGCTATCATCGACCAACAATGTGGTCTGATTTTCAAAAGGATGAAGCTTGTGCAAAAAATGCCAAAATTCCGCTTTTTCTTTAGGTTGTCCAAAATCATGAGAACTGATAATGTCGTCAAAAAAAGGTTGCAAACACGTTTTTTCCATTTTTATTCCGAGGCTAGAGCGATGGGCATTGGTCACCAATAGCACTTTTTTAGGTGACTGTTTAACTTTCTCGAGAAACTCAATGACATGTGGCAATATTGAAATTAAACCGGCTATTTCTGTCTTTAATCCGGTGATATCCAGTTGCAGAACCTCGCTCCAGTAGTCCAGGCAGTACCATTCCAGTTTGCCTTCCATGCTTTTAAAGCGCGGTTCCAGCTGCTGCTTTGCAGCTTCAACGGAGATACGTCGTTGTTCAGCAAACTTAAGCGGTACAAATTCCTTCCAAAAATGATTATCGAAATTCAAATCAAGCAGGGTTCCATCCATATCCAGCAAAACGGTATCAATTTTTTCCCAAGCTATCATCAGAGTGCGTTATGGCTATTAACATGACTTGATAAGATATCACAATGGCTGATAAACCGACTATCCTTAGCAAAACAACCATCGCTCGAAGCCGTTTATTCCGTATTGAATCCATCGATATTGAATTCAGTAATGGCGAGCAGCGCAATTACGAGCGTCTTGCGCGCGGCCATTCCGGCGGCGCCGTTTTGATTGTACCGATGCTGGATACGGAAACCGTACTGTTAGTCAGGGAATATTCAGCCGGGGTACACCGCTATGAACTGGGTTTGCCAAAGGGCAAAACTGATGTCGGCGAATCGTTTTTGGAAGCCGCTAACCGCGAATTGAAAGAAGAAGTCGGCTTTGGCGCCAGACAACTGTATCACTTGAGCTCTTTTTCGATAGCGCCTTCTTATCTTGAGCATATGACCGAGATCATCATCGCCCAGGATCTATACGAAGAAAAATTACCCGGCGACGAACCCGAAGAACTTGAGGTTATTCCCTGGAAATTAAGCCAAATCAATAAATTGTTGGCTACGGGAGAGTGTACCGAAGCGCGCTCCATTGCGGCTTTGTTTATGACGCTGGAATATTTTAAAGGGCAATAGTTGAATGGTAAAACCAATAATGTAAATACGGACATAGCACAGTTTTGCGTTCAAATCGGCTCAGCCGTTATCGTCTTACCTCATTATAGCTACCGAGCTATTCAAGCGCAGGCAGTCCGTCATAAGCTTTATGTTCCTGCACCAGCGCCAGATTACCCACAACGGTTTACAGCATCGCTAGAAAAGCAAGGGGGCCGGTCACAGTGCGATAGCTTAGCCTCCCCCCAACGAAAAGAATCCGGCTTCCGGCATAAACATCGGTAATAGCTCCACAATGTTACCGGAAATTCTCTCAGCCCAACGAACCACCAACGAGACTAGCTACACGGAAGAATCCTGTCGCTTCACGAACCTGGTTACTGTCAGGATAGGGCAGACAAGTCAGCGCGCCTAGTTGCAGGACATTGTCCTGTTCCGACTGTTCATCCTACTTTCATGCACTGTCCAAAACTATCGGATACATGTCGAGTCCGAATTCCCGGACGTTCGGCGGGTTTGTTTGATCAGCCACGGGAAATGAAAAACAGGAATGTAGCGGTTTTTTTTATGAAAATAGTGCATCCATACCATTGAACCATCGGCCGCAAGGATTAGCATGCAATTGACGAGACTGTTGTAATAATCTGAAAAAGTCCTCTGCCGGCAAGCTTCTTGCCATTGCAAAGTTTATTAGCGTCACCAGGCGAACCACTTATCCTCTTTGTTGACAGAAAGTCCTGGCTTCACTTCGGTCGGAAGAAGGCTTGAAGCTTGGGTAATGTATAGCTTGTGTCATAAATTCATTGATTCCCCCCATTTACAGAGATCGGGTAGCGCCAACATAATATTAAATGTCTGATTTTACATTATTGCGCGCTGCACTCTCCTGCAGACGGCAAAATCCTTGCGCCGGCAAATCCAGGGCACTGTTAAATTTGCTGGATAAGTTCTGAAAAGCAATGAGTCCGGTTAGTTCAACTATCTCATCTTCATTAAAGTACTCATAAAGGCGCCGAATTAAATCATCATCAACCTGCCGATCGGTATACGTCACAGACTCAACATAGTCCAGGACAACCTTTTCCTTATTATTAAACAACTCGCTTTCTGTCCATTGCTCAAGGGCTTCAACCTTGTCCATAGAACCCGTTCTTTTTGCCAACATGGCGGAGTTAATATCAATACAAAAACCGCAGCCGTTTATTTGCGAAACTCTCACCGTAATCAAGGATCGTAGCACTGGATCGATAGGACTACTTTTTCTATCCAAAACCCCAAAAAGGAGGCCTATGGCTGCAAACAACCCAGGGACTCTGGCCCAAATCAATGCAGGCTTCAGTATTTGTCCGTATTTTCTCTTTTGGTTCCAAAAGAATGGCCGCAGGTACCATGGATAACTAAAAATGGGCTTTTCTGTGACTCTCATAGCGTTATCAAAGCAAAAATTAATTATCGAGGCCGCGGCGCCCGAAGGCAGAATGACTATGGCTTAGCTTCAATGGCTACTTTGTTCATTTAGCAAACTGTTGAAAAAAGATATTTAAGCCATCCAGCATGCCAGAGCTGAGTTGGCAAGTTCAACAAGCACCAGAGACGGGTTCGTACACATTCCTATCAGGGTAACCCATCGTTACAATGTTACACGCCTTAACCGTAACGCATTGGTAATGACCGAAACCGAACTTAAACTCATCGCAGCCGCTGCGATCATTGGCGACAGTAAAATACCAAAAAAAGGATACAGCATGCCGGCGGCAATAGGTATACCCAATGTATTATAAACAAATGCAAAAAACAGATTTTGTCGGATATTGCGCATGGTAGCCCGGCTTAAATGCCGGGCTTTCGATAGCCCCATTAAATCACCTTTTACCAACGTGATGCCTGCGCTTGCCATGGCTATATCGGTGCCGGTTCCCATAGCAATACCTATATGTGCCACCGCCAAGGCCGGAGCATCATTAATGCCATCACCTGCCATGGCCACGATATGGCCTTCGCTCTGCAATTGTTTAACGATTTTGGTTTTTTGCTCAGGCAATACTTCCGCTTCGACCCGATCGATGCCGAGTTTTTTTGCCACTGCGCTGGCGGTTGTTTTATTGTCCCCGGTTAACATGACGACGTTTATCCCTGCTTCGTGCAGGGTTTTCAACGCTTCCGGCGTTGATAATTTAATGGAATCGGCGACACTAATAAACCCGCCAAGCTTCCCGTCTACGGCAACAAACATGACGGTCTGTCCTTCGAGGCGGAGCTCGTCAGCCTGTCTATTTAAAGGCGTGGTATCGATATTCTGCGCTTCCATTAATTTGGCATTTCCCAGAGCAACCTGACGATCTAATATTTTGCCACAAACACCTTTGCCGGTTACCGATTCAAACTGTCCTACAGCGGCCAGCTTGATGTCTTCTTCTTCAGCACCTTTAATGATGGCGGCGGCGAGCGGGTGTTCGCTGGCTCGTTCCAGGCTTGCGCCGAGATACAATATGTCTTTTTCGGAGAAGTTTTTGCCGGCAATTACTGATGTAAGACGGGGTTTACCCTCTGTCAGCGTGCCGGTTTTGTCAATCACTAACGTATCTATTTTTTCCATGATTTCCAGGGCTTCGGCATTTTTGATCAGGATCCCTGAGGTCGCACCACGTCCGGTCCCCACCATGATTGACATAGGCGTCGCCAATCCTAATGCGCAGGGGCAAGCGATGATCAATACGGCCACCGCATTGACGACGGCATGGGCCAGCCTGGGCTCAGGCCCCCATTGCCACCATAGCGCAAACGTAATAATTGCCGTCAGCACTACAGCAGGGACAAAGTAACCGGCAACCTTATCGACCAGTCTTTGAATAGGCGCCCGGCTGCGTTGCGCTGCACTGACCATCTCTACAATTTGGGCGAGCAAGGTATTCCTGCCAACCCGTTCGGCACGCATCAACAAACTCCCCGAACCGTTAATAGTTGCGCCTATAAGCGGCATATCGACAACTTTTTCGACCGGAATCGATTCACCGGTCACCATCGATTCATCGATTGAGCTTGCGCCTTCAAGCACTACGCCATCAACCGGCACTTTCTCGCCGGGACGCACACGCAAAATATCTCCTGGCCTCACTTGTTCCAATGGAATATCGGTATCGCTGCCGTCGGCATGGTGAAGTCGGGCCGTTTTTGGAGCCAGTCCCAAGAGCATTTTAATCGCACTGCTGGTCTGGCTTCTTGCCTGCAGCTCCAGCACTTGTCCTAATAATACCAATGCTGTGATCACTGCGGCCGCTTCGAAGTAAACCGCCACCGCATCATTTTCATCACGCATCAGCAGCGGAAAAATCTGAGGAAAAAAGGTTCCTGCCACACTGTAAATCCAGGCAACACCAACACCTAATGCGATCAAGGTGAACATATTCAGACTGCGGTGAATAACAGAAGCCCAACCGCGTTGAAAAAAAGGCCAGCCGCCCCACCAAACAACCGGTGTGGCTAAAACAAATTCAAGCCATTGCAACGGGTGGATGGTCAGTATGCCCGCTAATAATTCCGGCATCAGATCGTGAGCCATCGCCAGCACGAACACCGGTATCGACAGTGCGGTACTGACCCAAAACCTCCAGCGCATATCGGTGAGCTCGTGGTTTTCTTTGTCCTCTTCGGAGACGTCCCGTAATTCCAGTGCCATGCCGCACTTGGGGCAGGATCCAGGTTCATTGCGAATAATTTCCGGATGCATCGGGCAAACATATTCGGTGCCAATTTTGGGAGCCGAATCCTGCACGATTTCTAACGCCATTCCGCATTTTGGGCAACTTCCCGATTGTTCCTGGCGGACTTCGGGGTGCATGGGGCAGGTATAAAATTTTTTGTAATTGTTTTTTGTCATGGTATTGCCCTAGGGTTTTCCTGGCACGATGAACCCCCGAATCCTGTTATAATTTTTCTGGCTATGCATGGCCAAGTGGTTTTCAGTCCTCTCTGTTCCGGGCTCACTCAACTCCAAACTCTATTTCCAACATGGAAGATTGTTTATGCATGAGTCTTTAATATGAGTTGAACCCTTCTTTACTCGGCGGCGGATGACTTTTCTCAGTTACCCGACCACCAGCGGCATAAATCCAACTCTAATCCAGACGACACAACGATCTAACCAAACCGGAACGCTATGAAACAACGCTTGCAGCATTTGAGCATGGTGTAACGCCAACTGCAAGGCGAAATTCACTGCCAAAATTAGAAACAAGCGCCGATTGGAGAATAAGCCTCTTTGCCAAATGGTGCGTTGCTCTTTCCATGCGCCGAAAGCATGCAACAGTTCGGCGATCGCCAGGGCGCTAATCGTGGCATCAAGGGCTTGATCAAGACTATAGTTGATGTTAAGCCCATAAGCAAACACACCGAGAGTGTCACCGGCGGCCAGCAAACCGGTGAGCAGTGTTGGTTTGGGTAAATCCCTTTTGAACAGCTCCTCCTGGGATCTTAGCGACGGGCGAGTCAAAACGCCGGGTTCTTTCGGTAAGTCGTCGGGTCGAGTTCAAACAGGACATGTCCAGCCTCTCGACCCATTTTCTATATTTATCTTAGACAGTAAATTGTGCGTTAAATTCTTTGTCCAGATGTAGTTAGTGAAGGCTTAACCATTCGGCCAGCGTTATTGGTTATATAATGCCCGATTGGTTGGCTACAGGATGGTTCGACAAGTTCACTATAATCGGGTGAATGGGGTTTTCAGCGCATCCAATCGGGTTTGTATCCTCACAGCAGGCCTCTTCTCCTTAATCGATGGTTAACCTGCCAATGATAAATTTTGGCCAGTAGCGGACGGATCACTGGCAGCCCCATCAACCATGCAATAGGCTTCAGCAAAGTCACCTTACTCATCAGCAGGATATAAGCATCCATTTCCGAAATAATCCGGCCATCTTTTATTTTGATATGCAGCTCTGATAAAGCCTTTTGGGGATCGATGCCGAGCTGACGTAACTGGACATCCTGATTGGTAATGTCAAACCAGCAAACGTCATCTCCGGCCTTGCCTGAGAGTCTTTCATAATTATGCCTGTCACGAACGCATTTCGGGCAGGCGCCGTCGTAATAAACGACGATTTTATCGTTGTCTTTGTTCATTTGTCTGTCCGTAACATGGATGGGGAATAGGGTTCAATTATCGATGCGATGCCAATTTTATTGATACTGAGAGTGATACAGGCTATGGTCTGGCCTGTTTAGGAATCGATTTTGTTCGTGGTTAAACTGTTCGGTGCGCTTGACGCTTGCCCACGAACAAATTCGATCATATCTGTCTTGAGGCTGCCGGCATAGGGCCCTCGAAGATTTAATTCAGCGCGCCCAGGCATTTGGTTTGGTTTGCGAACAAATAATACGGCATAATGACCTAAAGGGTGAATTAAAAGTTCTCGGCCTTTTCGCTCTGGATTCAGTCCTTGGTTGAAACAATCGAAAATGAACATAAAAATATTGAACAAACTACAGGATAACTCGACTCATGTTTTGGTGAGCTGGTTATTTTTGCGGGGTTTGGCGCTTATCTATTTTGCTGCTTTCACGTCGATGGCTGTGCAAATTGAAGGCTTGATTGGAGAAAACGGCATATTGCCGCTCCAGTCCAAATTGGCAACCATTGCACAGTATTTTCCCGGCAACAACTATCGCGTCTTTCCAACGCTGTTCTGGTTCGACGCCTCGGATCGGACCTTGCTGATGGCTTGCTTTATCGGCATGATGGCTGCGGTCATGTTGTTACTAAATAGCCTCGAAAGAATGGCGTTAATTCTTTGTTATAGCCTGTATTTGTCGATTACGGTGGCGGGCCAGGACTTTACGGCTTTCCAATGGGATGTATTTTTGCTTGAGGCGGGATTTTTAGGGCTATTTCTGACTTGGGGTTCGCCAGTCTGTGTTTTTTTATACCGCTTTTTGATCGCGCGTTTCATGTTTATGGGCGGTATTGTCAAGCTGGCTAGCGGTGATCCTACCTGGGCAAACCTGACGGCCCTGAAATATCATTATCTGACTGAACCTTTACCCTCCCCTGTAGCGTACTATGCTTATTATCTACCGCAATGGTTTAATGAGCTTTGCGTGGCTGGCGTCTTTATTATCGAAATTATGGTTCCGTTTTTTGTATTTCTGCCGCGATGTTTTCGCCTTATTTCCGCCTGGAGTTTTATTATCCTCCAAAGCGGCATCATACTGACTGGCAATTACAACTTTTTTAATCTACTGACGATTCTCATCTGTCTATTTTTATTTGACGACAGGGATATTGAGAAAAAAATGCCCGTACGCCTTATTGACGCTATTCGGAAAAAACAACACCGGCCTGGCACTGCCGCTAATGCTATTGCCATAGCTTGGATGTGTTTGGTGTTATTGACCAGTGCTACCCATATCTGGATTTACAATGCAAGACAGGCCGCCATCTCACCCTTGGAAATATTAGTGCAACTGACATCAACCTTTTCGCTGGTCAACAATTACGGGCCATTTGCTATCATGACGACCGAGCGCCCTGAAATTATCGTGCAGGGTTCAAATGACGGCAAGAATTGGCTAAGCTATCAGTTTAAATACAAACCAGTGAACCTTGACAAACAGTTGAGCTGGAATATTCCCCATCAACCCCGGCTGGACTGGCAGATGTGGTTTGCAGCGATGGAAACTCCGGCAACAGATTCATGGTTTGCCAAGTTTATGTCGAGACTGCAAGAAGGCTCACCACAAGTACTGTCCTTATTGGACGAAAATCCTTTTCCACAAAAACCGCCGGTTTATATACGGGCGCTTTCATACCGCTATTTTTATACCACTCCTAAGCAGCGAACGGCTACCGGCAACATTTGGCAGCGTGAGTTTCTGGGCATTTACTGGCCACCTAACTATTTGCAGCAGTTATTATGGCTCGGCGATTGAAAGGACGCATGTGCGACTTTACCCGGTAAGTAAAATCAAAATAGGCTTTGGCAATGTGGGTACAAATAGAATTTAATATAGCCGCCAAAAAACGAGGGTTCCACCTCATCACCGATGAAATAGTAAATGCCATTCCTGAATTAAGTTCAGTAAAATGTGGCGTTCTGCATCTTTTCATTAAACATACGTCGGCGTCGTTGACGATTAATGAAAATGCTGACCCAACGGTACGTCAGGATCTGGAAAATCACTTCAACAAATTTGTACCGGAAAGAGCACCTTACTACAGGCATGATTACGAAGGCGATGACGACATGCCTGCCCATATCAAAAATTGCATTCTAGGTTCCGCTTTAACCATTCCCATTACCGATGGCACCCTGAACCTGGGTACCTGGCAAGGCATCTATTTGTGCGAACATCGCAACCATGGTGGTAGCAGATCTATCGTGGCGACTGTCAATGCTGAGATTAGCCCTTGGAACAAGGCATGAATAAAGAAATAAATACTGATTCGTTTCATCGACCCGATCATGTTGAAATTGCCGTCATCGGCAGCGGCATAGGCGGTTTAACAGCGGCAGCCTTATTAGCACGAGCCGGTAAATCCGTATTGGTGATTGAACAGCACGACCGGCCCGGCGGCTATGCGCACAATTTCAAGCGCAAACGTTATATTTTCGATTCCGGCGTGCATTTGACCAGCGGTTGCGGTACGGAGGGGTATCGGGGCGGACAGCTTATCAGCAAGGTGCTGCAATCTCTGGATGTCTATGATCAGCTCGAATTTATCCGGGTAAACCCGTTTGTGCACGCTGATTATCCCGGTATACAAATAGATTTGCCGCTTTCAATCGATGCGTTTGTTGGCACTTTGGCAAAACTTTTCCCTTCACAGGAACAAGGACTACGGGAATTAATAGAGCTTTGCCTGAACATTGCCGAACAGGCCGCGATAGCTGATGAAATTATCGCAAAAAACAATTCGGCATTGACTCAGGCCCGTTTGCCGCTGTTACTAAAATACCGTGAATCAACGCTGGCCGAGGTGTGGGGTAAATACATAAAGGACATTCAACTACAAAGCATTTTTGTCAGTAACTGGCCTTATTTGGGTTTACCGCCTGGCAAGGTCTCCTTTGTTTATTGGGCTACCATGCTGATCGGCTATTTGGTCGATGGCGCTTACTATTGTAAAGGCGGTTTTCAAAAACTGGCGGAGAGTCTTGTTAATGGCCTGATAAAAAGCGGGGGTGAGATTCGTTACAAAAGCGCTGTAAAAAAAATTTCAGTCGTTGACAACCAGGTCCGATCCCTACAATTGGCCACCGGGGAATGCATTAACGTGTCAACCATCATCTCCAATGCTGACTTGAAACAAACTGTTAGCCAATTGGTTGGCGAAGACTATTTTCCGAAAAGATACTTAACAAGGTTAAACCGGATGCAGCATTCGCTATCTATTTTTGTCGTTTATATAGCAACGGATCTGGATTTGGCAGCCCTTGGAATTCATCATGAAGCCTTTTATTATGATCATTTTGATCATGACGCTCATTATGCAAATTCTCTCAATGGCAATTTATCCTGGCTGAGCATCACGGTACCGACCCTGGTTGATGCGACTATGGCACCTAAGGGGCAGCATCTAGTCATGCTAACGACATTGTGTCCCTATAATCTACACCCGGACTGGACCAAGGCCAAGCCTCTGTTTGCCAAAAAAATGCTCGATTTTGCTGGTAAAAAGATTCCTGGGTTAAAGGAACATGTACTTTTAATTGATTCCGGCTCCCCGGCGACGATGGAACGGTATACCGGCAATCACAATGGCTCGGCTTATGGTTGGGATGTTACCCCAAAGCAGTCTGGCGTAAACAGACTGGCAAACAAATCCCCGATTGACGGTTTATATTTTGCCGGCCACTGGACAACGCCGGGAGGCGGAGTATATGGCGTTTGTTATTCAGGCGTGCAAGCGGCGCAGCACATATTAGGGATAACTGAAAAAGAAGATTTTTGGCAACTGTTTAACCAGGTTACTGGTTAAACAGTTGCCGCTCATTCTCGCAAATCATTATTTGTCCTGCACAGAACAAGCTGGTAAACCCGCGTCGTGGCAAGTGCTCCTAATATCTTTGCAAATAGGGATGTTTTCAAACTCTTTATCGATAATACCCATTTGGCACTCACGTCTGCCAGCCGTGTTCGCAGAACAGAACGAGCGGTTCGTTGATTTTGCACACCTTGGCAAAGCGAAAGTCAACGATTAATGGCGATTAAGATTCTAGAATTTTTTAAAGCGATACGCTCAGGCTAAAACAGGTCTTCAGTAACATAGACCTCGTTTCCTGAAATAGCTGCGCCAATACCTTGTCTATCAAATTGCGATGAAAGTATATTTTTACGGTGAGGCAGACTTCCCATCAAACCCTGGACGATCGATTGTACCAGCTGGTCCCGGGTTTGCCAGTGGTGTTCGCTTTTTAGGGTTATGCCGTTTATTGTGCGGGTGACCACATTGTCGAAAAGATGCGTCAGGTAGATATTTTCAGCTAGGCCATAGACCACTGTTTTCGGGTTAATTTGTTTTTTCATATCCCATCCCTGGCGTTTGCCTCTGACCGTGGGATCTTCGCCTTGAACATTGACATGGCTAAAAAAATGTTGGCTCGCCATGTCACGGCTATGATTGCGGGCAATGGCAACAAGTTGTTCATCACTCTCTAATGCAGCCAAGCCATGATTTTGCCGTTCCCAATTAATTTGTTGATGAATACTCTGTTCCAGTTCAGCAATATCGATATTAGGAGCCGAGTCAGCGCCTGCAATAGATGCATACAGGACAGACCCGAGCCATACTATATTGATCATGAAATTGCTTTTCATAACATCTGTTTTTAATGTTTGTATCAGTGGATGAAGCCATCAAGCCAGCCGAATCCGCGCCAGCAACCAGAAACTTGTCATTACGTTATTTGAGGTTTTCCCCAGTGATTGGAACTCAGTCCATTGATTCGAAATGTTTAGTCACGAGGAAGGTATTCCACGAATTTTTTAGCGATCAGTGGGAATATGCCTAGCAAAGCGAATGAGCCTATTAAGGCGGGTGATAAAATTCCTGATAAGGATTCAATTTTGGCCAGTTGTGTTCCAGCGTTCACATAAACGATGGTTCCAGCCAGCATTCCTACCTGACTAACCCAAAAAAAAGTATGGGTTTTAAGACGAGTTAAGCCCATGACCAGATTAATGACAAAAAAAGGAATTAGCGGAACTAAGCGCAACGTGAACAGATAAAATGCCCCATCACGCGCCAGGCCCTCGTCTATAGCCTTGAGACGATCGCCAAATTTATTAAGGACTATATCGCGTAATAAAAACCGTGCGGCCAGAAAAGCCAGTGTTGCACCGATGGTGGAAGCGAATGAAACAATCAGCGTGCCCCACACCAGACCGAATATTGCGCCGCCAGCCAGTGTCAGTATTGTAGCGCCGGGTAATGATAAGCCGGTTACGGCGATATAAATCAGCATATAGACGATGGAAGTCTGGACCAGGTGTGCGTCGCGATATATTGAAACTGCCTGTTGCTGGGATTTTACATATTCCAATGTCAGATATTGTTGCAAATCAAAGTAAAAAAACGCAGCTATCAAGATTGCCATTGTCACCAACAGCGGTATACGCGAACGAGACATAGCTAAATACCTCAGAAAGTCTTCAGGTAAATTTTATACTGATGTATTTATGATGATATCAATTCATAACACTTCATCAGACGGATTTCCTGCGTCACTTTACACCCAATGGTAAAAAAAATACATATGAAATCAGCGTCGCTGGATTAGCGGGTTTCCAGTTGGGTTTGATCCTGATCCTTGGGGTCAGGGTAAAGAACAGTCATGCCGTTTCAGGATGATTCCATGCACGAATGGCCTCCTTGACTGAACTGGACACGGGGGGTTCACACACTAAACGGTTTTCGAGTTGACCGTTTAGTTAAAATTACACTGTCAAAACAATTTTTCCGGCTGTATGCCCGGCTTCTATGAGTCTATGCGCTTCAATCGCCGCATCCAGAGGCAAGGTTTTGCTAATATGAATTTTAATAAGTCCTTGCTCAATCCAGGTTGCGCATTGGTTGAGGATTGTAATATGCCGGTCTCGCGCTTGATCCAAATCCCTGAGCATCGGCGTCAGCATCAGCTCAAAGCCAATCAATAAATTACGCATTCTCGCTTCGCGCAGGCTAAGCTCCCCTGGATCCAGCAACGTGATCAGCCGGCCGAAATGGGCGGTCGCAGGAATACTTTCCTTGAACACGGCAGGGCCTACGGTATCCAAAACCAGGTTGGCGCCATTATTGCCTGTAATCCGGTTAACGGCATCGGTAAAATTGTCACGGGAATAAATTACAGCTTGATCAGCACCCAGATTTTTAACAAATTCTGCTTTAACTTCAGAACTGACCGTGGTAATGACGTTAGCGCCTTTCAGTTTGGCTAGCTGAATAGCCACGTGCCCAACGCCGCCGGCTCCGGCATGAATCAGCACGGTTTGTCCGGATTTAAGGCCGCCGCGATCAAATAAAGCGCCCCAAGCGGTTATCAATATCAGCGGAGCAGCCGCCGCTTCCTCAAATGAAACGTTTTTCGGCATCAGACTCGCCCAACGTTCGTCAATCACAGTGTATTCGGCATAATTTCCTTGTTCGCGTCCTAGCCCACCGTGACAAAACCAAACCTTATCACCGGGTTTCATCCGACTGACGTTAGCTCCGGTTTCAACAACAATGCCCGCACCGTCACAACCTAAAACAGCAGGCAGGTCTTTTTCATAAAAAATGCCGTTACGCCTGATTTTGGTGTCGACCGGATTAACCCCCGCAGCTTTCAGTTTGACTTTAAGCTGTGTCGGGCTGCAGATTTCCGGTTCCGGGATGTTCTGTAGGGTTAACACTTCGGGATCGCCGATCGCTGTCATTACCATTGCCTTCATGTTTCATCTCCGTTATGCAAAAATAGTTAATTCGTCACCCATTGCCGGCGAAAATCCTGATAGCTATACCGTTTCATTGATATGAGTTGCCGATCCCGGTAAACCGCAATATCGGGCAGATTATAGCCGTTAAACCGATTGGCCTTAATCAGGCTGTAGGCGCCAAGTTGTTTGAACATCACTTTATCACCAACCGCTAGCGGCACATGCAAGCGATATTCGCCGAATATATCGCCGGCAAGACAGGTGCTGCCGGCTAGAATGACCGGATAACGACCATTGGGGACGTGTTCGTGCAATTCGGGTTGACGCTGGTATTCAAACACTTCCGGATTATGATTGACCGATGTGTCCAATATGGCGACGGTTTTGCCGTCGCTGACAAAGCTGTCGAGCACAGTGGCTGCCAAATATCCGGCATTACCAACAACCGCTTTGCCCGGTTCAAGATATACTTCAAGCCCGAAATCCTGTTTTAACCGGCACACCTGATCGATCAACGGCGTATGATTGCCGATTTGATTAAACAAATAGCCACCACCCAGATTCAGCCAGTTTAGGCTGGCCAGGTTAGACCCGAAATAGTGGCGTAATTTGTTGATGGTTTGAATAAGCGGCTCGTAATCGTTGACCGAGAAAACGTTATGAATATGCAGACCCTGGATTTGGCCGAAGCAGGATGATTGCCACAATTCATCAATATCGGCGCCCAGTTTTGAATATTTCCGGCAGGGATTAAAACGATCGTCATTAACAAAAGACAGCTTTGGATTCAGTCTTAAACCGACCGATAGCTGTTTGTTGCCGATTTTGGAATAACGCTGGAATTGAGTTAGGGAGTTGAAACTGATATGCGAGCATAGCGAGCTTAATTCATCAAATTCATCCGGCCTTAATCCGGGCGAGGTCAGATGGACCGTATGACTATCCGCTAAAAAATCCCGCACCAGGCGTGCTTCAAATAGCGAACTCACTGAAAATCCGTCGACCCAGGGTGTAGCTGCCTTGAGCACTGCGGAGAAAGGCAATGCCTTGATCGAATATAAAAATTTACCGCCACTTTGTTGGTGCAGCAGATTCATGATTCGCAGGTTTCGCATGGTTTCCGCTTCATCAAGAATGAAAACGGGCGTGCGCGTAACGCTATTTTTTAAGTCTTGAAAATCCATTAGTTAGAAATTGTTCGGCCCGTTCCTGTATAGATGGCTTTTTCAGTGATAATGTTATCCATAGCGACATCATGCAGATCCATAACAATCCGGGCGAATAACTGTGACTCAAAACAAACTGCGGTTAACACGGTATTGCTTCTGACTTTTGCTAATAAACGGTCATAATAGCCGGCGCCATTGCCCAAGCGTCCACCGTGCCGGTCAAATGCCACGCCTGGGACCATGATGCAATCAAGCTGCTGGGGGTCTATTTCCTTGTCTGGCTCACCCCACCGATGCTTGGGAGGCTCTAAGATGCCCCAAGTTCCCGGCACTAGCTCATCGAAATTTTCCAGCCACCACAATCCCAGACGGTTTTGTCCGTGCTTGTCTTTGGTGCAGTAAGGTATGACCATTCGTTTCGCAGTGGCCAGCTCTTGCTGCAAGACCTCCCGGGTTCTGACTTCGGAGCGGCAGCTAAGGTACCACATGACAGTTTCAGACTGAATGTAAGCCGGTTGGTGAATGAAGCGGTTGCAAATGATCAGGCTAAGAGCCTCCTGGTTTGCCTGATTATTTCGGGCTTCATAGGCTTGGCGGCGTTGCTGGGCTTTCAGGTCGGTCATGATCTTGAGAATTACAGCAGATGAGTAGGCAGTGGGGGGAGTTTAACAGGTTTTTATGGCGGCATGGAAGCAGTCAAATGGGGGGAACGAGTCCAGTCCATTGCCGCTTTTCCGGTTGATTCAAACGGTAGCTGACTGAGTTCAAAAGTTTTGAATTCGCGCCAGAGACTGTCAAAGGAATTATGATTGCACGCTTTTCTGCATCACTGGCTTAACTTTGTGGCTTAAATATTTTCGAGGTATGGATCAATGATATAAATAAGGGCTTTTTATTCTGGCTTAATTTCTTTTATACTTAACGACCAAATATGATAATAAGGGGAAATTATGGAAAAGCCGTTCATTTTACACATGCTCACCACGGCCAAAAATCTGAGCCCATTTGACGCCAATATGGCGCTGGATGCAGGATGGATTCACGCATTGTCCTATTTGAATGTGGAGCCGAGCGAGGTTCAGGGGCTTGTCCAGGATGTCATTTTTTCCCGCAGTCTGAAAAATCTGCAACGAACAGGCATATTCATTGGTGGCAGGGATACCAAGCAGGCGATGGACATGCTCAAATCGGCCAAGCGCTCGATGTTTGCACCTTTTGAGGTTTCTGTTTTCGCTGATCCGAGCGGAGCATTTACGACTGCTGCAGGTATGGTTGCACTGGCTGAAAATGAATTAATAACAAAATTCCATACCACGCTCGAAGCTAAAAATATTCTGGTACTGGGCGGTACAGGCCCCGTCGGTCAAGTTGCTTCCGTTATTGCTGCCCAGGCAGGAGCGCATGTGCGTATGATTGGCCGTCAGCTGGATAAGGCACAAAATATTGCAGACATGTGCAACAATGAATTTGGTGAAGGAAAAATCACTATTCTGGCGGGCGTCGATGCCGATAAGGCGGAATACATTAAAACCACGGATCTGGTGTTTGCTACTGGCGCGGCGGGTATCGAGTTATTGGGCGCAGAACTGGTGGCATCTGCTCCTCTATTAAAAGTCGCTGCTGATGTCAATGCCGTGCCACCAGCCGGTATAGCAGGTGTTGATGCTTTTCAGAATGGTACGCCTATTAAGGGTTCAAACAGCGGTGCCGTTGGGTTGGGTGCTATGGCAATCGGCAATATTAAATATCAGGTTCAGAATCTGTTGTTGAAAAGCATGATCCATACCGAAAAACCCGTTTTTCTGCATTTTGAACACGCTTTTGAAATGGCTAGAAATTATCTTAAACCTGTCGCTTAAAGGTTTGTATATCCATTCCCTAAAACCGCATTCATCATAGAGAATCTCCATGGAGAAACGAAGTATTCTGCACATGCTCGACCCCATGACCAATATCAGTCCATTTGATGTCAATATGGCAATGGATGCAGGTTTTGACGTATTGATGCCTTATAGCAGCGTCAAACTGGACAACGTGCACGGACTGACGCAGGATGCTATTTTTTCACGAGGACCCGCAGGCATACCTCTGACAGCCATCTTTATTGGAGGGCGGGATCTTGGCTTGGCTATCGATATGCTAAATGCCTGCAAACACGCGATGGTTCCGCCATTTGAAATCTCTGTATTTGCCGATCCCAGCGGTGCTTTTACCACGGCGGCGGCTTTGGTCGCCTGTGTCGAGAAAGAGCTGAAAACCCTGCATGGCAAGGAGATGAAAGATTGTAAGGCTGTTGTTTTTGGCGGTACTGGATCCGTCGGGATTGCAACCGGTGTTATTTCCGCCTTGGCGGGCGCGTCAACTACCTTAACGGACCATTTGTCGGCAGATACTGCTCTCGATGTCGCCAAAGCCTATAATCGCCGGTTTAATTGCGAGCTGGGCGCGGCCTTGGCAGGTTCCGATGCTGAGAAAATCCAGCTGATTGCTGATGCCGATATTATTTATTGCACCGCAAAAGCTGGCGTCCAGGTGTTGAGCGCAGTTGTGTTGAAACAAGCAAAACAGCTCAAAGTGGCTGGGGACGTTAATGCGGTTCCGCCGGTGGGTATTGAAGGGATCAAGCGCAGTCATTTTGGTGCGCCGTTAATCCATGCGGTTAATTCACCTGGCGCGGTGGGCGTTGGCGCTTTGGCTGTGGGCGATATCAAGTATCAACTGCAGAATACGCTGTTAAAATTGATGCTGGAAACCGACAAGCCTTTATATCTTGACTTCCGAGATGCCTTCATGAAGGCCAGGCAAATAGTATGAGTCCCGGCCATTTTATTTAGCTTTGCCAGCATTCCGTGAGTTAGATAAGGCCCGTGTCGATATGGCCGAATTTGACAGCCAAACGCGTTAGTTCAACATCGTTTTTTATATTTAGTTTGCTGTACAGGCGATAGCGGTAAGTATTAACCGTTTTATCGCTTAGCGTCAACATTTCAGCCATTTCCGGGATTGTTTTGCCTTGCAAAATTAATGTTACTACCTCTGCTTCCCGCTGAGACAGTTTTGCGAAAGGCGACTCGTGACTACCAGACAATCCCTGAAAAGCTGGATTATTGGCAACTTCTGCGCAAAGATAGCGCTTACCATCCATTACACTACGAATGGCATGGATCATTTCATCCACTGGGGAGCCTTTCGAAATAAATCCCAAAACTCCGAGTTTGAGAAGTTGGTGGGGAATGGGGCCATCATTGTGCACAGATATCGCAACGATTTTGGCTTCGGGATTATTTTGCAAAATCCGGCGGCATGCTTCAACGCCGCCTATTCCCGGCATATTAATATCCATCAGCACTATATCCGCGGATAACTCAACAATGGCTTTA
>Ga0209798_10000427_pt1 | contig 24940 bp, 23 predicted proteins | sample DOMMetBare3Fresh_FD_187475 | JGI IMG/M metagenome (GOLD analysis project Ga0209798, IMG submission 187475) | Wetland sediment microbial communities from St. Louis River estuary, USA, under dissolved organic matter induced mercury methylation -... | ecosystem: Environmental > Aquatic >... | reverse complement strand
GGCAGCGAGAGCGCGATCTGCGTCATCCATGCCGGGAAACGCGCGGCCTCGCGCTCGCGCAGGTGCGGCGGCGGGTTGCGCCAGAAGCTCATCTTGTCCCAGCCGCCGATCTCCACCACGCCGAGCTGCGGGTGCATGAAGGGGCGCCAGTCGACGTAGGCCTGGCCGCTGCAGTGGCCGTCGCTCCATGCGAGCAGCTTCAGGTCGTCTTCCACCGGGTGCTCGCGGAACCAGTCGATCCACTTGTAGTCGGTGACGCCGGCTTCCTTGTTCGGCGACCACAGTTCGACGACCCAGAACAGCGCGCCCAGATGCTCGTAGACCCAGTCCTGCGTGCCGGTGATGATCTCCTTCGGGTGGTACTTGAAGTCGTGCCAGATGCTGATGGCCGGGTAGCCGGTGATCTTCTCGCCCAGCGCCGAGAAGCGCTTGATGCACCACAGGTCCTCGGGGATCATGTCGTCGTCGGCCTGCGTCCCCATCGGGCGCAGGATCACGCCGCTTTGCGTGTGGTAGCTGATCGCCGCGCCGATGTTCGGGTGCTTGGTGATGAAATCGACCATCGCCCGCACTTCGGGCTCGCTGGTCGGGTAGGGACCTGCGCCGAGCTGTTCGTGCTCGCCACGCCAGTTGGTCGGGAAGTTGCGGTTCAGGTCCAGGCCCTCGACGTCCTTGTTGATCGTGACCGTGACGCCATCGAAGTTCGCGAGCGTACCCTCGGGCATCAGGCGGTAGTACTCGCCGCCGAACTCGCCGGGCTCGCGCGGCACCATCAGGCGCGGCTCGGTCGGATGTATCTTGTACGGGCCGTGCGGGTCGCGGATGCGCATGGTCAGCACGCGGCCATCGCCGTCGATGTCTTCCATCGTCAGGCCGTCGATCGGCTCTTCATCGTACGGATAGGGCCGGGTGGAGCTGCGGATGTGGCGCGGCCGGTCGGCCAGCGCGAGCTCGGCGCCGTCGGGGTTCAGGCGCGGGCACAGGTAGACCGTGCGCGTGTCGAGCAGTTGGGTGACCTCGCGGTCGGTGCCATAGCGCGACACGAGGTGGTGCAGGTAGTAAAGGCAGGTGGTGCTGGCCGTGAGCTCGGCGGCGTGGATGTTGCCGTCGGCCCAGAAGGCAGGCTTGTCACGATCCTCGCCAGTGCCGAAGTTGGTCAGCGTCGCGACCCAGATGTCGCGGCCTTCGTGGCTCTTGCCGATCGACGCCACCCGCACCAGTTCGGGTGCGGCGCGCTCGTAGTCGTACAGCAGGCGCGTCAGCTCGCCATGGCGGTAGAAGGTGTCGAAGCGGGGAACGGGCAGGGGCGAGGACATGGGGCACGATCGCGCAAAGGCCGAGGGTCGGGGCCAGGCATTGTTGCCCGGCTGTGGCCCTCGGCGTATCGGGAGCGGCCCGCGCGACGCCCAATCAGCGGATGACGAAGTCCACCGGCCCGGCCACCGGCAGCGTGATGTCGCGGATCTGGGTGTTGCTGCCCGAACGGGTCTGGAGGGTGTACTTGTCGACGGTGGCCGCATCCGGCGTGAACGTGAACGTCGTCGCGCCGGCAACGTAAGGCACCGTGTACAGCGCACCGCGAGGCAGCGTCATCGAATAGGCACCGGTGGTCGCGTCGGCGCCGGCATACGCCACTTCGATTTGCTTGGTGCCTCCGGTCAGGGTCTGCAGCGCGCGCACTTCGGCATCGTCGATCGGCGTGACGGTGCCACCAACCGCGGCACTGTCCGCCACGTCCGGAGGCGCTAACCGCGCGGTGTCGCTGCCGATCGTGGTCATCCCGGCGGCCGTGACCGGCACACCGGTCATCACCGCGTTGACACGGCCCGGCGCCGTGATCACCAGGTCGTAGGTGCGGGCAGGCATCCATGCCAGCTCAAAGCGGCCGGTCGTCGCGTCGGGCCGCGCCGCCCGCGGCGCCTCGCCCTGGAACTGCGCAGACACCTCAGCGCTGCCGGCGATCGCCAGGGCGACCCAGCCGACGATCTTCGACGAGATGACCGGGTAGACCGACAGCACCGGCTTGAGCAGGTACTTGCCGGAATTGCCGGCCTTGACGAACGACTTGCAGGCGCTGAAGTCGATCACGAAGTCGGCCACCGTGTCGGGGTTGACCGTCAGGTTGACAGTGGCCTTCAGGCCGCTTTGCTGTGCGCTCGGGGTGTCGAGCGCGGTTTCGGCACTGCTGCCGATGGGCTGGATCGCGTTGGCCAGCGGGTTGGCGCCGGTGTTGGGCGACAGCACCAGCCGCATCTGGGTGTAGGTGCCCGCAGGCAGTTGAGTCTGTCCCAGTGGCAGCACCCGACCGTTGGTGTACTCGAGCAGGTCGATGCGCTGCGGGGCCGCCAATACGACCTCGGACCAGCCGCTGTCGTTCGGACCGGCGAGGTCGCTGCGGTGCACGCGCACCTTCTCCACCGTGACCCACACGTGCTGGTAGCCACAGGCCGGCGCGTCGGTCAGCGCCAACCGCAAGGTGCCGGTACCGCTCGCATCGCCCCCACCGCCGCCGCAGGCGGCCAGCGCGGCCGCGGCGGCAGTGCCCGCCGCCACCCATGCACAAACAGATCGTTTCATCAGCGTTGCTCCCATCAGCCGCAGAAATGTGCAGATTGTCCAGCCATCCCGGCGCGTTTCGCGCCGCGGGCTGTGGCAATGGGTCAGAAGGTGTGACGGAGCCGCCGAATGGTGCCGCACGCCTGTTGGCGGGCACTCACTGATCCTTGATCGCGGTATCAGGACGGGTCACTGCACGGGAACGCCGCGCACGAAGGCGCGCAGTTCGCCTGGCGCCATCGCGACCCAGCGCTCGTCGCAGGTCATCGGTTCGGTGGCCACGATCGCGATGCGGTCGTTAGGCGTGGTCAGTGCGGCGAAGTCCACTGACACGTCCTCGTCGGCCAGCGTCGCCTGGCCGAACGGGTGCGCGCGCTCGACGAAGTGCAGCTTGGTGCTGCAGAAGGCCCACAGCGCCTGGCCGTTGGACAGCAGCAGGTTGAACGTGCCATGCGCCGCGGGCTGCGGCAGCAGCTCGCGCAGCGTGAACGTGAGCTCCTGCACCGTCGGCACGCCGGCATGCGACTTGGCCAGCTCCTGCATCAGCCAGCAGAACGCGTGTTCGCTGTCGGTGTCGCCGACCGGGCGGAAGGCAGCGTGCAGGCGAGGCCGGAAGCCCCGCAGGTCACCGTTGTGCGCGAACACCCAGTAGCGACCCCACAGTTCGCGCACGAACGGGTGCGTGTTCTCGAGCGCAATGCGGCCCTGCGTGGCCTTGCGGATGTGCGCGATGACGTTGTCGCTGCGGATCGGGTAGTGGCGCACGAGCTCGGCCACCGGAGAGAGGCGCGCGCTGTGCTGGTCGACGAACGTGCGCAGTCCCTTGTCCTCGAAGAAGGCGATGCCGAAGCCGTCCTCGTGTTCGTCGGCGCGCCGCGCCAGCCCGTCGAAGCTGAACATCACGTCGGTCGGGACGTTGGCGTTCATGCCTAGCAACTGACACATGGTTCAGGCCTGCGCCGGGCCGTCCCAAGCGGCCTGAGCTCCCCTCGGGGGACGCGAGCGCAGCGAGCCGGGGGTTGTCATTTCAGGCCTGCGCCGGGCCGTCCCAAGCGGCCTGAGCTCCCCTCGGGGGACGCGAGCGCAGCGAGCCGGGGGCCACCACCATCAAGGTATCGGAACGAACAGCCGGATGATGCCGCGCAGCGAAATCAGGTTGCCCGGGTTGCTCTTCTCCTCGAGCACCGCGCTCATCCGGCTCAGGATGCGCGGGCTCTTCCTGGCACGCGAAATCACGAGGTCGGCCAGCCAGGGGAGGTCGTTGACGCGGTTGGCTTTTTCGTACAGCTCGAAACGGGGCTTGAGCTGGTTCAACTCTGCCTCGTAGCGCGCGCGCGCCTGAGGGTCGGTGAGCAAGGTGTCGCGTGCCTCGGCGATGGTCTCCGCTGCGAGGATGCCGGTCTCCATGGCCTTGCCGATGCCCTCGCCGGTGAACGCGTAGGTGCTGCCGGCGGCTTCGCCGGTGACCAGCAGCCCGGGGCGCGAGAACCGCGCGCCCTCGAGCGAGCAGCGAAGCGGCGCACCCTTGAGCGGGCCGAGCCGCTCGCCGCTCGCGATGAGTTCCTCTGCAACCGGGTAGATGGCACAGAAGCGGTTGAACATGTCGCGCAGGTTCGCCTCGGCCATGGTGTCGTGTCCGTCGTGGCCCTTGCTGTGGCTGTGTGAGAGGCCCACGCCAATGTTGAACACGCCGTCCGGGCACGGGAAGATCCAGCCGTAGCCCTTGGACAGGGACTTGTGCCACATCACCTCGAGCGCGGTGATGCGCCCGACCATCGACGGGTTTCGCACGTAGCCGCGCAACGCGATGCCGCTGGGCGTGCGGCGCTCGCACAAGCCGGCAGCCATCAGCGCCTGCGGCACCGCACCAGTGGCCAGCACGACCCAATGCGCGCGCAGTTCGTGCATCGAGCCGTCTTCGAGTCGCAGCACGGCGCCGTTGACGCGCGTGCCGTCGGTCAACGGCGCCTCGAAGCGTGCCGGTGCGAGCCATCGCGCCCCCGCCCGCATCGCCGCGCGGCGCAGGATCTCGTCGAGCTGCAGGCGCGGCAGCACCGCGAGGCGCCCGGGCACGTCGACGCGGCCTCCGCTCGGTCCGAGGCAGCCGACATGGGTGGCCCGGTAGGCGGCCTTCATCACCTCCTGGTGCACGCCCAGGCGCCCGAATGCGGTGTGGGCGTCGGGGATCAGGGCGTCGCCGCAGATCTTGTCGCGCGGGAACGGATGCTGGTCGGCCAGCACGACCTTGAACCCGGCCCGCGCAAGCTGCTGCGCACAGGCGCTGCCGGCCGGGCCGGCACCCACGACCAGCACGTCGCACGAAGTCGGGGGGGGAACAGGTTCGTCGGTGTCGAGGAGCAGATCGACCATCGAGGGCATTTTAGGCAGCCGGTCGGGAGCGTCGCCCGCGCGGAGTGCTCGCGCCACGCTTGCGTTGTGTCAATTCACCGCATCCGCGCCGAGATGAACATGGCGCCATGGTCACGACCCTGAGTGCCGGCCAGCGCAGCCTCCTGAGGGAACGCCTCGAACTGGAACAGCGCGAGGTGGATCAGCGCATTGCCCTGCGCCTGGGCGGCGCCGGTCGCGCGGAGCACGCGCGCGACGTGCTGCTGCAGGACGGCGACGATGCACCGCAGCGCGAGGCCGACCGCGAACTGGACATGGCGATGTCCGACCGTGACATCGCTTTGCAGGGTCAGATCGCCCGTGCGCTGGCGCGCGTTCAGGCGCCGGAGTTCGGTCTGTGCAGCGACTGCGGGACGGCGATCGCCTTCGATCGACTGCGCCTGGAGCCCTGGGCCGAGCGCTGCGTGGCCTGCGAAAGCGCGCGCGAGCGCCGCCGCTTCTGAGCTGCTGGCTGGGACTGCGGCTCGGGGTATCCGCTCGGCTGCGCCTTGCCATTGAACACGAGGTCGCACGCGGCCTGGGCTCGAAGCCGGTACGCACCTGCGCCTCGGTGGCGATGCAATCGTGCAGCCATTTGTCGATGTGCTGTGAACCGATGCGCAGCGTCGCGGCGGCCGGGCTGCTTCCCTTCGCGGCGTCGGCGCCGGCCTTCAGGAGGGCGCTCTTGGGCTCGAGCATCGCGGTCATCAGGCCGGGCATCGCCCACATGCTATCGGCGATCGGGCCCGGGCGCGCGAGAGGCCAGTCGTCGATCTCGCTCTGCAGCCGGTCGCGTTCGGCCAGCAGCGCGTCGCTCTTCGGCGCGGTCACCTCCATCGTGTGAACAGGCCCGCGAACGACTTGGCGTCCAGGTCGCTGCGGGCCAGGGCCTGGCCCTGGATGAGGCGGTGCGGCAAGGCCGCCATGTGCAGGCGGCCGATCGAGAGTCCATCGAGGGTCTTCATGCAGGATCTGAAGGGAAGAAGGACATCACCTCGTGCAGGCTCGCGCCCGTGCGCGTCGGTTCAGTGCTCAGTTGTTCGAGTGGCGCGCCTTGTCGGTTGACCCACAGCGTGGTGTAGCCGTACCACGTCGCGCCGATCGCGTCCCAGCAGTTGCTGGAGACGAACAGGATGTCCCGCGCCGGCAGGTTAAGGGCCTTCGGGCCGAGCGCGTATGCGGCCGGATCGGTCTTGAAGCGTTTGACCGCGTCGACCGACAGCACATGCTCAAGCAGGTTCTTGAAGCCCGCGCTGTGCACTGCCACGGCCAGCATCGGCGGGTCACCGTTGGACAGGATGCCGGCCGGGATGCCACGCTTCTTTAGCTCGACCAGCACCTGCTTGTTCTCGGGAAACGGCGACAGGTGTCGGTACTGGTTCAGCAGTTGCGCTTCGCCCGCGGCGTCGAGCGGCAGTTCGAACCGCTCAACCGCGTAGCGCAGGCTTGCGCAGGTGATGTCCCAGAAGGGCATGTAGCGGTTGCTCATCGTCAGCAGCCGCGTGTATTCGAGCTGCTTGTCGCGCCACAGCAGCGCGAGCTTCTCGCCGCGGCCCGGGAACAGCTGTTCAGCCACGTGCGAGACGCTGTACACGTCGAACAGGGTGCCGAACGCGTCGAATAGGACGGCCTTGGGTCGCTGCATGGGGCAACTCCATTGGGTACCGGGGACGACATTAAGCGATGAAAACCGCTTGGATTCGAGACTGCGATGCAAAATCGCGATGATGGATTCCCCGAGTTCACCTCGTTCGCGCCCCCACGGCCAGGCGCCGTGGCGCGTCGGCACGCCAAGCCCGCGCTGAGATGGACAAGCTCAAGCAGATCGAGTCCTTTGTCGGGGTGGCCAGCAAGGGCAGCCTGACCGCCGCTGCCAAGGCGGAGGGCGTCGCGCCTGCGGTGATTGGCCGCCGCATCGACGCGCTGGAGGAGCGACTGGGCGTCAAGCTGATGGTGCGTACCACGCGCCGCATCACGCTGACCCACGAGGGCAGCGCCTTCCTCGACGATTGCCAGCGGGTGCTGGCCGATCTCTCGAACGCCGAAGCGAGTGTCAGCGCTGGCGGCGTAAAAGCCAGTGGCTACTTACGTGTTACCGCTCCGGCTGGTTTCGGCCGGCGCCACGTTGCGCCGATGGTTCCGAGGTTCCTCGCGCAGCACCCGGATGTGCGCATGTCGCTGAACCTGTCCGACAGGGTGGTCGACATCGTCAACGAGAGTTTCGACTGTGCGGTGCGCGTCGGTGACCTGCCGGATTCCAGCCTCGTCAGCGTGCGGCTGGCCGACAACCGGCGCCAATGCGTCGCATCGCCGACGTACCTCAAGCGCGCGGGCGTGCCGAAGTCGCCGAGCGAGCTGTACCGGCACGAGTGCCTCACGCTCAGCTCCGATGCAAGCCAGGCGCGCGGATGGGCGTTCACCGTCGATGGCGCCGTGACGCACCTGCGCCCGAGCGGGCGGCTGGACTGCAGCGACGGCCAGGTTTTGCACGAATGGTGCGTGCAGGGTCTCGGCATTGCCTGGCGCAGCACTTGGGAGGTCGATGCGGACATCGCGGCCGGGCGGCTGGTCAGCGTGCTCGACGAGTTCGCTGCGCCGCCCAACGGCATCTACGCGGTGTTTCCGCAGCGCAAACACCTGCCGCTGCGCGTGCGGCTGTGGCTGGATTTCCTCAAGCACAACTGGGGTGACCCGGGGTACTGGCGGCACGCCGCGTAAAGCAATTCGCGTCAACACCGCGAATCCGGCGCTGCCGGCCCGCGGGCGTTATGGTTGCAAGGCGGTCAGCGCGGGCGCGACCCCCGGCCTGCACTGCCGCGAGCGGCAGTGCCAGGGGGACCCGAATTGCGCCGAGGGCGCGCCGCGGTGTCAGTCGCTGCGCGCCTGGCCCATCAGGCCTTCTTGCTCAGGCATTCCTTCATGTAGGCCTTGCGCGTGTCGCCCTTCTTGTCCCCGGCGCTCGCGTTGCAGGCCTTCATCTTCTCCTGCTGGGCGGCGCGGCCATCGGCCTTGGCCGACAGGCAACTCTTCATGAACGCCTTGCGTTCGTCGCCCTTCTTGTCTGCGGCTTCCTTGTTGCAATTGGCCATCTTCTCCTGCTGGGGCGTCGCCTTCTTCTCCGCGGCCGCGGGGGCCGCGGGCTTGGCCTCCATCGGTTTGGCTGCTGGGGCCGCCGCAGCGTGGCTGGCGGCGAACGACGGGGCCGCAAACACGGCCAGCGCCAGGGCGACGGCGGTCATCAGTTGCTTCATCAGGTTTCTCCTCGTTCCTCTGGGGGGGGGTGATCGGCACGATTGCCGCGCCGGATTGGACCAGCTTGCGCTTACACCGGCAAGGGAGGCAACGCGGGCGTCGGCGATCCGGTGGACAGCACCGTCCTGACGTGACTCAGAGGATCTTTCGCGGATGATCCAGCGCCTCGTGCGCCGCGTGGAGCCGCCGCACCAGCACCTTGATGAACGCATCGTCGAAGCGGTGCCGCGTGCCGGCCGTCAGCTGTCCGAGCGTCTGCGGCGTGAAGGAGACCGTGGTGCACGGCTGCGAAACGATGACGTCGGCGCGGTGCAGTCGCAGGTCGTCACTCGGCGCCAGGTAGGCCATCTCGCCCACTGAGCTGCCGCGCCCCAGCTCGGCCACCTTGCGCCCGTCGCGGAACACCTCGACCTCGCCGGCGGCCATGATGTGGAAGCTGCCGCCCTCCTGTCCCTTGCGATACAGAGTGTGGCCGAAGGCGAAGCGCTGCCACTTGGCCCGATGCACCACCTCCCACAGCTCCACGTCGCCGAATGCGCCGAAGAATTCGAGGGCGCGCAGCAGGTTGAACCGCTCCGAGTCGAGCACGCCCTGAACGCGACCGCGCGGCACCTCGCGCCGCGCGATCACGCCGGCCAGGGACTGGGCGAAGACCTCCCAGTCGGCCGGCCGGTCGCCCGGCTGCTTGGCCAGCGCGCTTCGCACCAGCGCGTCCAGGCTGTCGGGCACGCCCGCGCGCAGCGTGGGCAGCGCCGCAGGGGCCTCGTTGAACACCTGGTGCATCAGCGCGGCCTGGGTCGGCCCCTCGAACGGTGGGCGGCCGGCGATCAGGTGGTACAGCACGGCGGCCAGGGAGTACATGTCGGCGCGTGCGTCGAGTGCGCCGCCGTCGAGCTGCTCGGGCGACATGTAAGCCAGCGAGCCGACCCGCTGGACCTGCGTGCGCTCGGCATCGAGCTGCAGCACGCTGCCGAAGTCGGAGATCTTCACGTCGATCACCTTGTCGCCGTCCATGACCGCGAGCAGGTTGGCCGGCTTGACGTCGCGGTGGATCAGGCCTTGGCGCGCCACATAGCCCAGCGCCATCGCGCACTTGAAACCGATCTCCACGATCTGCTCGAGCGACAGCAGCGCATCGGGCTGGCAGAAGCTCTTGAGCGTGGTGCCCGGCACGTACTCCATCACCAGATGCGGTTGCGCCACGTCGGCCACCGCGTCGTAGATCTGCACCACGTTCGGATGCTCGAGGCGGCCCACCAGGGCCGCCTCGGCGGCAAAGAATCGTTCGTAGAACTGGCTGTCACCCCCGCTGGCATCGATGTCGTTGGGCGGGCGCACGCACTTGATCGCCACTTCGCGGCCATGGAACTCGTCGCGCCCATGGAACACCTCGCTCGTCGCGCCTTCGCCCAGGCGCGCAAGCACGCGGTACTTGCCGATCTGGCGCGGCAGGCCGCGGAAACGTTCGGTATCGTGTCGCATCGAACGGCGAGGGTAGCCGCGGTGCGCGCGCGCGTGCGAACCGGGCCAGGGCTTGGGCGCCGCCAGCGTGATCTTCGGCACGGACGCGATCCGACGCTGCGGTGGGCAGGCAGGCGCAAGCGGGCCGCGACGCGGCTTCTAGAATCGGCACCATGATCCAAGCCCAGCAGGAGCTGCTCGCCGCGCTGGCCCACGCACTCGACGAGACCGTTCCAGGCCATGGACTTGTGCCGGCGTTCGAGTCGCCCAAGCAGCCGGCGCACGGCGACCTGGCCATCACGGCGGCGATGCCACTGGCCAAACATGCCAAAAGCGCGCCGCGCGAGCTCGCGCAACGCCTGGTCGCGGCGCTGAAAGGGCAGACCGCGGTCCAGCGCTGGGTCGGCGCGCTGGAGATCGCGGGACCGGGCTTCATCAACCTGCGCCTGGCCGATGCGGCCAAGCAGGCGGTCGTCGCCGACGTTCTCGGTGCGGGCGACCGTTACGGCGCGCAGCCGCCCAACGGCCAGCATGTGCTGGTCGAGTTCGTTTCGGCCAATCCGACCGGCCCGCTGCACCTGGGCCACGCACGCCAGGCTGCGCTCGGCGATGCGCTGTGCAATCTGTTCGCCACCCAGGGCTGGCAGGTCACGCGCGAGTTCTATTACAACGACGCCGGCGCGCAGATCGCCACCCTCGCGCGCTCGGTAAAGGCGCGCATCGACGGATTGAAGCCGGGCGACGTCGGCTGGCCTGCAGACGCGTACAACGGCGACTACATCGCCGACATCGCCGCCGACTTCCTCGCTGCCAGGACGGTCAAGGCCCACGACCGCGAGTTCGCTGCCTCCGGCGACCCGCAGGACCTGGACGGTATCCGCGACTTCGCCGTGGCCTACCTGCGCCACGAGCAGGACCTCGACCTGCAGGCCTTCGGCCTGAAGTTCGACAACTACTTCCTCGAGTCGGGCCTGTACCGCGACGGCAAGGTCGAGGCCATGGTGCAGCGCCTGGTCACCTCGGGCCACACCTACGAGCACGAGGGTGCGCTGTGGCTGCGTACCACGGCCTTCGGCGACGACAAGGACCGTGTGATGCGCAAGTCCGACGGCACGTACACCTATTTCGTGCCCGACTTGGCCTACCACGTGGACAAGTGGCAGCGCGGCTACACCAAGTGCATCAACCTGCAGGGCACCGACCATCACAGCACCGTGGCCCGGGTGCGCACCGGCTTGCAGGCCTCGGGCCTGGGCATCCCGGCTGGCTACCCGGACTACGTGCTGCACAAGATGGTCACCGTGATGAAGGGCGGTGCCGAGGTGAAGATCTCCAAGCGCGCCGGCAGCTATGTCACGTTGCGCGACCTGATCGACTGGACCAGCCGCGACGCGGTGCGCTTCTTCCTGATCAGCCGCAAGGCCGACACCGAATACACCTTCGACGTCGACCTCGCGCTGGCGCGCAACGACGAGAACCCGGTGTTCTACGTGCAGTACGCGCACGCGCGCATCTGTTCGGTGCTGGCGATGTGGCGCGAGCGCGGCGGTGATCCCTCGACATGGGACGGCGCCGAGGTGTCGCGCCTGAGCGCGCCCACCGAGTCCGCGCTGATGCTCGCGCTGGCCGACTACCCCCCGATGCTCGCGCGTGCGGCGGCCGGCTTGGCGCCCCACGACGTGGCCTTCTATGCCCGCGACGTGGCCGCTGCGTTTCACTCCTATTACGCGGCCGAGCGCTTTCTGGTCGATGATGCCGGCCTGGCACGTGCGCGCATGGCGCTGCTGGCTGCCACGGCGCAGGTGCTGGCCAGCGCGCTGGGCGTGCTCGGCGTCTCGGCGCCCGAGCGCATGGAACGCGAAAACACCACGGAGCACCAAGGCACATGACCTCCCAACGCGGCGGCTTCGCCCTCGGACTGATCGTCGGCCTGTTGGTCGGCCTGGCGCTCGCGCTCGGTGTGGCGCTGTACGTGACCAAGGTGCCGGTGCCGTTCGTCAACAAGGTCCCGCAGCGCACGGCCGAACAGGATGCCGCCGAGGCCGAGCGCAACAAGCGCTGGGATCCGAATGCACCGCTGGCGGGCAAGGCGCCGACCAAGCCGATCGTGCCGGCCTCCAGTGCGCCGGCGGCCGCGCCGCCGCCGGGCATTGCAACCGTGCCGCCGGCTGCGCCCGCCGGCAAGCCCGCCACCGCGGCGGCCAGCGCCCCGACATCCAAGCGCGATCCCGCGGCGATCCTGGCCGGTCAGGCACCGACACCGCCCGTGACCACTGTGCCGGGCAAGTCCACCAAACCGGGCGCTGACCCGTTCACTTACTTCGTGCAAGTCGGCGCCTACGCCCGACCGGAAGATGCCGAGCAGCAGCGCGCGCGCGTGGGGCTGATGGGCGTGACGGCCAAGGTGACCGAGCGCGAGCAATCGGGCCGGACGGTCTACCGCGTCCGCGTCGGCCCGTACGACCGCAAGGAGGACGCCGACGTGGTGCAGGAGAAATTGGCTGGCAATGGCGTCGAAGCGGCGCTGGTCAGAGTCGAACGTTGACGATCCACAGGATGAACAAGGACACCATGAACCCGATGAACCGACGCGACTGGACGCGCGCGACCGCCGCGATCGCCTTGCTGGCTGCCAGCGGGGCCCGAGCCCAGGGCAATCCAGCAGTGGAAGGCCGCGACTTCGTGCGCCTGAATCCGCCGGTCGCGGTGCCCACGGGCGGCAAAATCGATCTGATCGAGTTCTTCTCGTATGGCTGCCCGCACTGCTATGCATTCGAGCCGATGCTCGATGCGTGGATCAAGAAGCTGCCGGCCGACGTGGCGTTCCGTCGCGTGCCTGCGGCCTTCAACGCGCCATTCGAGGGCTACGCCAAGCTGTTCTACGCGCTCGAGGCGATCGGCATGTCCGATGCGCTGCACAAGCGCGTGTTCGCGGCGATCCACGTGCAGCGGCAGCGCCTGGACAAGGAGTCCGATCTGGCCGCCTTCGTGCAGTCCGCGGGCGGCGACGGCGCCAAGTTCGTCGACGCCTACAAGTCCTTCGGTGTGGCCACCAAGGTGCGCCAGGGCAAACAGCTGTCCGAGGCCTACAAGATCGACGGCGTGCCCACACTGGGGATTCACGGGCGCTTCTTCACCTCGGGCTCGCTGGCCGGCAGTCACGAGCGCGCGCTGGCTGTGGCCGACCAGCTGATCGCCCAGGCGCGCAAGTCGGGCTGACGGCGCTGCGTGGCGACGTGTGCGGCCCCGCCAGCGGGGCTGGCGCTGCGCCTGAACATCGCGCATGGACGGATTACGTCACACGCGCCGGTACGACGGCCCCGGCTAGAATGGCATGCAAGTTTTGTGCCGCCATGAAGCCGCTTCTCCTCCGCTGCCTGGCCATGCTGCTGTTCGCAGCCTGGCCGTGGCTGGGCGCGCAGGCCGAGAAGGCCGACCGCGGCAAACCTCTGACGATCGAGGCCGACCAGCCCGGCACGCTCGATCTCATCAAGCAGGTGATCGTGTTCAACGGCAACGTGCTCGTCGCGCAAGGCACGATGGCAATCCGCGCCGACCGAGTCGAGGTGCGCGAGCGGCCGGACGGCCACCGCAGCGCCACCGCGCTGGGAACGATGACCCGGCCCGCGAGCTTCCGGCAGAAGCGCGATGGCCTGGACGAAACGATCGAGGGCCAGGCTGAACGCATCGAGTACGACAGCCGCGGCGAGGTGGTCAAGTTCACCGGCAGCGCCCAGGTGCGCCGCCTGCGCGGCGCGACACCGGCCGACGAGATCACCGGCAACATCATCACCTACGACAACGGCAACGAGACTTTCAGCGTGCAGGGCGGGCCGGCCGCGCCCGGCGCCGGCGCCAGCACGCCGGGCACCGGCCGCGTGCGCGTGGTCATCACGCCCAAGCCGGACGCTGCCGCGTCGGCCGCGAAATGAGTCCCGCCGACCGTGGCCGCAGCCGTGCCCTCCGCCGGGAGGGACGGGCCGTGCGTGCCTGGGTGCCCGTGTGATGGACATGCGCACCACCACCGGCCCCGCATCGCTGCAGGGGGGCACGACCACCGTGGGCAGCAGGCTCGAGGCGCGCGGCCTGCAGAAGCGCTACGGTGCGCGCACCGTGGTCAAGGACGTTCACTTGGCGGTGGGTGCGGGTGAAGTGGTCGGCCTGCTCGGGCCCAATGGCGCGGGCAAGACCACCACCTTCTACATGGTCGTCGGTTTGCTGCGCGCCGATGCCGGCGAGATCACGATCGACGGCGAGCCGGTGCAGGGCAAGCCGATCCACCAGCGCTCTCGCCTGGGTCTGTCCTATCTGCCCCAGGAAGCCTCGATCTTTCGCAAGCTCACGGTCGAGGAGAACATCCGCGCCGTCCTCGAGCTGCAGCAGGGACCCGACGGGCGCTCGCTGCCTACCGCGCAGATCGACAAGCAGCTCGACGCGCTGCTGACCGACCTGTCGATCGAAAAGCTGCGCACGAGCCCGGCGCCGGCGCTGTCAGGTGGCGAGCGTCGGCGTGTGGAGATCGCGCGCGCGCTCGCGACGCAGCCGCGCTTCATCCTGCTGGACGAGCCGTTCGCGGGCGTCGACCCGATCGCAGTGATCGAGATCCAGCGCATCATCGGATTCCTCAAATCACGCGGCATCGGTGTGCTGATCACCGACCACAACGTGCGCGAGACGCTGGGCATCTGCGACCGCGCCTACATCATCAGCGAGGGCAACGTGCTGGCCGAAGGCACGCCCGACGCGATCGTCGAGAACCCGGACGTGCGCAAGGTCTATCTCGGCGAGCACTTCCGAATGTGATCATGGGTCCCCGAGCCGATGGCCCCGCCATGCTGCCGCCCCGTGCAGCGGATGAACCCCCTGCAACGGCGGCCCCGCAGGTGCACCGATGAAGCCGTCGCTGCAAGTCCGGCTGTCACAGCACTTGGCGCTCACGCCGCAGCTGCAGCAGTCGATCCGCCTGCTGCAGCTGTCCACGCTCGAGCTGCACCAGGAGCTCGAGCAGATGCTCGAGCAGAACCCCTTCCTCGAGGTCGAGGAAGACTCTCCCGCGCCGGGCGAACAGCCGCTGCCCGAGCGCGCGTCGCCGCCGTCGGATGACGCGGGCGGTGGCGACGACGGTAGCGACGAGGCGCAGCGCGGCGTCGACGACACCGACTTCGGCACCACCGAGCGCGAGGAATGGTCCAACGGCACCGAGGGTGACGATTTCGACGGCATCCGCGAGACGCCTTCGCTCGCGGGCGGCGCCGCCGGCGGCAGCGGTGACGACGAATTCGAACCGCAGGACCGCTCGGCGGCCACGGCCACGCTGGCCGAGCACCTGTGCCACCAGCTTGCCGGCATGCGCCTGGCGCTGGAAGAGCGCGCAGCGGTGCAGGTGCTGATCGATTCGCTGAACGAGGACGGGTACCTGGCCGACGCGATCGAGGACATCGCCGCTCAGCTCGTGCCCGACGACGAGCCGCGGCGCGAGGCCCTGGTCGAACAGTTGCGGTGTGCGCTCAAGTGGTTGCAGAGCCTGGAGCCCGCGGGCGTGGGAGCACGCGACCTGGCCGAATGCCTGACGCTGCAACTGCGCTCGCGCCCGCGGTGCGAGGCGCAGGCGCTGGCCATTATCGTGTGCAAGAACCACCTCGACCTGCTCGCGCGCCGCGACTACCGCAAGCTCGCGGCTGCGACCGGCGCCGACGATGAAATGATCAAGGCCGCGCAGGCCATGATCATGGCCTGCGAGCCCAAGCCCGGGCGCCCGTTCGGGCGCACCGAAGCGACGATCGTCGTGCCCGACGTCATCGTGCAGAAGCTCGGTCGAGGCTGGAAGGTCCTGCTCAACCCCGACGTGATGCCGCGCTTGCGGATCAACGACCTGTATGCGCAGGCCATCAAGGCGGGGCGCGGTTCCGGTGCGAGCGCTTCGCCGCTGGCCGCGCGACTGCAGGAGGCGCGCTGGTTCATCAAAAACGTGCAGCAGCGATTCGACACCATCGTGCGCGTGTCTCAGGCGATCGTGGAACGCCAGAAGGGTTTCTTCACGCACGGCGAGATCGCGATGCGTCCGCTCGTGCTGCGCGAGATCGCCGACGAGCTGGGCCTGCACGAAAGCACGATCTCGCGCGTGACGACGGCCAAGTACATGGCCACGCCGATGGGCACCTTCGAGCTGAAGTACTTCTTCGGCTCGGCGCTGGCCACCGAGGCCGGCGGAAACGCGTCGTCGACCGCGGTGCGCGCGCTGATCAGGCAGCTCGTGGCTGCAGAGGCGGCCGACAAGCCGCTGTCGGACAATCAGCTGGCCGAGATGCTCGGCGAGCAGGGCATCCAGGTCGCGCGGCGCACGGTGGCCAAGTACCGCGAGGCATTGAGGATCGCGCCGGCGAACCTGCGGCGCGCGTTATGACCCCGCCTTGCGGCGGCCTCGGGCCGCACTTCCGCGCGGGGGCAGCGCCAGCTGCGCCGCGCCCGCTCGCGCATCGCGGCGCCGTGCGATGAACGTCGATCTGTTCTTGCCTTGCGCGCAGGGTGTCGAGGCCGTGCTGACCGACGAGTGCAGGCGCCTGCTGACGTCCGACGTGAAGGTGACCGCGCAACGCGGCGGCGTGACCGTGCATGGCGACGAGCGCGTCGCCATGCAACTCAATCTGGAGAGCCGCCTGGCGCAGCGTGTGCTCTGGCCGCTGGCGCATGGCCCCTACCGCAACGAGCTCGACATCTACCGGCTCGCGCATGCCGTCGACTGGCAGCGCTGGATCACTCCGCGCCAGACGTTGCGCGTGGACACGACCGCGCAGCGCTCACCGCTGCAGAGCCTGAATTTCGCCACCCTGCGCGTGAAGGATGCGGTTTGCGACGTGCTGCGAGACGCGACCGGCGAGCGGCCGAGCGTCGACACGCACCACCCTGACTTGCCGCTCGCGCTGCACCTCGGCGCCACTGAAGCGACGCTGTATGTCGACACCTCGGGCGAGGCGCTGTTCAAGCGCGGCTGGCGCGATGCCCAGGCGCACAAGGGCGAAGCGCCGCTGAAGGAAACACTGGCCGCCGCGATGCTCGCTGCAGCGGGCTGGCAAGGGCGTGCCGAGGACGGGCCGCTGTTCGATCCGTGCTGCGGAGCCGGCACCATCGTGATCGAAGCGGCGCAACTGGCGTGCGGCATCGCGCCCGGCTTGGTCCGCCGCTTCGCCTTCGAGCGCCTGGCGCCCTGGCGGGAGCATGAGGCCACGTGGCGCGAGATGCGCGAGGGCGCGCGCAGCCGTGTGCACGCCAGCACCGTGCCCATCTTCGCCGGCGACGTGAGCTTTCGCATGACCGACTTCGCCACGCGCAATGCCGAGCGCGCGGGCGTGGCCGGTGCGATCGAGTTCAAGACCGCCGACGCGCTGCAACGCCTGCCGCCGGCGTCCGCCGGCACGCTGATGCTGAACCCGCCTTATGGCGAGCGCATCGCTGCAAAGGGGCAGGGCCGGGGTATGTCTGCACGCGAAGGGTTCGAGGGCGAGGGCACGCCGGCCGATTTCTTTGCCGCGCTGGCCGCGCACTGGAAGCGCCACTACGCGGGCTGGACCGCATGGGTGCTGGCGCCCGAGATGAAGCTGCCTTCGCTGATGCGCCTGAAGGAAAGCCGCCGCGTGCCGTTGTGGAACGGACCGATCGAGTGCCGACTGTTCCGCTTCGACATGGTGGCCGGCTCGGCGCGGACGTAGATTCTTTGCCCCCGTGGTCGCCTGCGAACCATGCCGGCGCCGCGCCGGCGCTCGAGCGCCCGCGCCTGGGCGCTTCAGCTCGGATTCGTGAAGCGGCCGAGGATGGCGCCGATGTCACCGAGGCCGCCTTCGGGTATGCGACCCTCCGGCGTGGCGCGGTCGACCATCTGCGGCAGCAATTGCGACAGCTGGCCGAGCAGGTCCCCTTGGTTCATGCCGGTGTGCTGGGTGAGTTGGCCGAGCACATCACCTCCCAGCACGCCGCCGAGCTGATCGGGCGAGATCGGCAGGTTCTGTCCGGTGCCGATCCAGGAGTTCATGACCTCGCCCAGACCGCCGCGCTGGAATTGCTCGGCCAGGCCGGCAAGCCCGCCCAAACCGCCCGCTGCGCTGCCTGCGCCCTGACCTTGGTTGGCCAGCATCGCGGCGACGATCTGCATCAGCGTGCCTGACGTATCGCCGCGCGGCGCCTGTGCCTGACCGCCACCGAGCACGGAACCCAGCACTGAATCGAGAAGTCCCATGGCGCGTCTCCGTTGATCGTGTGGAAGGGGTCCGATTGTGGGGCCGCGCCGGCGCCGGAGGCAATCGACTCACCGTGGCGCACCGGCCCGAGGCAGCGCCAGCGCCGCCAGCGCCGCCAGCGGCGCCGTGTCCGCGCGCAGCACGCGCGAGCCGAGCCACACGCTGGAGAATCCGCAAGCGCGCGCCGCGACCTCCTCGTCTTCGGTGAAGCCGCCTTCGGGGCCGCTCAGCAGCGTGATGCGCGAGGCATCGTCCACCACGCCGGCAGGCCACGGCCGTGCGCCACGCCACCCCAGCAGCAGGCGTGACTCGTCCTTCGCGGCAGCGGGCAAGCCACGCAACCAATCCTGCAGCGGATGCACGGCCAGGACCTGAGGCACGCGGTTGCGCCCGCATTGCTCGCACGCGGCCACCGCGATCGCTTGCCAGTGCACCACGCGCCGCACCGCGCGATCCCCTTCCAGGCGCAGGACCGAGCGCTCGCTCACGAGCGGCTGGAACGCGGCCGCGCCGAGCTCGGTGGCCTTTTCGACGACGGCATCCATGCGGTCGCCGGCGGGCATCGCCAGCGCGATCGTCACCGGGAGCGCCAGTTCGCGTTCGACGGCGTCATGGCCGAGCACGTCGACCTGCACCTCGCTGCGACCCATCGAGATCACGCGCGCGGCCCACTCGCCGCCGCGCCCGTCGAACAGCGTCAGCGCATCGTCGGCTTGCAGGCGCAGTACCTGGGCGTGGCGTGCGGCACCCGCACGCAACGCACGCGGGCCGGGTCCGTCGATCGGGCTGTCGACGTAGATGCGCGGGCTTGCCATGCGCCGGCCGGGGCGCGCTACTTCGTCGCCGGATTCGAGCCGTCGCGCAGCTCACGACGCAGGATCTTGCCCACCGGGCTCTTCGGCAGGTCGGTACGGAACTCGACGATCTTCGGCCGTTTGTAGCCTGTGAGGTTGGCTTCGCAATACGCTTTCACGTCGGCGGCGGTGACCTTGTCGTCCTTGCGCACGATGACCACCTTCACCGCCTCGCCGGCCTTCTCGTCGGGCACGCCCACCGCGGCACATTCGAGCACGCCGGGCATCTGCCCGATCACGTCCTCGACCTCGTTGGGGTACACGTTGAAGCCCGACACCAGGATCATGTCCTTCTTGCGATCGACGATCTTGAAGTAGCCGCGCTCGTCGACGATGCCGATGTCGCCGGTGCGGAAGAACCCATCGGCGGTCATCACCTTCGCGGTCTCGTCCGGGCGCTGCCAGTAGCCGGCCATCACCTGAGGACCCTTGATCGCGATCTCGCCGGGTGCGCCCGGTGCCACCTCGCGGCCGTCGTCGTCGAGCAGCTTGAGCTCGGTGCCGGGCATCGGCAGGCCGATCGTGCCGCTGTATGCAGCGCTGTCGACCGGGTTGCAGGTTGCCGAGGGCGACGTCTCCGACAGGCCATAGCCCTCGACGATCGGGCAGCCGGTCTTCTCGAGCCACAGCTTGGCGGTGGCGCTTTGCACCGCCATGCCGCCACCGACGCTGATCTTCAGCGACGACCAGTCGACCTTGCCGAAGTCCGGGTGGTTGGCCAGCGCATTGAACAGCGTGTTGACGGCCGGGAAGCTGTGGAACCGGTGCGCCGCCAGCTCCTTGAGCGTGCCCGGAATGTCGCGCGGATTCGCGATCAGCAGGTTGCAGCCGCCCATGCGCATGCCCAGCATCATGTTCGTGTTGAAGCCGAAGATGTGGTACAGCGGCAGCGCGCACACGGTGACGATCTGCTCGCCCGGCGGGATCTTCGCGAGCGCCGGCTGGTACCACGCCTCGGCCTGCAGCAGGTTGGCGATCAGGTTGCGATGCAGCAGCACCGCACCCTTGCTCACACCCGTGGTGCCGCCGGTGTACTGCAGCACGGCGATGTCGTTCGGGCCGATGGCGGGGGCCGTGTAGGCCTTGGTGCGGCCGGCCGCGATCGCGTCGTTGAAGCGCACGGCGCCGGGCAGGTGGAAGGCCGGCACCATCTTCCTCCTCTTGCGCACGACATGGTTGACGAGCGTGCCCTTGACCAAGCCGAGCATGTCGCCCATCGCCGCGAGTACCACCTTCTTGGTAGGCACCGCGTCGATCACCTGCTGCAAGGTGATGGCGAAGTTCTCGAGGATCACGACGGCCTTGGCGCCGGAGTCCTTGAGCTGGTGCTCGAGTTCGCGCGGCGTGTACAGCGGATTCACGTTCACGACCACATACCCGGCGCGAAGGATGCCGGCCACCGCCACCGGATACTGGGGCACGTTGGGCATCATGATCGCCACACGGTCGCCGCGCGTCAGGCCCTGCGACTGCAGCCACGCCGCGAAGGCGCGCGACAGATCGTCCACCTGGCCGAAGGTGATCGTCCTGCCCATGAACCTGTAGGCGGGCAGGTCGCGGTACTTGCGAAAGCTCTCTTCGAGCAGCGCGACGAGCGACGGATAGACATCGGTCTTGACCTCCGCTGGCACGCCGGCGGGGTAGTGCTTGAGCCAGACCTTCTCCATCGCGCGCTCCCGGGGGTCGAGCACCGATTCTGGGTGGCGCTCTGCGCCGGGGCATCAGGGGATTCGATATCGGGGATGCGCCTAGCGACAGGCCATCGTGACGGTGTAGTCGATCACCTTCAACTTGCCGCTGACGATGTCGGCGCGCGCCGAGTCCAGGCGAGCGCGCATCGCCGGTGTCACGAGCTTCGCGTTGTGCTCGTCCATCGCCAGATCGACGCCGCCCTCCTTCAGGCCCAGCGCCGTGACGCCGGGCTTGACGCCGCGGAAGGCCTGCTCGACCGCGAGGTCGACGCGTTTGACCATCGAGGTCAGCATCGTGCCCGGGTGCAGGCCGTTCTGGTTGCTGTCCACGCCGATCGCCAGGATGCCGGCGTCCTTGGCGGCCTGCATGATGCCCAGGCCGCTCGTGCCCGCGGCAGAAAAGACCACGTCGACGCCCTGCACGACCTGGGCCTTGGCGAGCTCCGCGCCGCGCGCGGGATCGGTCCACGCCGAAGGCGTCGAGCCGATCATGTTGACGAGGACCTCGACCTTCGGGTTGGCGTATCGAGCGCCCTGCTCGTAGCCGCACGCGAACTTGCGCACCAGCGGGATGTCCATGCCGCCGACCATGCCGACCTTGCCGCTCTTGCTGGCCATCGCCGCGGCCATGCCCGCGAGGAAGCTGCCCTCGTGCTCGCGGTAGACGAAGCTCTGCACGTTGGGCAGGTCGACCACGGCGTCGACGATCGCGAACTGCGTCTTCGGGTAGGCGCGCGCCACCTTGTCGATCGCCGCCGCGTGCGGGAAGCCGATCGCCACCACCGGATTCGCGCCGCGCTCGGCCAGGCGCTGTGCCGCCTGCTCGCGCTGCGCGGCATTGGCGATCTCGAACTCGAGGTACGGTCTTCCGGTGGATTGCTTCCAGCGCTCGGCCCCGGTGTACGCGGCCTGGCCGAAGGACTTGTCCGACTTGCCGCCGGGCTCGTAGATGACCGCGGGCTGGCCCACCGCACAGGCGGCGGCCAGTCCGAGTGCGGCAGCCGCGAGCAGCGGTTTCAGAACTGGGCCCGGAATTGCACGCCCCAGGTGCGCGGCTCGTTGATGAAGCCGAGGTTGTTATTGAAGTCGATGCCGCCCACCACGCGGATCTGGTTCGTGATGTTGCGACCGAACGCTGCCGCCTCGTATTTGCCGTTGCCCCAGGTATACCCGACGCGCAGCCCGCCTTCGGTGAGCGCCTTGCCGGTGAACTCCTTCGACTCGTACAGGAAGAAATTCATCTTGCCGCGATAGACCCAGTCGGTCAGCACGTACCACTCGCCGTTGGGCGCGGGCTGCGAGTAGCGCAGCGTGAAGTTGACCGTCGTCTTGGGTGCCTGCGGCAGCGGGTTGCCGTCGATCAGCGCCTTGCCGTTGCTGTCCAGTGGGTCGGTGACCGTGCACTGCGCGCACACCGCGACAGCGAGGCTTGGATCCTTGATCTTGGTGTCGTTGTAGCCCACACCCAGCGACGTGAGTAGGTTGTTGGTGATCAACGCCTGAAGATCCATCTCGAAGCCCCGACCGGTGGCCTTCTTGGCATTGAGCAGGATGTTGGCATTGCCAGCGCCTCCCACTGCCGTGAGCTGGAGGTCCTTCACGTCGAAGTTGTAGACGCCGAAGTTCAGCCGTGCACGGCGTTCGAGAAGGTCCGCCTTGATACCGGCCTCATATGAGGTGACGGTCTCGGGCTTGGCCACAGACTTGCCGTTGAACGGGCCGGCACTCTGGACGCTGCTGCCTCGGAAGCCGGTGGCCACGCGGGCATAAAGGTTGGTGTTCTTGTCCAGGGCATACGTGCCCGATAGGTCCCAACTGCCCTTGTTGTCCTTTGGCGAGGCCGACAGGCTGCCACCAGGCCCTTCCGCGGCCAACAGTTGCGCCAGCGTGCACTTGAGTGGCCCGGAGCCCGGAATTCCCAGCGTGGGTCCGATGCACGGAACGAAGTCGGCAGTGTCGTAGGCCTCGACATCCAGCTTCTTCTTGTCCTGAGTGAAGCGAAGGCCCGCACGAAGCTTCAGTTCTGGCGTGGCCGTGTAGCTGATGGCGCCGAAAAGCGCATGGGCGTCGTTCTTTTGACGCACTCGTTGGTAACCAATCTGTGCGCCTGAGCCAGGCGGCGGCGAATCATAAGTAAAACTCTCGTAGCGATAGTCCTCCTTGAACAGGAACACGCCAGCCTGCCAGTCGAGCGGACCCTTGCTGTCCGACTCAAGGCGCAATTCCTGTGTCCATTGGGCGTGCTTGGGCATACCGTCTGCCGTCTCGACCGAGAACGGGACGACCCCCGGGCCAACGCCCGCGACCCCGCCATCGATGTCGCCTCGGCTGAAGGTCTTGATGTGTTCGTAGCCGGTGATCGAGTACAGCGCCAGACCCGGCGCGAGTGCCCAGCGCAAGCGCAGACTGGCGCCGAAGTTCTGCAGCTCGGATTCGTTCTTGCCATCAATCGAGATCTTCTTCGGATCGAACCCGGCCACCAGGTCGTTGGTGCCCGGCTGGATGATGTTGGCGCGGAACAGCCGCGCCGAGCCGTTGTAGTCGCGCGCATGCACGTTGAACAGTGCACTGAAGTCCTTGCTCGGCTCGAGCAGCCATTGCACACGAAGTGCGCTGTCGCGGTAGCCCTCGAGGTCCTGCGTCGGGCCGGCGGCAAAGGTGTTCTTGACCCAGTCGTTGCGGGTCTGGCTGAGCAGCGAGATGCGCAGCGCCGAGCCCGGCGCGGTGGGCATGTTGAGCGCGCCTTCGGCGTTGATCGTCGTGAAGGTGCCGGCCGACAGGCTGCCGTAGCCCTCGAACTTGCCGAGCACGGGCCGCACCGACTCGAACTTGACGACGCCGGCCGGCGTGTTGCGGCCGAACAGCGTGCCCTGCGGGCCGCGCAGCACCTCCACGCGTGAAAGGTCGAACGCGGGGAAGCCCTTCAGAATCGGGTTCTCCTGCACGATGTCGTCATACACCAGCGACACCGGCTGCGACGCGTTCAGGCGGAAGTCGGTGTTGCCGTAGCCGCGGATGTAGAAGCGCGGGAAGGCGCGGCCGAACGACGACTCGATGTTCAGGCTCGGCACGCGGCCGGACAGCATCCGCACATCCTGGCCGCTGGTGTTGAGCACGTCGAGCAGCTCGGACGGCAGCACGCTGATCGAGTTCGGCACCTGCTGCGCGTTCTCGACCCGGCGCTCGGCCGTCACGGTGATCGTCTGCAATTCGCCCGCGGGGGCCTGCTGAGCGAGAGCGGGGCCGGCGAGCGCGGCCAGCGCGGCGGTGGCCACGACACGGTGCGCAACGGGACGACGGGCAACACGACGGTGCATGGCGACTCCTCCTGGGGCGTGGTGGGTACGATCGAAGCTGCGGCATGATGAACGCTTGCCACGGCGCGGTCCATCGGTGCGAAAACCGACGACCCGCGTTCCGCAAACGATCGACGCGCCTTCGCAACACCCATGCCAGACCTGCCCGATCCCGCAGCGCTCGCCACTTGGCGCCGCGACGGCTATCTCGTGTGGCCGCGCTTCGCGGCGCCCGAGGCGGTTGCCGCGGTGCGGCAGCGAGCGCTCGACATCGTCGATGCCTTCGTGCCCGCCGAGAAGGCGGCCATCTTCTCGTCACGCGACCGTGCGAGGCTCGGCGAGGCCGCACTCGTCGAATCGGCCGACCAGGTGCGCTGCTTCTTCGAGGAAGAGGCGTTCGACGCCCAAGGCCAGCTCGTGGTGGACAAGGCACGGGCGATCAACAAGATCGGCCATGCGCTGCACGACCGCGACCCGGTGTTCGAGCGCTTCTCGCGCGATGCCCGGCTGGCGGCGTTGGCGGCCGACCTCGGCTTTGTCGAACCCTTGTTGATGCAGTCGATGCTGATCTTCAAGCAGCCGCGCATCGGCGGCGAGGTGGTCTGGCACCAGGACGCGAGCTTTCTCGCCACCGATCCGCAGAGCGTCGTGGGGTTCTGGTTCGCGCTGGAAGACGCGACGCGCGACAACGGCTGCCTCTGGGTCGCGCCGGGCGGCCATCGGGGCCCGCTGCGCGAGCGCTATGGCCGGGGCGCCGACGGTGCGCTGGTCATGGAGCGGCTCGACGACACGCCCTGGCCGAGCGCCGGGGCGACCATGCCGCTCGAGGTCGAGGCCGGCACGCTGGTGGCCTTCGACGGCCTGCTGCCGCACGCAAGCGCGCCCAACCGGTCGGACCGTTCCCGCATGGCCTATGCGCTGCACGTGGTCGAAGGCCGTGCGGCCTGGTGGCCGGGCAACTGGCTGCAGCGGCGCGCCGATGACCCGGCGCGCGGGTTCACGTACATGCGATAGCGCCGCAGCTCGCTTTGACGGCCGGCCGGCCCCGCGGCCGTCACGACTCAGCTCCTCAGCGCCGCCAGCACCTCGTCGAGCATCTTCTTCGCGTCGCCGAACAGCATGCGGTTGTTGTCCTTGTAGAACAGCGGGTTGTCGACCCCCGCGTAGCCGGAGGCCATGCTGCGCTTCATGACGATCGAGGTCCGGGCCTT
>Ga0209798_10000426_pt1 | contig 24952 bp, 20 predicted proteins | sample DOMMetBare3Fresh_FD_187475 | JGI IMG/M metagenome (GOLD analysis project Ga0209798, IMG submission 187475) | Wetland sediment microbial communities from St. Louis River estuary, USA, under dissolved organic matter induced mercury methylation -... | ecosystem: Environmental > Aquatic >... | reverse complement strand
TCTTGTTTCAATGGGAGCCGGCTTTTTGATACTGCTTTCCGGAACAGGTTTATTTGAAATGGTAGATGGCGTATTTCTCAACATTCTTATTCTTTTTTCTATTACCGTAGTAGTTGAATTTATTTTGCTGTACCTGCTTAACATGAAAATTGCCATACAAAAAACACTGATAACAGCTATCGTAATAAATGTTGCCAGCTATATCGTGTTCTATTTATTCAGTTTAGTTTTTTCCTATTGAATTTTAAAAGCAAAATAATAACCCTGTCGCTTGGTCATGGATTAAATGATCTTATCGCAGGATATTTCCTGGGAAGCTTTGCCGCTCAGAATAATAACCTGTTTCATGTTGGTCTTGCTATTACAGTTTACAATGTGCTTGCTTTTGGCGGGCAATATCCTGTAGCTATGTTAATTGAAAAGATCACTAACATAAAAAAAGTTATTGTTCTTTCTTACCTGTTAAATGTAACTGCAATAGCGATCTTTCTTTTTTTACCTGCTGTTGCTATTTTACTTGCGGGTATTGCTTCTGCAATTTATCATGTAGCCGGCGGCAGTTATTGTGGTGAAAATAATAAAGCAACAAATATTGGCCTGTTTGCAGCGCCGGGAATTGCAGGACTTATTGCGGGTGGTTTTTTATCATGGAACGGATTCAACATCATTCCGATTCTTTTACCAATTGCAATTGTTTTTCTTATTGTATTAACAAGAATACATTTCAACAAACAGTTTTCCGAAAAAAATATTACAGCGAATGATAAACCAACTAACGTCGTTGACCAGCATGATATCATCATGATCTTATTGTTGATAATAATTTCACTTCGCTCTGTTATATGGAATGTATTACAGTTGATCAATGAAAATAATTTTGAATGGTTGATTGCTATTGCTATAGCCGCCGTAGTTGGTAAAATAGCCGGTGGTTGGCTGGCAGATAAAATTGGTTGGAGGCTGTATGCAATTCTGTCTACAATGATCGCCACACCCTTGTTGACCTTTTTTAAAAAAGAGATGGTGATCTTTTGTATTGGCGTTGGCTTATTACAATCCGGTATACCTGCAACTACCAGTTTGCTGATACATTCCTTAAAAGGAAAAACAGCAAGAGGCATTGCGCTTTCATTTGGAGCAGCAATAATCATCGGTTCTGCCGCAAGTATTTTGCCGTCACAACTGGTTCTGCAACAAATCCCTTACATACTTCTTGCATCAATTCTCATCTTATTAATTTGTAATTATTGGTACAAAAGAATTGTAAGCCGCCCGGTCTGAGCTTCAGTTAATTGGTGTAATTTTAGCTGTAAAGCAACCAAAGCGGCTGCGCCTCCGATTATTTAAACGAAATATTTCAACCCTTGTTAACAGCCCGGGAATTGAGTGAACATATTGCAGGTTGTGTAAAGAACAGCAGGGATAGTCAAAAAACGATCTATAGTTCTTTCTATGGGTATGCTATGTCAATATGTGATCGTTATTCCGGTACAAATGATGATGCCATGGAAATTCTTAACGATGGGTTCTTGAAAGTTTTTAAAGAGATACATAAGTACCATCCGGCCTATGCCGATACAGTCGCTTCATTTAAAGGATGGGTGAGAAAAATTATGGTGTACACCGCTATCGATCACTACAGGAAAATTAAAAAACATCTTAATGGGCATGTTGACCCGGTTACATTGCAAGTGGCATCTTCACAGGAAACAGCTCTTGATAAACTCTCTTACCAGGAAATATTAAGAGCCGTGCAGAAATTATCACCGGCTTACCGCACCGTTTTCAATCTTTTTGTTATGGATGGAATGAGTCATGAAGAGATATCGAACAGGCTCGGAATTGCTGAAGGTACTTCAAAATCGAACCTTGCAAAAGCAAGAATGCATTTGCAAAAAATATTATTAAAACAACCCGAACAGGAATATAAACGAAATGCAGTCTGAGAATTTTGATAAGAAGATCAGAGATTCATTAAGCCAGCGTCCTCCCGGAAATGATAATCCCGAGTGGGATAAGATGGAGGCATTGCTTGATAAACATTTGCCTGTTGAAAAAAAGGACAGGAGAAGATTCTTTTTTATTCTTCTATTTCTTTTCCTTTTGACCGGCGGCGGCGCATTTCTTATTTGGCAAAATGTTGATAGGGATAAAAATAAGATCGCTGATATAAAATCGCAGGATAAAAAAACAGGAACAGCAGCGAGTACAAATTCTAAACCAACAACTGAAAACATTGATGCAAATAGAATAAATTCAGAAAAAGAAGCGAATGATCTAAATGATCAAACGAATTCTGTATCGAAGGAAATAACAGTTCCAAAGAGTGTAACCTCTTCAAATGATGATTCTCCTCCTGCTGAATTTACTGTTATTAATCCTTCGATCTCAAAAAAAGTAAAAGAGAAAAGAACTGATAAGCCTGTAATTGAAAATATATACCCGACAGAAAAAACAGATAATCGAACTGTTGAAAATAAAGAAGCGGATAAAAAGCAACGCGAAACTGAAAATGTTATAAAAACAGAAACAAATCCTGTTTTAACAGAAAGAAATGAAGTGACCAAAGCAGATGAATTGCAAAAACCAATTACAGAAAATAAGATCGCTGAACAAAAACCAGAAACCAAGGAGTCGCAACCAATAACAACTGAAAAATCAAACTCTCAAAAACAAAAAAATAAAAATTCATTTCTCAACAATTTATTTTTTGCTGTATCTGCAGGCCCTGACTTTAGCTCAGTAGGTTTTGATAATCCCGGGAAAATACAATTTGCATATGGCGCTGGTTTAGGTTATAAAATTTCAAATAAGTTTTCTGTAAGAACCGGTTTTTATTCCGTAAAAAAGGTTTATGCAGCAGATCCGGGCGATTACCACCCCCCCGCAAATTTTTGGGCATACTATCCAAACCTGGAAAACATCGATGCCGACTGCAGAGTATATGAGATACCTGTAATGCTGGATTATACCATCAGCAGCAATAAAAAACAAAGCTGGTTTGTATCGGGTGGAGTTTCAAGTTTATTAATGAAAGAAGAAACTTATGAATACTATTTTAAACCAAATTACAGCCCTACTTATGTTACCTATTCACGAACGATCAAAGATCAGAACAAACATTATTTCTCCCAATTAAATATAGCAGGTGGATATACAAGAAACATCAATAAAAATATCAGTGTGCGGGCAGAGCCATATATTAAAATAGCAATGAACGGTGTAGGCTTTGGAAAAGTAAACCTGAATAGCGGCGGTGTACTTTTTTCAGCCATCATTAAACCTTTTGCCAGGAAATAAGCCTGATATCCTTAAGGCAACCTTCTGAATAACATTTACGATAATACTAAAAACTCTTATGAGAAAAATAAATTTACTCTCAGTATTCATCTCATTTATTTTTACGATCATACTTTCATCCTGCGGAAGCAAAGGTGGCGGTGGTGGCCCAACCAATCCCTGCAGCGGCGTTACTATCATAGTTTCAGGAACTGTTACTCATACATCCGGACCGGGTCAAACAAATGGAAGTATCTCTGCTTCTGCAACCGGAAGCACTGGATTTACATTCAGTATAAATGGCGGAGCCTTTCAATCTTCGGGAAATTTTACAGGACTTTCAGCCGGTTCATATACCATCACTGCAAAAAACGGAAACGGATGCACCGGCTCAAATTCATTTACTGTAAATAATAATGACCCCTGCACTTCTGTAACTTTTACTGTTGGCGGCAATACAACAAATGCTACTCCATGTTTAACTACACCAAACGGCTCGATAACTGTAACCACAAGCGGTGGCGGCAGCGGCTTTACTTATAATTTAAATAATGGAGCATTCCAGGCATCAGCAACGTTTACAAATCTTGCACCGAATACTTATACAGTTGGCGCAAAAGAAGCAGGGGGCTGCATAAAAACATCGAGTGTCACAATTAGTCCAACTCCTCCGGGCACGTTGTTTTCAGCAGTAAAGACAATCATCACTTCAAATTGTGCAATATCAGGATGTCATTCAGGGGCTATTCCTACCGGCGGCTTAGATTTTACACAGGATTGTGTAATTGTTGCAAACGCAGCAAGAATAAAAGTAAGAGCCGTTGATGATTTCGGCACGGCTAATCAAATGCCGCCTCCGCCTGCTGCGGGACTAAGTCTCGCCAATAGAAATTCAATAACGAATTGGGTAAATGCAGGAGGATTGTATTCTAATTAATGAGCTTTTATTCGTGAAAAGTGAAACGTCAAACATGAGACTTATTTAACTTTTCAAGTTTGACGTTTTAATGTTTTCAAATAATCTCTTTCAGCTTCTCTATCACTGTATCTATTTCAGCAGTTGTATTGTGTTTGCTGAATGAAAAACGAACCGGGACAAGATTAGGATTATTATTAATAGCCCTTATAACATGCGAACCAACATCTGCCCCGCTGCTGCATGCACTGCCACCGGAGGCACAGATATTACTCATATCAAGATTGAACAGTATCATTTCTGATCTTTCTGATTTCGGAAATGAAACATTCAGCACAGTGTATAAACTTTTACCCATATAGTCGCCATTGAATCTTACACCCGGAATTTTTTTATTCAATTGTTCGATCATATATGTTTTTAATGATTGAATGTAAGCTGCATCCTTATCCATATTTGCTTCAGCTATTTCAAGCGCCTTGGCAAAACCAATTATTCCATAAAGATTTTCTGTACCGGCTCGCATATTTCTTTCTTGTCCGCCCCCATAGATCATCGGCTTCACTTTTATATTATCATTTACATATAAGATCCCTACTCCTTTTGGTCCGTGAAACTTGTGTCCTGCGCCAGTTGCAAAATGAACCGGCTTTTTTCTCAGGTCAATTTTATAATGACCAACAGTTTGCACAGTATCAGAATGAAATATGGCGTTGTATTTTTTACAAATTTCACCGGCTGCATAAATATCAAGCAGGTTGCCAATTTCATTATTTGCATGCATCAATGACACAAGGCATCTTTCCTTATGCGATGCCAATTGTTTTTCAAGATCACTAAAATCGATATGACCATCAGGCAACAATTTTACAAAGCTTGTTGTAATTCTTCCTTCATGATTCAAATGCTCGACAGCATGCAGCACCGCATGATGTTCGATCGGAGAAGTAATGATATGCCGGCATCCAAGATCACGAATAGAAGTTGAGATGGCCATATTATCACTTTCAGTACCACCACTGGTAAAAAATATTTCACCAGGATTTGCATTTAAAATTTTTGCTACCGTTTTTCTTGCATTCTCAATTGCAAGCCTTGATTCCCTGCCATAAGAATAAATAGAAGAAGGATTGCCAAAATGAGTGGTCATGTATGGCAGCATAGCATCAAGCACTTCTTTATCAAGGGCTGTAGTAGCGGCATTATCTAAGTAAATTCTTTGCATAAACTTAAAGAGTCGCAAAGATAATTAAATGGAGCTGAGTGATACATGAATTGCTATTAATATCCATTGAGAACATAGAAGACATAAAAGACCTGATTGGATAGTTGTATTGTCGCATGTATTAAAATCTTGCATAAAACAATTGAACTCTTTGAAAATCAGAGCGACAATTTTTTTAAACACAGCATAAAAGGTTTCGTAAATTGCGACAATACATACGTTGGCTGTAATAATATGAAGACTCGCATATTTGAATTATTATTTATTTTTCTTATCTCGTGCAACTCAAACAAGGTAGATAACGGCAGGATTATTACGCTTAAAGATACTTTGACAATTCACGACACAGTTTATGTTGATAGAAACTCTCTAGCTAATTGGCAAGAATATTTTGGACTGACTCACATTCCAGATAAAGACACAATTTGGTTTAAACAAGTGAGCTATTACTTAGACGATTCACAGTGTTCTGGTTTGGCTCGAGATTTTTATTATGGTTCACTTCGTCCAAGTGACGATGGAACAACAGATGAATTATTAAAGCTTGCCACCACTGATAACAACAAACTTCGGCCTTTTTACAGATGGTGTTTAAATATGACAATTGTAGTTCAGGATGGTGGTCTTGCAGAGCATACCGGCGTACCAGCCAGAAAATATGCTGAAAAATTTCCAAAGGAGTTTTTCGAATATATGGATAGCGACACATCTAAACAGAAGTATAACAATTGGGCAAGTTCTATTGGTTACAGCGGTTATTATAACTGGGACGATTATAAGAGGCCTAATAACATCATCATTAAACGTTTGACCATGATAATGAAGAGCAATTGTAAAGGCTGCAACGAAAAAATGTTGCGGCGTATTGACACATTTGCAAAAGACTGCTTTCGTTGAAAAAAAATACTACAGCCAACAATCGGTGACCGCTGCACAACTACTTTCCCCAACAGATGAGAATTGAAATATTCTGCCATTGTTGGTATTCAATTAAATAAACTGTTTCATCTTTAATACGTCTCAGCAACAACTGTGAAAAATTAAGGCAACACTAAAGTTTTGATGCATTACATTTTGAAATGGGCATTGACTGCTGATTTTTTTTCGTATAAATACCAAAACAAAAGATCAACTTAACAATTCTTTACCCCGGGATGCTTTTAATTGAGCAAAAAAAATCGGATTTTGTTTTAGCAAATTGATCCTTAAATTATCTTATTGACTAAATACCACACCTATGACAATATCTATACTCCGATCCGTGATCTTTTTAATGGCATTAACAGCTTGTAGTTCCCCAAAGACCAGCCTCCAATCAAATCTAATCAATGAATTGAATTCCGAAATACCGATGAATGTTGAAATAGATTCATTGCAAAAACCGCAATCACTGATGGAACTACCTCAATCTGAATATGGCGGATTTGTATTGAAGCCGGGTTTTTATGAAGCAGAATTCAAAACCTATTGTTTACAACCAGGCACACCAGATCCCAGGCAGGGCGATGCCTATTTGCAGGGCCCGGTTACAGGTTACCGAAGCGACATCGTTCAAACAGTGCTGCTCAATTCAAAAGAAAAAAAAGATATTGATCAGAAAAACATTCAATTGCTTTTATGGTCGATCGTAAGTGGTTCAAATTTCAATAGTCTTTCTTATGCAGTGCAAAATGATGCTGCAAAGCTTTTAACACAGAAACAGATATTTGAATTGAAAGGTGGAGTGCTGGGTGTTATCAAAAACGTTTCTTACTCAACCGGGTTATTGAATGCAAATAATGATATCAAAAAATTATTTGAAACAAGTGTACATTCTTACGAAGCATACGAAAGAATAGCTGTACGAAGTGAACAATCAAAAATTATAAGGAAAGGTGTGAAATACGACCAATGGTATAAACAAAAAGAAAATTATTATGTCCGATATTTTCCTGAGAGCTATAAAAAAGTAAAAATCCAGGTGTATGTACCTACCGACTTACTTGATGCAGATAACAAACTGAACAATGAGCATGTGGTTTTTGATCCTACCGGGCAACAAGCAATACCTGCTTTTACGAATGCACAGCGATTAGGTATCGGCACCGCAGTAATTGACATCATCAGAGCAGTGATCAAAACAAATAAACCACCTGTTCAGCCTAAAAAACAACCTGAAAAACCAAAAAACTCAAAGACCGGAGTTTAGATTTCCAAAAAATGAATAGTAACCGCTGCTTATAATCACATAAACTCCCCAATATCCTGCATGATGCGTGTAGCAATATGATTTGCCTTTGTTTCAAAATCACTTTCAGCATATATGCGGATGATAGGTTCCGTATTTGAAGTGCGGAGATGCACCCAATCATTATCAAATTCTATTTTTATTCCATCTTCAGTATTGATCGGATTCTTTTTATACTTCTTTTTTATTTTTTCAAAGATTGCTTTCACATCCACCCCATTATTTAATTCAATTTTATTTTTTGAAATAAAATAATCAGGATATAAACCACGCAACGATTTTGCACCAAACATTTGATTGGCAAGATGACTTAAGAACAAACCAATTCCTATCAATGCATCGCGGCCATAATGAAAATCCGGAACAATAATGCCGCCATTTCCTTCGCCGCCGATCACTGCATTTACTTCTTTCATTTTCTTTACCACGTTCACCTCTCCCACTGCGGATGAAAAATATTCGCCGCCATGCTTTATTGTTATATCTTTTAATGCCCGGGTACTGCTCATATTGCTTACTGTATTACCTTTTCTTTTACCCAATATATAATCAGCAATGGCAACAAGTGTATATTCCTCGCCAAACATTGAACCGTCTTCACAAACAAAACATAAACGATCCACATCAGGATCAACTGCAATTCCCAGATGTGCATTTTGTTTTACAACTTCACGGCTTAACTCCGACAAATGTTGCGGCAAGGGTTCAGGATTATGTGCAAAATTTCCATTCACTTCATCATTCAGTACGATCACATTTTCTACTCCTAATTTCTTAAGTAACGCAGGTACAAATGTAGCGCCGGTTGAATTAATTCCATCTACCACAATTTTATACTGCTGGCTGGCAATTGCATTCTTATTTACCAGCGGATAATTTAAAATGGCCTCAATATGTTTTTGCATGTACGAATTATCCATTGATACCTCGCCAAGCTGTTCAACACTATTAAAAACAAAATCTTCGTTTGCAGCTTTCTCAAGAACTTTGGCTCCCAGCTCTGCTGAAATAAATTCTCCGTCACTGTTCAACAGTTTGAGGGCATTCCATTCTTTAGGATTATGACTGGCAGTAATAATAATTCCGCCACCAGCTTTTTCTTCTTTTACCGCAATTTCAACAGTAGGTGTAGTGGAAAGTCCAAGATCAATGACATTGATCCCCATTCCTGTTAAGGTGCTTACTACAAGATCACGAACCATGGGGCCACTGATGCGGCCATCACGACCGATGACGATTTTTGTTTTGCGAGTCCCGACTTGTTGGGACGAAGCAATCTCCTCACTCTTATCGCCTATAATGATGCTTCCAAATGCAGCTGTAAATTTTATAATGTCGACCGGAGTTAAATTATTTCCCGAGTTACCACCAATTGTACCTCTTATGCCCGATATACTTTTAATAAGTGCCACGCTATATTAGTTTTTCTGTTTAATGGATTTGCAATTCAAAAATTCAGCAGGGATGCAAAAATAAGCTTTTAAAGGCTCAAAAGTTTTATTACTTCATCACTACATTTGCGCCATGTCAGAGCAGGCCTGGTACAAAGAGTGGTTCAATTCCCCATTTTATCACAAATTATATTTTGAAAGGGATGATAAAGAGGCTTCAGCATTTATTTTAAAACTGATCGATCATCTTAAGCCTGCCCCTGGAAGTTATATGCTTGATGTTGCCTGTGGCCGCGGCAGGCATAGCCGCATACTTGCAGAAAAAGGATTTAACGTAACCGGCATTGATATTTCTTTTGACAGCATTGCGTTTGCAAAAAAATATGAAAAAAATAACCTGGAGTTTTATCAGCATGATATGCGTTTGCCATTCCGGGTAAACTATTTTGATCACACATTTAATTTTTTTACCAGCTTCGGATATTTTAAAACAAGAAGAGAACATGATGATGCTATAAGAACAATTGCAAATGGATTAAAACCCAATGGGATTTTTGTGATCGACTACCTGAATGTTCATTACTCCGAAGACCATTTGGTGCATAACGAAGAAAAAACGATCAACGGCACCAGGTATGAAATTCGCCGCTGGCACGATGAAACACATTTCTATAAAAAAATAATTATCACAGATACGCTTTTACTTCAGGCAATTGATTATACTGAAAAAGTTTCCAAATTTTCTTTTGGCGATCTTAACGATATGCTTAGTTATCACGGCCTGCAGGTACAGGAAGTTTTTGGTGATTACCAGTTAGGAAATTATGATGTAAGAACAAAGCCAAGGCTTATCATTGTAGCAAAGAAAACGCTAACAGCTAAAAGCTAATGGCTAACGGCTTCCCTTATTGTTCATCAGCATCCACTTTCCCGTTTCATAAATAGCGGTGGTCACCTTGCTGATCTTATTTTTTATGGAATCCTGCTGAGCAAGAGTGTATGGGAGCACTTCACCGGCAACCGGGTATAAATGTTCTTCTGTAAAATTTATATTCTTGGTAAAATAATAAGTGTCGGTCACAATGCCGATACGTCCTTCGTCATGATAAATAATAAAGGCATAATTATTTTGTGTGGCGGGATGCAACAGGTTTCTTCCAAGAGTTGTGTTTACATAAGGCTGCTGTATCATCCCCGCAATGGTTGGCAACACATCAATTTGCGAAACTACTTCTGATCTTTTTTGCGGCGTCAATAAATAAGGAGCATAAAATAAAAGCGGCACATGTTCATCTGATAGTCGTTGCTCCGTCCATGCAGCAGGATACATTTCACTTGCATTACCCGAAACGCCATGATCGCCTATAAAAACAAATATCGTATTATGAAAATATGATTCGGCTTTTGCCGATTCAATAAATTTCTTAAAACAATAATCTGAATAGCGGAAAGCGTTGAATTCCCCTACTGATTCAAAACCGTATTTGCGCAATGTATCTTTTGGTAAAATTATTTCCTCAAATTCTTTGTCTTCTTCCGGTATCTTGAATGGCCGGTGATTGTCGGCAGTTTGAATAATTGCAAAAAATGGCTTTTGTTGTTTTGTAAAAACTTTATTTGCCTCAATAAACAGATTCTTATCACTGATGCCCCACACATTTTCTTTTGGCGAACTAAAACTTCCTTCCACATGCATTTGCAAGCCATCAATGTTTTGCAACAGCCCATGAAAATTATTGAACCCAGGATCGCCACCAAGGAAATACATTTTATCGTAACCCTCAAAATTGTTGATGATGGTATGCTGATTCAGTGCTTCCGGATTCCTTGTTGAAAATTTAGATAATTGTACATCCGGAATTCCGGTCAGCAATGCAAATAAACCACGAGCCGTAGAAAAGTGAGGTGAAAAACATTTCTCAAAGAAGATGCCACTATCCGCCATCTGGTTAAAGTAAGGCGTTGTGTTAAGCGGGTTACCGCTCATGCTGCTTTTATACATGCTGAATGATTCACACATTACCAGCACAACATTTGGTTTGCTTTCCAAAGCTTTTCCTTCAGGAAAAAATTCGCGGCGGTAGGAAAAATTATCTTTGTGTGGCAAAGACATCCAATCAGCCATGATAGAAAAATTTTCCCTTGCTTTATTTTCATTGAACTGCGGTTGGCGAAATCTCAGCGTTGTAAAAAAATTCTGAAGTGGGTTTAATGAAAGATAGCTTTTGAAATTATCATTCAGCTCAAATGCTTTTCTCCATTTTAAAGATGAAGGGCTGATGCTTCCGTAAATAAAGATCAGCAACAGTAACCCGGAAATAAAGAACCATTTTCTTTTATAAGGGATACCGTGGCCATCCGTTTTGGCGATCACCGTCCAATGCATGCGGCGAAACATCCAGCGAAAAAAAAGCACTGCTACTACCAAACCCAACAACATCCAGAAAATTGGATACGATTGCCACAGCATCGTCATTGAAATTTTGGCATCTTCCCAAAAATTGAGTGCACTGGCATTCAGCCTTGTCCTGTTGTATGCAAAATTTCCAAAGTCAGCGGCAAAAAAGAAAAACACAATAAACGTGATAATGGCCAAATACCATGTCCACCATTTTTTATTTTTTGCCGAAAAAAATGGTGAAAGGTTTGGAAATAAACTTATAAGAACGATTGGCAAAAGTATGATAGCGATCCAACGAAGGTCATACCGGATGCCAAGAATAAAAGACGGGATGAGATCACCAAAGCTGAGATCTTTTGGTTTAAATGAAAAATAAGTGGCAAACCTGAACATTGTAAATATCACCAAAAAGATGACAAGCAGATTTATCACCCACATGATCGTCTTTGGTATTTTAAACCTTATAAGCATGGAGGACTGCAAAAGAAAAGAAATTCTTTGTTACGGGCAACGACTAAGAGTTAATATTTTGCCCTTTACCTCTATTTTTGTCAAATGTTTTTGCTTCAAAACAACCTGACTGGCAAGTTAGAAGAATGGGATCAATGGCTTTTTATCCAGATAAATAATCACCAGAGCAATTCTTTTTTTGACAGTATTATGCCTTTTCTTCGAAGTGCTTATTCATGGGCGCCACTTTATCTTTTTCTGTTGGTTTTTATCACCATGAATTTCAAACGTGGCTGGTGGTGGTTTGTTTTTTTTCTTTGTACGGTTTCACTTTGTGATATGACAAGCAGTAAGCTGGTAAAAGAAGTATTTGAACGTTTGCGGCCCTGTGGCGATCCTGACTTTTTTCAATATGTGAACCTGCTGGTTGATCGCTGCTCAGGCACTTATAGCTTTACCTCTTCACATGCAGCCAATCATTTCGGCATGGCAACATTTATTTTTATTACACTTCGCCCGATAGTAAAAAAATGGCTGTGGATAGCTTTTATATGGGCAGCTATTGTTGGGTACGCACAAGTGTATATTGGTGTTCATTACCCTTTTGATATTTTGGGCGGTGCTGCACTCGGACTCTTCTTTGGATGGCTATTTGGCAGATTCTTTAACAAGCAATTCGGATTTGTTAACTTCGAATAATAACTAACTATCATTGTAATGGAGATTATCATTTTGCTCTTTCTTATTTTCCTGAATTCGTTATTTGTGATGTCGGAAATAGCCCTGGTCTCAGTTCGTAAAGCAAAGCTGGAATCAATGGCTGAAAAGGGCGACCTGAATGCAAAAAGAGCATTACAACTTGCCAATAACCCTGAACTTTTTTTATCAGCTGCACAGATCGGCATTACACTTATTGCAATTCTTACCGGTGTTTATTCCGGTGAAAGATTCAGCGTATATCTGGTTCCTTTATTTGAAAAAATAAATTTTCTTAAAGATTATGCCGAAGGCATTTCACTTACTATTGTAGTTGTCATTGTTACTTTTCTTTCTATCATTTTTGGAGAACTGATCCCGAAGAGAATTGCACTTCTGCGAGCTGAAAAAATTGCAAAGGCTGTTGCCGGACCGGTTTATTTCTTTGCCAAGATCACCCATCCATTCGTTTGGTTGCTTAGCAAAGTAAGTACTCTTTTCTTTTTCATATTTAATATAAAAAAATCAAAAGATGATGCGGTGACAGAAGAAGAAATAAAAACAATGATCACCGAAGGAACAGAAGCAGGAACAATTGAAGAAGAAGAAAGGGAGATCATCGAACGGGTTTTTCATTTGGGCGACAGGAACATCACTTCACTAATGACACACCGCAGCGATATTATCTGGTTTGATCTTGAAGACAATGAAGAAAAGATAAAACAAAAGATCGTTTCAGAGCCTCACTCTGTTTATCCTATTTGTGATGGCGAAATTGACAATATCAAAGGCGTTGTTTCAATTAAAGACCTGTATGTAACCGATGATATGACAAAATTCAAAGAAATGATGAAGCCGGCGATGTTTGTTCCTGAAAATAATTCAGCTTACCAGGTGCTGGAAAAATTTAAACAAACAAAACAGCATTCCTGTTTTATCGTGGATGAATATGGAACTATGCAGGGTCTGATCACTTTAAATGATATACTCGAAGCGATCGTTGGCGATATACCTCAACCGGATGTTACCGATTATGAAGTAACGGAAAGAGATGATGGCAGTTTTTTAGTAGATGCTCAAATTCCTTTTTATGATTTTCTTTCCCGCTTCGATAAAGAACAATGGATGAATGAAGGAGAACATGAATTTGATACGCTGGCTGGTTTTATTTTACATGAACTTGAACGCATACCACATGCAGGTGACAAATTTGAGTGGAAAGGTTTTCGTTTTGAAATAGTTGACATGGACGGTCATCGTATCGACAAAGTGTTGGTGCATATCAGTAAAGAATTAAGACTGGAGATGGATTAAGATGGTTAATTCTAAAAAGAAAACTCGGCATTTTTTGCGGGGTAATCCAGCTTGGTGCTTTTGCGGTTGCCATTTACGATCATGTGAATGATCTCCACCTGGTCGTCAAACATATCATGCATCAGCGTATTGACGATAGAAACTTTTTTTACTGAGCTAACATCATCAACCTGCAAATAAGAATAAACCACTACATCTTCTTTTTCATAACCCACAAAACTCATTTGAACCGGTTTACCGTCTATCGTTATTTGTAAATGAGATTTAATATAGTCAAAAATCTTTTTGTTGTTACCAGCCGTGTCCTTTCCGCCGACCAGGTCCACTTTGGATTTATTTACCTTAGTTAAAATGTTTTCAAAATCATCCCAAAAGGTTTTGCAGGTGATCTCAAGCGTTTTATCCGATGCATTGTGGTTTATTTCCACCGTTGCCAGGTGCAGGGGATGCAGGGCTTTGGGTGGATTCAGATCATCTTTCCCCCCGTTGGCAAACAAGGAAACAGAAAATACAGGTATTAGCAGCCATTTATAGAGTTCTATTGCCATTAACCAAATTAAATTTTATTACCACAAAAGTCTGCTTTATTTTGGTGACCTGTTCAGGATTGTTGTTAATATTTTATGGATGGTCTTATTGCAGGCAGGTTTCAACTATGAGTGATTTTCCGTTTTATTTCAGAATTGGCTGGCAGCATATTATAGGCCGTGATGCATTGGATCACCAGCTTTTTATTTTGGCGCTGGCCGCTATTTATGTAATAAAAGAATGGAAGCAGGTGCTTATTCTTGTCACTGCATTTACCATTGGCCATTCAATCACATTGTTTCTTAGTGTAAAAGAAATGGTAACGGTCAGTAGCAATTGGGTTGAGTTTTTAATACCGTGTACCATTATTTTTACAGCCCTCACCAATTTGTTTCTGAAAAAGTTCACACCGAAAACGATCCGAATCAATTATTTTTTAGCGTTGTTCTTTGGATTGATACATGGGTTAGGCTTTGCAAACACCATTCGAGTGGCATTGGCAAGCGATCAAAGTTTGGGTTGGGGATTGTTTGGCTTTAATGTGGGGTTGGAAGCAGGACAGATCATCGTTGTGATCATCATATTGCTGATATCATTTCTTGTTTTGAATGTTTTTAAAGCAAATCGCAGGGAGTGGGTGATTTTTGCATCGGGATGTGCATTCAGTGTAGCATTAAATATTGCCATTGAAAGATGGCCTTTTTAGATAAATCTTTATTCAATAAAACCTGTAACAAAAATGAAACGTATCATTTTATTTCTTGCTCTCAGTTTCGCAGTTTACGGTATTGCATTTTCCCAGGACATAAAAAATAATGCAAACAGTAACCACGCAAACAAGTTTGAGCAATTAGGAACCATTTTGCCAACACCAAATGAACAACGAACTGCCAGTGGCGCTCCGGGTGCCAAATATTGGCAAATGCGTGCTGATTATGATATCAAGTGTGAACTTGATGAAGTAAATAACAAACTCACCGGTTCAGAGATCATTACTTACTATAACAACTCACCGGATGTGCTTAGTTATTTGTGGTTGCAGCTTGATGAAAATCAGCACAGCACAGTTAACAATGCAAATTACCAGTCACAAAATCCAATGCCTGCCAATAACCAATCGACAGATAAAGTACTGGACAGGTATGATGAAAGAAAAAGTGATAACGGCTATGGTTTTAATATCACCAAACTGACTGATATTGCAGGCAAGCCATTGAAATATTTCATCAATAAGACCATGATGAAAGTTGATCTTCCAACTCCATTGAAACCAGGCCAAAAAATTTCTTTTAAACTTGATTGGAACTATAAATTAGCTAACCGCAGTGACTTTTTACGCTTTGGAGGTGCCAGAGGTGGTTATGAACCATTTGAAGATGGTAATAACAATTATACCATAACACAATGGTATCCCCGCATGTGTAAGTATGGTGATGAAATTGGCTGGCAAAACCACCAGTTCACAGGTACTGGTGAGTTCACTCTTAGCTTTGGAAATTTTAAAGTACAAATGACTGTGCCTGCTGATCATATCGTTGGTTCAACAGGTGAATGTCAAAATTATGCTGCAGTATTAACTCCAACGCAAATGGGTCGTTGGCAAAAAGCAACTAATGCTGATCAGCCAGTACAAATTGTAACATTAGATGAGGCATTGGCTGCATCAAAGGTTACCACAAATGGGAAAAAGAAGTCGTGGATCTATAAAGCTGACAATGTTCGCGACTTTGCATGGACAAGTTCAAGAAGATTTGTATGGGATGCAATGAAAACAAATGTGCAAGGAAAAAAAGTGATGAGCATGAGTTATTATGCAAAAGAAGCTTATCCTATTTACAGTAAGATTTCAACAAAAGCTGTTGCACATACCATCAAAACGTATTCTGATTTTTCAATTCCTTACCCCTACCCTGTTGCTATCAGTGTAGAAGGTAACCAGGGAATGGAATACCCGATGATATCATTCAATCCGGGTCGTGCTGAAAAAGACGGCACTTATAATGAAGGCAATAAAAATGCTGCAATTTTTGTGATCATACATGAAGTTGGTCATACATTTTTCCCTATGATCATTAACAGCGATGAAAGACAATGGACATGGATGGACGAGGGTTTGAATTCTTATATGCAATACCTGACACAGGAATTATGGGATAATAAATTTCCTTCAAATGGCGGTCCGGCATGGTCGATCACTGACTACATGAAGTTGCCAAAAGATCAGTTGGAGCCTATCATGACAAACAGCGAGAATATCAACAACTTTGGTTCTAACGCTTATTCAAAAGTTGCAACTGGTTTAAATATTTTAAGAGAAACCATTGTAGGACGTGAATTATTTGACAATGCATTTCGTGAATATGCAAAACGCTGGGCATTCAAACATCCAACACCTGCTGACCTGTTCCGCACTATTGAAGATGCAACAGGTGAAGACCTTGATTGGTTCTGGAGAGGTTGGTTTTATGGCACTGATGCATGTGATCTTGCGATCGATACAGTAAAACATTACAAACCTGATGTAAATGCCATTCCTGCCCGTACAAAGGATACAGTGATCATGCAGGCTTTGGCAAAACCACAGGTAACCCGTGATGATATTTCAAAAATGAGAAACAGAGAAGATAAGAAAATCGTTTTTGAAACAGATAAGGATACAACGCTTCGTGACTTTTATTGGAAGTACGACCGTGAAATTGAAAAGTATGATACAGCAAAATATGCTGTAACCCTCAAGCCAAACACAGAAGCACTTGATGCAGAAGGTCAAGCAAAATATGCAAATAAGAATTTCTATGAGATCACATTCAGCAATAAAGGTGGCTTGGTAATGCCGATCATTCTTGAATGGAAATACAAAGACGGTACGACTGAAATTGAAAGAATTCCGGCACAAGTATGGCGCAAGAATGAGAATAAAGTCATTAAATCCTTTATGAAAGATAAAGAAGTGGCTTCTGTAAAACTTGATCCGTACAATGAAACGGCGGACATCAATACAGATAACAATACTTATGGCGACATTAAAGAGCCAAGCAAGTTCAAATTGTTCAAACAAAAACAAAATGTTCCTCAGCCATCATTCCCTAATCCTATGCAAAAAGCAATGGAGAAAAAGGCATTCTGATAGCTGCAATATTCTTTTAAGAAAGCCATTGGGTCTTCCAGTGGCTTTTTTATTTACCGATTGTGGCAGGCAAATGCATTAAAAATTCTCTTTATACTAAAAATAGGAATACGGATGACACAGATCGATCGGATAAAAACTGTTTTTATTTGCAATATGATACATTGAGATCAATTAGAAATCGTAATCCATGAAAATCCGTCTGATCAGTGTCATCCGTGTTCTATTATTCTAACTTTTATGCTTTTGCCCTGACGATTGGGATGAATGGGCTTGTGATTTTACTTTTTTCATTTAGCTTTGAAACCCATCACATTTTTCAGTCTAAAAATTCACACACATGAAAAATCTTCTTTCTACTCTCTTTATGATCTTTACTGCCACCATTTTGTTTGCACAAAATGTAAATAATAATGCAGGCAGTAATCATGGCAATAAATTTGAACAAATGGGAGCAAATTTCCCAACTCCGAATGAATACCGCACAGCAAGCGGCGCACCCGGACCTAAATACTGGCAGCAGCGTTGTGATTATGATATCAAATGCGAATTGGATGAAAAGAATTTGAAGTTGACCGGAAGCGAAACAGTTACTTATTTTAATAACTCTCCGGATGTGCTTACATACTTATGGCTTCAGCTTGATGAAAACCAGCATAGCAGTGTCAACAATGCTAATTATCAAACAAGCAACGCAATGCAGAACAGGGTAACTCCCCAACAATTAGAAAGAGTTGCCGAAGCAACAACCGACAATGGTTATGGTTTTAATATTTTAAAATTAACTGACGCTACCGGCAAAAAATTATCATTCGACATCAACAAAACAATGATGCGGATAGAACTTCCTGCTCCATTAAAACCTGGTCAGCGTTTTACATTCAAGCTTGATTGGGATTATAAGATATCAGACCGTATGACCCGTGGTGGTCGCGGTGGTTATGAATTTTTCCCAGAAGATGGCAATCATGTTTTTACTATGGCACAATGGTATCCGAGGCTTTGTGTTTATAGCGATTTCCAGGGCTGGCAACATCACCAGTTCACTGGCCGTGGAGAGTTTGCTCTTACATTCGGAAATTTTAAAGTGCAAATGACAGTGCCAGCCGATCATGTTATTCTTTCAACAGGTGAAGGACAAAACTATTCAGCGGTATTAACACCTGCACAGCTTGCAAGATGGAATAAAGCACAAGCTTCAAAAGAGCCAATTGAAGTAGTAACATTAGAAGAGGCTAAAGCTGCTGAGAAACAAAAAAGCGACAAGAAAAAGACATGGATATTCAAGGCTGATAATGTTCGTGACTTTGCGTGGGGCACATCACGCAAATTTATATGGGATGCATTGGCAACAAAGATCGAAGGGAAAAAGATCATGTGTATGAGCGGCTATCCAAAAGAAGCGTATGGTTTGTATAGAAAGTTTTCAAGCAAAGTAGTTGAGCATACTATTCAATCGTATTCAAAATTCACGATCCCCTACCCTTATCCTGTTGCACAAAGTATCGAGGCATCAAGCGGTATGGAATACCCGATGATCTGTTTTAATAATGGCCGTACAGAAAAAGACGGCACTTATGCCGAAGGAACTAAATATGGAATGATCGGTGTAGTTACACATGAAGTTGGCCATAACTTTTTCCCGATGATCATCAACAGCGACGAACGTCAATGGAGCTGGATGGATGAAGGGCTGAATACTTTTGTACAATATCTTACGCAGGAACTATTTGATAATAAATATGCAAACCGCAGAGGTCCCGCAGCATTTATCACTGATTATATGAAGTTGCCCAAAGATCAGCTTGAGCCTATTATGACCAACAGTGAAAACATTGTTCAGTTTGGCCCTAATGCTTATTCAAAACCTGCAACCGGTTTAAATATTTTGAGAGAAACAGTAATGGGTCGTAAGAGTTTTGATTATGCATTTCGTGAGTATGCAAGAAGATGGGCTTTTAAACATCCTGAGCCTGCTGATTTCTTCCGTACTATGGAAGATGCAAGCGGTGAAGACCTTGATTGGTTCTGGAGAGGTTGGTTTTACAGCACCGATGCCACTGATATTTCATTGGACAGTGTGAGATATGCAAAGGCCGATGTGAATTTTGTTGCTGAACCAACAAAAGAATCTGTAATGAAGCGCAGTATTGATAAACCTATTCTTGTACCTGATAATGATCTTTCGAAGATCAGGAACAGGGAAGACAAGAGCATAAAATTTCAAACTGATGCCGATACATCGCTTCGTGATTTTTACTGGCGTTATGCAAGAGGAATTGAACCATATGATACAACACAGTATAGTGTTACTATTCCTGCAAATAACCCTGAGCCGCTTTCAGATGCGGAAAAACAAAAGTATGCGAATACAAATATGTATGAGCTTACATTAAGCAACAAAGGTGGTCTTGTAATGCCAATTATTATTGAGTGGACATACAAAGACGGCACTACCGAAATTGAAAGAATACCAGCACAGGTTTGGCGTTTGAATGAAAACAAAGTTGTAAAAACATTTATTAAGAACAAAGAAGTGTCATCAATAAAGTTAGATCCTTACAAAGAGACTGCTGATATTAACGATAAAAACAATTCATGGAATGTGATTCCCGAGCCTTCGAAGTTCACAGTATTCAAAGGAAGAATGGGTGGAGGAAGAGGCGGGCAATCACAGGCAGGTAATCCAATGCAGAAATCAACAGAGAAGAAGAAAGCGTTTTAAAAAATATCCTTTATTAAATATAAAAGCCACTTCAAATGAAGTGGCTTTTTGCTTTTATAGATAATTGAACTTAATATCCCGTTCTACCATCTCTCACCTTGATCTTCTTTTTGCCGGCATTCTTTTTTTCGTAATCAAGTACGGCCTGTGGTTTTGCAACTGTTTTCTTTCCGGTTGTATCAGATACTGCCGTCTTTGTATTACTGCCTTTAATATCAATTGGAGCTAACTCATCTTCCGCCAATCCCGCAACAACAAGTTTATCATGCCTGTATTGTTCTGTTTTTACAATGGTTCCAAGATCGGGATCAAAAAATTTCCAGATACCATGACGAAGTGTATGACCATCTAATTTTATTACTTCTTTTCGTATTACCCTATTCGGGTCATCAAGACCAAAAATGTCAATTGTATCATAAGGATTATCGGGATTCACAGCCTTCCAGCTTTCTTCACGAAGTGGTTGGCCAAAAGCTGTATAGTATATGCTGCGGCCATTTTTATTTCCCCAACGATAGTTTTCTATAGAAAGCAGATCGCCATCTAAAGTAAACTGTTGCCACTGACCTTCTTTCTTATCATTTATAAAAACCCCTTGCTCTTCATAACCCTTTTCGCCACGCAGGGGCGGTTTTTCCACTACCCAGCGGCCTTGCTTCATTCCTTTCATATCCATGCAATTCAGGGTATCTCCTTTCACGCCAATGATAAAGGTTTTGCACTGAGAGAACCCCTTTATGGAAATCAAAAGAAATATACCAAGTATGTATCGCATAGTTTAGTAAGTTTGAAGTGATAGCTGCGAGCCATAAGCTACAAGCTCTGAGCCAAACACACAAAATTAATAACGAAAAACGACTGCTTTTATGTTTTCCATGTTAAATTTTCAACACACAAGACTATTTGTTTTATTCATCGCATTTGCAAGCTTGCACATTAGCACATTTGCTCAGGTAAATCCAACATCCGCAGAGGAAAGGATGAAAAAAGTGAAACAAAGGAAAGAACTTGAAAAAAGATCTGTTGTAAATGACATAACCTTCCGCAATATCGGGCCTGTAACAATGAGCGGCAGAGTTGTAGATATTGAAGCAAACCCCGATGATCCTACTGAATTTTATGTTGCATATGCATCCGGCGGTTTATGGTACACAAAAAATAACGGACTTTCATTCAAACCAATTTTTGATTCGGTAGATATTCTCACAATCGGTGACATTGCAGTTAACTGGAAAAACAAAACGATCTGGGTTGGAACCGGCGAAGTGAACAGCAGCCGCTCATCTTATTCCGGTATTGGTGTTTATAAAAGCAGTGATGCTGGCAAAACATGGGAGTATCTCGGTTTGCCGGATTCTCATCATATTGGTAAAATACAATTACATCCAACTGATGACAACACCGCATGGGTAGCAGTACTTGGTCATTTATATTCTCCAAATAAAGAACGTGGTGTTTACAAAACAACCGATGGCGGTAAAACCTGGAAACAAACTTTATACATTGATGAAAATACCGGTGCAGTGGAAATGGATATCAATCAGCAAAATCCAAATGAACTATATGCTGCTGCATGGTATAAAACAAGAACTGCATGGAATTTTGAAGAAGGTGGAAGAACAAGTGGCATTTATAAAAGCACTGATGGTGGTAATACATGGAAGCTGATAAGCGGTGACAACTCAGGTTTCCCGGCTGGTAATGGTGTGGGGAGAATTGGATTATGTGTTTATGCAAAAAATCCGCAGATCGTGTATGCTATTCTTGATAATCAAAATAACAAACCTGATACTGCAAGAAGAGATACAACAACTTTCAGAACTGATGATTTTAAAGGATTGACAAAAGAACAATTTGCCCAGCTTGACAGTAAAAAGCTTGACACATTTTTATCAAGAAGCAGAATGTATCCGAGATATACATCAAAACTTTTGAAAGAATGGGTGGCAAATGATAAGTATAAACCAACTGTGCTGTATGATTTTTTAAATGTCAATACAGGTTTTGAATCAAATCCGATCGGTTGTGAAATTTATCGGAGTGATAATGGAGGACAAAGCTGGAAAAAAGTAAATGAGAAGGAGATCCCGATCTTTTTTACTTACGGATATTATTTTGCCAAAATATATGTGTCACCATACAATGAAAATAAAGTGTATGCACTGGGCTTTTCATCACAGCTTTCAACAGATGGTGGCAAAACATGGAAAAACATGGATAAAAATAATGTGCATGCAGATCATCATGCATTGTGGGTGAATCCAAAAAAAGATTCTTACCTCATTAATGGAAATGATGGTGGTGTAAATATTACTTATGATGATGGTGAAGTTTGGTTTAAAGCAAACACTCCGGCTGTTGGGCAGTTCTATGCAATAACAACAGATAATGCAAGACCATATAATGTTTATGGCGGCTTGCAGGATAATGGAGTGTGGTATGTTCCGTCGCAAAGCGGACGTAATCCTTTTGCAGGCTCTGGTCTTGGGCAAACTGTAGGCGGTGAAGTGAATATTGGTGGCGGCGATGGTATGAATGTGCAGGTAGACCCAAGAGATAATACAACCACTTATTATGGATCACAGTTCGGAAATTATTCAAGAACAAACAGGATGACAAGAGAAGGTACAAGAAGAATTACACCAAGACATGAACTGGGTGAATTTCCTTATCGCTTCAACTGGCAATCACCAATCCAGATCAGCAGTCACAATCCTGATATTGTTTATTTCGGAAGCAATCATTTTCATCGCAGCATGAATAAAGGCGATACAATGATCACGATGACACCCGACCTGACAAACGGAGCCAAAGGTGGTAATGTTCCTTATGGTACACTTACTACAATTTCTGAATCGCCAAAAAGATTCGGTTTGGTTTATACCGGCACTGATGATGGAAACATCCATGTGACAAAAGATGGCGGTTATACATGGGAGCAATTGAATCAAACCGGAGCTGTTGAAGTAAAAAGTAAAAAGTCAAAAGTAAAAACTACCGACTCTCGACTCAAGACTAATAATCTTTGGGTAAGCCGTGTCCTTGCATCACAACATAAAGAAGCAAGAGTGTATGTCACATTAAACGGTTATCGCTTTGATAACTTTGCTCCTTATGTATATGTAAGCGATGATTATGGAAAAACATGGAGCCAAATTGGAAAAGATCTCCCTAATGAACCTGTGAATGTAATTCGTGAAGATCCAAAAAATGATAGCATACTTTATGTCGGCACTGATGGCGGTTTATATGTAAGCTTTGATAAAGGAAATAGTTTTATGATGTGGAATAAAGGTTTACCGAAATCAGTTCCTGTTCATGATATAGCAATTCAACAAAGAGAAAATGAAATTGTGCTTGGCACACATGGCCGCAGTATTTACATTGCCAGGCTTGATGAAGTACAGAAGAAAGCAAAAAAGTAAAATATCTTACAGGTAAAAAATTAATTAAGTTGCCCCGATCAGATCGGGGCAACTTTTTTTGATAAACTACTTTTACTGAATTTTATTTACCGTCATTTCTCTTGTGATGTTTTCACTAACCCCGGCCAGATAAACTTCAGTCCTGTTATTGCTAACAGCTTTTACTTCAAAACGAAGACCGCCTTCTTCTATCTCTTCTTCAGTATCGATACGATACTTACGGGAAATAGTTTTACCCGCTAGCTTCTCAGAAAACAAAATTGTTCCTGACGCATCTCTGATGGTGATAATAAAATTTTCAGCCTCAGGTTTCGTAATGTTGATCTCAAATACAGGATTATTCTCCTGGAAACCCAGGTATTTGATCTCAACTCCTTGTTCAGTTTTCTTATCCATAGCGATAACAGGGTTTGTAAACGCCATACTGAAAACTGATGCGATCGCAATGATGATTGCTTTTTTACTGTTCATTACTTTTTTCATAGTCATAATGTTTAATAGTTAAAAAAATAGTTGCATGGAAACAATCGTAACGAAGCAAGCAAAAGGGCAAGTTGTGACCGGCAAGTAACTTTTAAATGTGAGTCTCAATGCCGGTGTCAGAAACCGGAGAGTTGTTTGGCTGGTTGATGATGTAAAAATATGCCCGGTAAGTAATACGAAGAAATCAACTTCATCGTGGTTTCAAGACATCCAAATAGCAAATTCAAAATTGAAACCCTTAGCTATAAACAACTTATAAATTAAATGATGATGACAGCCAAGCACGAATTATTCTTTTGCTAAAGGCTGTCATCACCAGAAACCTGTTTATAATTTTTAATAACAATAATAATCTACGGCTGCCTGTGCTTCAATATAAGTCAGCCAGTATTCTTTTACCTCAGCAGTAAATGTTATTCCGTTTGAACGGTTGTAAAAGTCTCTGAGTCCATAGTTACTGAAATTACCATATACAGTTGTGCCCTCATACGGTTTATAACCATTATATGCACGAAGAACAGTGTAGCCATAATCTGTTTCCACTACATAATAATTGCAGTATGAATCGCTGTACACTACTTCACCCCTTTCTTTATTTAACCAGTAGCTTTCATCTATATACCCACGGTTTTTAACACAACCTGTAAAAAATACAAGAAGCCCGACGGTCATTATTGATAATGTAAAAATTCTTTTCATAATCTTAGCTTTTAAGTTTATAATTTGTGATCAATCATTACTGATACAGATTGCAAACAGCTTGCA
>Ga0209798_10000425_pt1 | contig 25040 bp, 22 predicted proteins | sample DOMMetBare3Fresh_FD_187475 | JGI IMG/M metagenome (GOLD analysis project Ga0209798, IMG submission 187475) | Wetland sediment microbial communities from St. Louis River estuary, USA, under dissolved organic matter induced mercury methylation -... | ecosystem: Environmental > Aquatic >... | reverse complement strand
CGGATGATCTCGTCGCGCAGGGTCTGCGACCGCGGGTCGACCCCGTCCACGAGAAGCTGCAGCGCGGGCCCGCTCGGCGCCGAGCGGGTCAGGAGGGCGCGGCCGTCGGCGCTCTCGCCCGGGACCTGTGGCGCGTCCCCGGCCTCGAGGCGTTCGAACAGGCCGTCGCCGCCTAAGGCCCCGGTCGCGGCGCCGAAGCCGGCGACGACGAGGACGAGCCAGACGGCGGCGAACCGGAGGGCATGACGGGCGATCACCCGTCCGAGCGCGTGCAGCACCCGGCTAGCGTGGCAGGCGTGAGTGACCTGTTCTCGCCGGACCCCGACGACACGACCGGAGCGGGTGACATGTCCGTCGGCGCGCGAGCACCGCTCGCCGTCCGGATGCGTCCGCGGTCGATGGACGAGCTCGTCGGCCAGGGCCACCTCCTCGCGGCCGGCTCGCCGCTGCGCCGGCTCGCCGACGGCGGCGCCGGCCCGGCCGGGCCCGCGTCGGTGATCCTCTGGGGCCCGCCCGGGACCGGGAAGACGACCCTCGCCCACGTCGTGTCACGCTCGACCGGACGCCGGTTCGTCGAGCTGTCCGCGGTGACGGCCGGCGTCAAGGACGTCCGCACGGTGATGGAGCAGGCGCGGGACGCCCGCGACCTGAACGCGCGCGAGACGGTCCTGTTCCTCGACGAGATCCACCGGTTCACCAAGGCCCAGCAGGACGCGCTGCTCCCCGGCGTCGAGAACCGCTGGGTCGTCCTCGTGGCGGCGACGACCGAGAACCCCTCGTTCTCGGTCGTGTCGCCGCTGCTGTCGCGCTCGCTGCTGCTCACCCTGCGCCCGCTCACCGACGAGGACGTCGGGGCACTCCTCGACCGGGCGGTCTCCCACGAGCGCGGGCTCGGCGGCGCCGTCCGGCTCCACGACGACGCGCGGGCGCACCTGGTCCGGATGGCGGGCGGGGACGCGCGCGCGGCGCTGACGGCGCTCGAGGCCGCGGCCGGGGCCGCGCTCGAGGAGACCCGGGACCGGCCCGCGCCCGTGACCCTCGGGACGACGGAACGTGCCGTCGACCGGGCCGCCGTCCGCTACGACCGGGCCGGCGACCAGCACTACGACGTCGCGAGCGCCTTCATCAAGTCGATGCGGGGGTCGGACGTCGACGCGTCCCTGCACTACCTCGCGCGGATGCTCGAGGCGGGGGAGGACCCCCGGTTCGTCGCCCGCCGGATCATGATCGCGGCGAGCGAGGACGTCGGGATGGCCGACCCGAGCGCGCTGCGGACGGCGGTCGCCGCCGCCCAGGCGGTGGCGATGATCGGAATGCCGGAGGCGCGGATCATCCTCGCCCAGGCCGTCGTCCACTGTGCGCTGGCCCCCAAGTCGAACGCCTCGTACAACGGCATCAACGCCGCGGTCGCCGACATCCGGGCCGGCCTCGGCGGCCCCGTCCCGTCGCACCTGCGCGACGCGCACTACGCGGGGGCCGGCAGGCTCGGGCACGGCACGGGCTACCGCTACGCCCACGACGAGCCGCTCGGCGTCGCGGCGCAGCAGTACGCGCCCGACGGCGTCGACGGCCGCGAGTACTACACGCCGACCGACCGCGGTTTCGAGCGTGAGCTGACGACGCGGCTGGCCCGGCTGCGCGAGATCCTGCGCCGCCGGCGCTGACGAGCCGGTCCGGACGACGTCCGGCGATGCCCGGCCCGGTCGGTCCGACCGTCGCGCCGAGCAGGCCGCGGTCGAGGCGATAAGGTCAGCCAGGTAGCCAGACCGTCCGTCCCGTCCCAGCGCAGGGGAGCAACCGCATGTCTGCCGGCGACGTCGCAGGGCTCATCGCGGCCTTCGCGTTCGTGCTGCTCGTGGGCTTCATCGCCTACCCGCTCGTCAAGCTCGGCAAGGTCCTCGAGGAGACCCGGGTCACCGTGCGCGGGATCTCCGACGGGACGGTCCCGCTGCTGTCCGAGGTGACCACGACGGTCGCGAGCACCAACGCCCAGCTCGTCAAGGTCGACTCGATCACGGACAACGTCGCGCAGGTGTCGACGAACGTCTCCGCGCTGACGGCCCTGTTCGCCGCGACCCTCGGCTCGCCGGTCGTCAAGGTCGCCGCGTTCAGCTACGGGGTGCGACAGGCGATGAGCGGCCGCTCGTCGTCCGACCGTCGCCGGCGGGGCTGACCGGTGAGGCGGGTGTTCTGGATCGCCCTCGGCGCGACGGTCGGCATCCTCGTGGTGCGCAAGCTGTCGAGGACCGTCGACCAGTACTCTCCCGAGGGGGTGGGCCGGTCGCTGTCGAACCTCGCCCACGCGGTGCGCGAGGCCGCGGACGTCGTCCGCGAGGGGATGGCCGAGCGCGAGACGGAGCTGCGGGCCGCGCTCGGGGTCGACGCCGGGACGATCGACGCGGAGCGGGCCCGGACCCTCCTCGAGGACCCGACGGGAAACCGCCGCGACCGCTGACCCCGGGGTGGGGCACCCTGGTCGGACCGCACCGACCACATCAGTGCTGTGAGCGCATGACGACGACCGGGAGGTCACCCGCGATGGAGACGGCCGAGATCCGCCGTCGCTGGCTGCGCTTCTTCGAGTCCCACGGGCACACCGTGGTTCCGAGCGCGCCGCTGCTCTACGACGACCCGACCCTGTTGTTCGTCAACGCCGGCATGGTGCCGTTCAAGCCGTACTTCCTCGGTCAGGAGACCCCGCCGTACCCGCGCGCGACGAGTGTGCAGAAGTGCGTGCGGACCCTCGACATCGACGAGGTCGGCAAGACCACCCGGCACGGCACGTTCTTCCAGATGAACGGGAACTTCTCGTTCGGGGACTACTTCAAGGCCGGCGCGATCGAGCTCGCCTGGCAGCTCGTCACGGGTGCGCAGTCCGACGGCTACTACGGCTTCGACCCGGACACGGTCTGGGTCACCGTCCACGAGGACGACGACGAGGCCATCGACCTGTGGAAGAGGATCGCGGGCCTGCCGGACGCGCGGATCCAGCGGCGTGGCCTGGCGGACAACTACTGGCACATGGGTGTGCCCGGCCCCGGCGGCCCGTGCAGCGAGATCTACATCGACCGTGGCCCGCAGTTCGGCGCCGACGGCGGCCCGGTCGTCGACGAGGACCGCTACCTGGAGATCTGGAACCTCGTCTTCATGCAGTCCGAGCTCTCCGCGGTGCGCAGCAAGGTGGACTTCGACATCCGTGGCGACCTGCCCGCGAAGAACATCGACACCGGCATGGGCCTCGAGCGCGTCGCGTTCCTGCTCCAGGGCGTCGACAACATGTACGAGATCGACGAGATCTTCCCCGTCATCCGTCGTGTCGAGGAGCTGTCCGGCCGCAAGTACGGCTCCGACCATGACGACGACGTGCGGATGCGGGTCGTCGCCGACCACGTCCGCAGCGGGCTGATGCTCATCGGGGACGGCGTCACGCCGTCGAACGAGGCGCGCGGCTACGTGCTGCGCCGCATCCTGCGCCGGGTCGTCCGCTCGGTTCGCCTGCTCGGGGTCGAGGACCCCACGCTTGCCGACCTCACGGCGGTGAGCAAGGAGCGGATGAAGGCCTCCTACCCCGAGCTGGAGAGCGGCTTCAACCGGATCCGGCAGATCGTCGAGGCCGAGGAGGAGGCGTTCCGGCGCACGCTCGCCGCCGGCACGACGATCCTCGACGTCGCGGTGGCCACGGCGAAGTCGAGCGGCGCGGCGACCCTGTCCGGCGCGCAGGCGTTCGCGCTGCACGACACGTACGGCTTCCCGATCGACCTCACCCTCGAGATGGCGGCCGAGCAGGGGCTGCCCGTCGACGAGAACGAGTTCCGCCGGCTCATGACCGAGCAGCGGCAGCGCGCGAAGGCGGACGCGACGGCGAAGAAGACCGGTCACACCGACCTGTCGAACTACCGGCTCATCGCCGACTCGATCGGCCGTGCCGTCGAGTTCACCGGCTACGACGAGGTCGTCTCGGCGGCGCGGGTGGCAGGGCTCGTCGTCGACGGCGAGGTGGCGCCGGCGGCGTCCGAGGGGATGCGGGTCGAGGTCGTCCTCGACCGCACGCCCTTCTACGCCGAGGGCGGCGGCCAGCTCGCCGACTCGGGGACGATCGAGCTCGACGGTGCGGTGGTGGAGGTGGAGGACGTCCAGTCCCCGATCACCGGGGTCGTCGTCCACCGGGCACGCGTCGTCTCCGGGGAGATCCGGGTGGGTGGCGAGGCGCACGCGCTCGTGGACGTCGAGCGGCGCAAGGCGATCAGCCGCTCGCACACCGCGACGCACATGGTGCACAAGGCCATCCGCGAGGCGCTCGGCGACACCGCGACCCAGGCGGGCTCGGAGAACGCCCCGGGCCGGTTCCGGTTCGACTTCCACTCCGGCTCGAGCCTGCCGGTCAGCGCGCTGCGCGACGTCGAGGCGCGGGTCAACGCCCTGCTCATCGAGGACCTCGAGGTCCACGCGGAGATCATGACCCAGGACCAGGCCCGGGCGGCGGGCGCGATGGCGCTGTTCGGCGAGAAGTACGGCGACCAGGTCCGCGTCATCTCCGTCGGCGACTGGGCCCGCGAGCTCTGCGGCGGCACGCACGCGCGACGGTCCGGCCAGCTCGGCATCGTCCGGCTGCTCGGCGAGGGCTCGATCGGGGCCGGCGTGCGGCGGGTCGAGGCGCTCGTGGGGTCCGACGCGTACGCCTGGTCGGCGCGCGAGCACGTGCTCGTGTCCCGGCTCACCGACGTCCTCAAGGTCCGGGCCGAGGAGCTGCCCGACCGGGTCGGGGCGCTCGTCGCCCAGCTGCGCGACGCGCAGAAGGAGATCGACGCGTTCCGCGCCGGTCAGGTCCTCGCGGTCGCGGGCTCGCTCGCGGCCAAGCCGGTCGACGTCTTCGGCGTCGGCGTCGTGACGCACGACGCGGGGGAGGCCTCGGCCGAGGACATCCGCAGCCTGGCCCTCGACGTCCGCGGCCGGATGCCGACGGACCGGCCCGCCGTGGTCGCCGTCGGCGGGATCGCCAAGGGCCGTCCGCTCGTCGTCGCCGCGACGAACGAGGAGGCGCGCCGGTGGGGCGTCGGGGCCGGTGACCTCGTCAAGGTCGCGGCCGCCGTCCTCGGTGGCGGCGGCGGCGGCAAGGCGGACGTCGCCCAGGGCGGCGGTACGGAGGCCGGGCGGCTCGGCGAGGCGCTGACCCGCCTCGAGCACGCGGTCGGCGAGCGTGTGACGGCGGGCCGCTGACCGGGGCGGACGGCTCCCCGCAGCGGTCGGTGCGGCGCGGGGTCCGGCTCGGCGTCGACGTCGGGAGCGTGCGCGTCGGGGTGGCCAGGAGCGACCCTGCGGGCATTCTCGCGACGCCCGTCGAGACCCTGCGCCGCGATGTCCGAGCGTCCACCGATGTGTCGCGGCTGGCCGTGCTTGTCCGGGAATGGGATGTTCTGGAGGTCGTCATCGGCCTTCCGGTGACCCTGTCGGGCGTCGAGGGGGCAGCGGCGGAGGCGGCGCGCGGTTACGCTGACGCCGTTGCGCAGGCGGTGGCACCGGTCCCCGTGCGGCTCGTGGACGAGCGGCTCTCGACGGTGACCGCGACCACTGCTCTGCGCGGCGCGGGGGTTGCGGGCCGCAGGCATCGCGGCGTCGTCGACCAGGCGGCAGCGGTGGTGATCCTGCAGTCAGCGCTCGACGCCGAGAAGGCGTCGGGGCAGGCACCCGGGTCGGTCGTCGTCCCGGGTCCGGTACCGGAGGGTTCGGCGCCGGAGGATGCTCGGGAGGCATGACGTGGTGAGCGACGTCCAGTTGCCTGGGGCACCCCCGCCCAGCGCGCGGGTACGGCGCAGCGTGCGGGCGCAGGAGAAGCGTCGCAAGCGCCGTCGGCAGCGCTCGCGGGTCGCCGTGCTCGTCGGGCTCGCTCTCGTCGTCGTCGCGGGGGCGCTCGTCTGGTGGGGCGCCAAGCCGATCATCGCGAGCATCACGGCCCCCGACGACTTCCCCGGCCCCGGCTCGGGCAGCGTCATGATCACCGTGCCCGAGGGCGCGACCGGCCGGCAGATCGGCCGGGTCCTCGCCGACCAGGGCGTCGTGAAGTCGGCCAAGGCCTTCGTCGAGGCCGCCAACGCAGACCGCCGCGCGGCCGGGATCCGTCCCGGCACGTACGAGATGCGGCTCGAGATGTCCTCACCGGGCGCGATCGCGCTCCTCGCCGAGCCCGCGAACCGCATCAGCAAGACCTTCACCGTCGCCGAGGGCAAGCGGGTCAGCGAGATCGTCGACATCATCGCCAAGGCCGGGATCCCCAAGGCCGACCTCGAGGCCGCCGTCGCCGACCCGGCGCTGATCGGCCTGCCGGACTACGCCAAGGGCGCGAAGGACGGCGTGAGGAACCCGGTCGAGGGCTTCCTCTTCCCGTCGACCTACGAGATCGAGCCCGGCGACACCGCGGTGACCGTGCTGACCCGGATGGTCGCGCAGACCCAGGAGGAGCTGTCCGCGGCCGGCGTGCCCGAGGGCAAGGAGTGGGACGTGCTCCGCACGGCGAGCATCCTGCAGGCCGAGGGCGGCAAGGAGTCCGACTTCCCGAAGGTCGCCCGGGTCGTCGAGAACCGGCTGAAGATCGGCATGAAGCTCCAGATGGACTCGACCGTCTCGTACGCCGTCCAGCGCTTCGGCGTGACGACGACGGCGAAGGAGCGCGCCTCGACGTCGAAGTACAACACCTACTACTGGAAGGGCCTGCCGGCAGGCCCGATCTCGAACCCGGGCGCCGCGGCGATCGAGGCGGCGCTGTCCCCGGCGAACGGGACGTGGATCTTCTTCGTCACCGTCAACCCGGACACGGGGGAGACGAAGTTCGGCACGACCGAGGCGCAGAAGCAGGCGATGAACCGAGAGTTCCAGCAGTGGCTCAGGGACAACCCGCAGGACACGAACTGACGGCAGCGGGACCACCGGTGCGGCGGGCCGCCGTCCTCGGCAGCCCGGTCGCGCACACGCTGTCGCCGGTGCTCCACCGCGCGGCGTACGCGGCGCTCGGCCTGACCGCCTGGCGCTACGACGCCGTCGAGGTCGACGAGGCGGGGCTCGCCGGCTTCTTCGCCGGGCTCGACGCGTCGTGGGCCGGGCTGTCGCTGACGATGCCGCTCAAGCGCGCCGTCCGGCCGCTGCTCGTCGCCGAGAGCGACCTCGCGCGCGCCGTCGGGGCGGTGAACACCGTGACGTTCCCGCCGGGCGGCCCGGTCGGGCACAACACCGACGTCCACGGGATCGTCGCGGCGCTGCGCGAGGCCGGGGTGGCCGCCGTGGAGCGGGCCGCTGTCCTGGGCGGTGGCGCGACCGCGTGCTCTGCCGTCGCGGCGCTGCGCGACCTGGGCTGCGAGCGCCCGCTCGTCCACGTCCGGGCGCCGGAGCGGTCCGGCGGCGTCGTCGCCGCGGGGAAGCGGCTCGGGGCCGAGGTCCGGCTCGGGCCCCTCGACCCCGAGGCGATCGCGGCCGGCCGGCCGTCCGTCGTCGTCTCGACGCTTCCCGCCGGAGCGGCGGACGGGTGGGCCGCCCACCTCGTCCGCCGGCTCGGGGATGCCGAGGGCCCCGGCGCCCTGCTCGACGTCGTCTACGTGCCGTGGCCCACACCGCTCGCGGCCGCCTGGGCCGCGGCCGGCGGCCCGGTCGCGTCCGGGTTCGCGATGCTGCTGCACCAGGCGGCCGAGCAGGTCCGGCTCATGACCGGTCTCGAGCCGCCCGTCGTGGCCATGCGGAGCGCCGGCGAGACCGAGGTCGCCCGGCGGCAGGGATCCGCGCGGGCATCGGCCACCAGCCTCTAGCCCGACCGGGTCGGGGGACTGAGCCGACCGGCTGACCAGCCGTCAAGCGCCGCCCGGGGTGTGCCGATGACCGCGGCATGACGGCGATCCGGTCCCTGCTCCCGGTCGCCGGCCGGCGGGCGCCGTGGTGAAGCAGCTCGCGGAGATCCTCCTCGAGAGCGGGTTCGTCGACGAGGCGCAGCTCGCGGCGGCGTACGACGAGCACCAGCGCGAGGGCCGCAGCCTCGGCCGTGTCCTCGTCGAGCACGGCGTCCTCACCGAGGCCCAGCTGGTCGCCGCGCTCGCGCACCAGATCGGTCTGCCGTTCGTCGACCTCACCGACCACAACGTCGACGGCTCGGCGGTCGCCCTCGTCCCGGCCGCGGTGTGCCGCCGGCACGCCGTCCTGCCGATCGGGTACGACGAGGGCCGGCTCGTCCTGGCGATGGCCGACCCGGGCAACGTCTTCGCCCTGGACGACGTCCGGTCGATGACCGGGCTCGAGCTGCGGCCCGTCGTCGCGACCCGCGACGACCTGCTCAACGCCGTCGACCGGTTCTGCCGTGCCGAGGCCGACCTCGACGACCTGACCACGTCGATGGGCTCGGTCGAGGACGAGGACGACCTGGGCCGCCTCAAGGAGGTGGTGGAGGAGGCGCCGATCGTCAAGTACGTCAACCTCCTCATCACCCAGGCGATCCAGGACCGCGCCTCCGACATCCACATCGAGCCCGGCGAGACCGAGCTGCGGGTGCGCTACCGGATCGACGGCGTCCTCCACGACGTCATGCGGTCCCCGCGCTCGATCCAGTCCGGCGTCATCTCGCGGCTGAAGATCATGGCGGACATCGACATCTCCGAGCGGCGCGTCCCGCAGGACGGCCGCCTCTCGGTGTCGGCGCTCGGCCAGAAGGTGGACCTGCGCGTGGCCACCCTGCCCACCGTGTGGGGCGAGAAGGTCGTCATGCGGATCCTCGACAACTCCACGGCGCGGCTGGCGCTGTCCGACCTCGGGTTCACCGCGGAGAACTTCACCCGGTACTCCGCGAGCTTCACCAAGCCCTACGGGATGATCCTCGTCACCGGGCCGACCGGGTCGGGCAAGTCGACGACCCTCTACGCGACGCTCAACCTCATCGCCCGGCCGGAGATCAACGTCATCACGGTCGAGGACCCTGTCGAGTACCGGTTGGCCGGGATCAACCAGGTGCAGGTCAACGCGAAGGCCGGCCTGACGTTCGCCGCCGCCTTGCGCTCGATCCTGCGGTGCGACCCCGACGTCGTCCTCGTCGGGGAGATCCGCGACCACGAGACGGCGCAGATCGCCGTCGAGGCGGCCCTCACCGGCCACCTCGTGCTGTCGACGCTCCACACGAACGACGCTCCGTCGGCCCTGACCCGGCTCACCGAGATGGGGATCGAGCCGTTCCTCGTGGGGTCGGCCCTCGACTGCGTGCTCGCGCAGCGGCTCGCGCGCCGGCTCTGCACCAGGTGCCGGGAGCCCTACGAGCCGACGCCCGAGGAGCTGCTCGCGGCGAGCTACCCGTGGATCCCCGGCCAGGACGTGCCGACGCTGCACCGGGCCGCGGGCTGCCCGGCGTGCGCGCGGACGGGCTACAAGGGCCGGCTGGCGCTCCACGAGGTGATGGCTGTCACCGAGCACATCGAGCGGCTCACCGTGACCCGGGCACCGTCGTCCGACATCGCCGAGGCCGCCACCCGGGACGGCATGCGCCGGCTCCGGGAGGACGGCATGCGCAAGGTGCGCGACGGGGTCACCTCGATCGAGGAGATCCTCCGCGTCGTCGCATAGCGGCAGGGCGGTCGGCTCAAGCGCGCGTTGCCGTGGGCCGACATCGACAGACAGGGCGCGACGCAGTCGTCGCACGGAGCGCGACCCGGACCGCACGGTCCGGACGCCGGCAGGAGGAGGAACGCGTGGAGCGTCACGGGCAGGGCGACCATCCGCCGCAGCAGGCCGCGGCGGTGCCGTACGTCCCGGAGAGCTTCGCGTTCGAGGACCCGGCAGCTCGACCTGCCGGGCCGGTGACCCCTCCCGCTGCCGCACCCGTCGCCGCACCGGCGCTCGAACCGCCCGTGGCTCTACCCGCCGCGGCGCCCGCCACCGCACCCGCCGCCGCCCCCGCCGCCCTGCTGCGGACCGTGCTCCCGGAGCCGCGGGTCGCGGCCGGCCCGGAGGTCGTCGGCGGCGACGCCTACCGCCGTGCGACGACCGAGCAGGGCATCGGCGCGAACGACCTCGACCTCGGCGCGGTGCTGTCCCACGCGCTCGACATCGGGGCCTCCGACGTCCACCTGTCGGCGGGGGCGCCTCCCATCGTCCGGGTCAACGGCGAGCTCACCGGGCTCGACGACCAGGGCGTGCTCGGCGCGCAGATGATCCAGCGGGTCGTCTACGCGATCCTCACGCAGAAACAGCGTGAGCGGTTCGAGGAGGAGCTCGAGCTCGACTTCGCCTACGCGCTGCCGGGGCGTGCCCGCTTCCGGGTCAACGTCTACCGCCAGCGTGAGGCCGTCGGTGCGGCCTTCCGGCAGATCCCCTACGAGATCAAGAGCCTGGAGGACCTCGGCGTCCCGCCCGCCGTGAGCAACTTCGCGACCCTGCCGCGGGGCATGGTCCTCGTGACCGGCCCGACGGGCTCGGGGAAGTCGACGACGCTCGCCGCGCTCGTCGACCTCGCGAACCGGACCCGGCGCGACCACATCATGACGGTCGAGGACCCCATCGAGTTCCTCCACCGGCACAAGTCGTGCCTGGTCAACCAGCGTGAGGTCGGCGAGGACACCCAGTCGTTCGCGAAGGCGCTCAAGCACGTGCTGCGTCAGGACCCCGACATCATCCTCGTCGGCGAGATGCGCGACCTGGAGACGATCTCCGTCGCGCTCACCGCCGCGGAGACCGGCCACCTCGTCTTCGCGACCCTGCACACCCAGGACGCCGCGCAGACGATCGACCGCGTCATCGACGTCTTCCCACCGCACCAGCAGACCCAGGTGCGCACCCAGCTCGCCGGGGCGATCCAGGGCGTCGTCTGCCAGACCCTGTGCAAGACCGCCGACGGCCGCGGCCGGGTGGTGGCCACCGAGGTCCTCGTCGCGACGCCGGCGATCCGCAACCTCATCCGCGAGGGCAAGACCCACCAGATCTACTCCTCGATGCAGGCCGGCGCGCAGTTCGGGATGCACACGCTCGACCAGCACCTCGCCGACCTCGTGCGCACGCGGCGCATCACGTACGAGCTGGGCCTGGAGAAGTGCCACCACACCGAGGACTTCACCCGGCTCACCGGCCGGGCCTAGGAGGCGCACGATGGCGACGGCGACCAAGACGTTCGAGTACTCGGTCAGGGACCGCAAGGGCAAGCTGGTCAGCGGGCGGCTCGAGGCGCCCACCGAGGCGGCGCTCGTGCAGAAGCTCAAGGGGATGGGCTACGCCCCCGTGAGCATCCGCGAGTCCGGCGGCGGGATGAACAAGGAGCTGACCCTGCCGGGCGGCAACCGGGTCAAGCTCAAGGACCTGGCGGTCATGAGCCGGCAGTTCGCCACGATGATCAACTCAGGGCTCTCGCTGCTGCGGGCGCTGGCGATCCTGTCCGAGCAGACCGAGAGCAAGCCGCTCGCGAAGACCCTCGGCGAGGTCCGCAACGCCGTCGAGACCGGGCAGTCGCTGTCGAACGCGCTCGCCAAGCACCCGAAGGTGTTCCCGCCCCTCATGGTGAACATGTGCCGGGCCGGCGAGGTCGGCGGCTTCCTCGACGCCGTGCTGCTCCAGATCGCGGCGAACTACGAGGCCGAGGTCAAGCTCCGCGGCAAGATCAAGTCGGCGATGACGTACCCGGTCGTCGTGTTCGTCATCGCCATCCTCGCGGTCGTCGGGATGCTCCTGTTCATCGTCCCGATCTTCGCGAAGATGTTCTCCGACCTCGGCGGCACGCTGCCCGCGCCGACCCGCGTGCTCGTCTTCCTCTCCGAGGCGATGCGCTGGGCCGCACCGGTTCTCGTCGTCGGCGGCCTGGTCTTCGTCGTCGTCTGGTCGAAGGTCCGGCACGACGAGCGGGTGCTCAGCGTCGTCGACCCGATGAAGATCAAGATCCCGGTCTTCGGCTCCCTGTTCCAGAAGGTGGCGATCAGCCGCTTCACCCGCAACCTCGGCACGATGCTCGCGGCGGGCGTCCCGATCCTGCAGAGCCTGGAGATCGTCGGCGACACGAGCGGCAACATCGTCATCCGCAACGCCGCCCGCGACGTCGAGGAGAGCGTGCGCCGCGGCGAGTCGCTCGCCGGCCCGCTGTCCGAGCACAAGGTCTTCCCGCCGATGGTCGTCCAGATGCTCGCCGTCGGCGAGGACACCGGCGCGATAGACGCCATGCTGCACAAGATCTCGGACTTCTACGACCAGGAGGTCGAGGCCACGACCGAGGCGCTCACGAGCCTCATCGAGCCGTTGATGATCGCGGTCCTCGGCGGCATCATCGGCGCGATGATCATCGCGCTCTACATGCCGATCTTCTCGGTCTTCGACCTCATCAAGTAGCCGGCCGAGTGATCACCGCCGTGCAGCGCGTCGACCCGCTGAACCGGGCGGAACCCCTGATCGACGGTGATCGTGCGGGCACGAGGAGCCCGGACGCCTCAAGCATGCCGGGCCGGGCGCCGACACCATCCACCATGACTGCGTCGCCGGACCTCGCCCGGACATGCCCGCGCGCCGAGCGGTCGGCGGCCGTCGGGGCTGCGGGGCGCCCTCGCGGCGAGGACGCCGGGTTCTCCCTCATCGAGCTCATCGTCGTCATGCTCGTCATCGGCATCCTCGCGGGGATCGCGATCCCGGTGATCCTCGACCAGCGGCAGAAGGCCAACGACGCGGCGACCCGGTCGGACGTCAACCAGGTCGGCAAGCGCGTCGTCGAGTACTGGCTCGGCGGGGCGACGCCGCCGGTCGTCGAGATCTCCGCAGGGCGCTACGTCGTGGCGGGCGAGGACCTCGGCAAGGTGAGCCCGAACGTCGTCGTCGCGGGCGCGAGCCCGACGACCGTCGACACGACGGGCTGGACCGCGGGCGCCTGGTGCCTGGCCCTGACGAACCCCAACGGGTCGCTGGCCGCCGTCCGGTTCTCGGCCCAGCAGGGCCTCGAGACCGGCGGCTGCTCGTCGCCGACCGCGCCCTGACGCGGCCCGGGACCGGACCGCGCTGCTCCGTCCGGGTGATTCGGCCACCCGTGCGGGGGGCGGACCGGGACCAGCCCTTCAAGGACGGGCCCCGGCTGCCGATGAAAGACCGTCATCGCCACCCTGCGTCCTGGGCCCCGCCCGACGACGCGTCAGTCTCCAGAGAAGGGGCTCAGCCCATGCTCGCTCGCATCCGCAGGTCCGTCGACGAGAAGGACTCGGGCTTCACGCTCATCGAGCTTCTCGTCGTCATGATCATCATCGGCATCCTCGCCGCGATCGCCATCCCGGTCTTCCTGTCCCAGCGCGCCAAGGCCCGCGACACCGCGGTCAAGGCGGACGTGTCCACGCTGGGCAAGGAGATCGCCACGTACTTCGTCGACAACACCACCGCACCGGCCGTGGCCCAGGCCTCGAGCCGCTACACCGTCGCCGGTGCGGACGCCGGCAAGTCGAGCAGCGGCGTCGCCCTGGTGACGACGTTCGGCGCGACGACGACGGCCACCGGTACGTCGGCGACGACGACCGGCTGGACCGCGGCCGGCTGGTGCATCGCGCTGTCCGACCCGAACGGCAGCACGAAGACCTTCAAGTACTCGGCGCAGAACGGCCTCGAGTCCGGTCAGTGCGCCAGCGCCACCGCGCCGTGACCGTGGTGGTCTGACAGCAGGCCCGTCGTCAGGGGCGGCTCCCCCGGTGGGGAGCCGCCCCTGACGCGTTCGGCCCGGGTGGACCGGCCACCGGCCACCGGCCATCGGTCACCGGCCACCGGGCACCGGCCGCTGGCCACCGGTCACCGGCCGCTGGCCACCGGTCACCCGGACGGCGGACCGCCGCCCGGGCGGAGCCCGGTGACCGCTCTCAAGCGATCGACCCGGCGCGTCGATGAACCGGCGGAGCAGTGGCGGACCGTGCGGCAGGCGCGGCGTCCGGGAGGCGGAGGACAGATGCGGCGAGGACCACGGGCCGACGGCGGGTTCACCCTCGCCGAGGTCCTCGTCGCGATGAGCGTCTTCAGCGTGCTCGTGACGATCGTGCTCGGCCTCGTGGTGCGCACGGCGGGAGTGGCGGCGTCCAACGACCGTCGCGTCGTGGCGGCGAACCTCGCCGCGCGGCAGATCGAGTCGGCCCGGTCCCAGCGGGCCGTCGACATCGCCGACGGTCTGACGACGCGCTCCGAGACCGTCGGCGGGGTCGGCTACACGGTCAAGCAGACCGCCACCTACGTGCCGGCCGACGCGACGACGAGCGTGTGCACCGCGACCGGCAGCGCGCTGGCCTACAAGCTCGTGACCGTCACGGTCACCTGGCCGGACATGGGCCGGGTCAAGCCGGTCCGCGCGGACACGCTGCGTGCCGTCGGGATCGGCGACGACGGCCTCGACGCGACGACCGGCTCGGTCGCCCTGGCCGTCGTCGGCGCGGACGGCGCCCCGGTGTCGGACCTCGTCGTGACGCTCTCGCCCGGCGGCGACACCCGGACGACCGGTGAGGACGGCTGTGCCGTCTTCACCTCGCTCGCCCCGACCACGTACACGGCGAGCGCGAGCGCCACCGGCTACGTCGGCACCGCGAACGCCCAGACGGCGAGCATCACGAGCCTCGGGGTCACGGCCGGCGGCGTCGCGCGCGGCACGCTCATCTACGACACCGACCGCGCGATGACCTTGACGCTCTCGGGTCCCGCGGGCTACCAGGCCCCGGCGGGTGTCCGTACCGTGCTGCGCAACACGTTCGTCAGCGAGACGCCCTACCCGGTCTGCTCGGGCGCCCCGGCGGGCTGCGTCACGGCGCTGCCCGGTCAGGCGCAGTACCTCTTCCCGGCCGTCTACGACGTCTGGGCAGGCACGTGCTCGGACGCCAAGACGGCGACCGGCGCGCCCGTCGTCGTCGACCTGCAGCCCACGGCGGCCGACGGCACGACCGTCGCGCTGCCCATGGGCCGTGCGCTCGTCGACGTGCGGTCCCTGCTCGGCGTGAGCCTCGCCGGGCGCACCGTGACGGCGACGCACGCCCCCGAGGCGACCGGCCTCGGCCAGCGCTGCGTCGCCGGCGAGTCCTACGCGCTGCCGGCGACGGTCACCGGCGGAGCGGGCGTGCTCCTGCCGGCAGGCACGTGGACGTTCAGCGTTGCGGGCGGGCTCGCGCCCGTCACCGCCACCCTGTCGACGACCGCGACGACGGACGTCGTCCTCACGGTGACGGCGTGAGCGGCCTGCTCCGTCGCGCGGTCCGCCGGCGACGGGACGCGGGGGTGTCCGTCGTCGAGCTCGCCGTCACCGCGGCGGTCGGCTCCGTCGTCCTCGCCGGGGTCGCCTCGGTGGCGATCGGGGCCCTCGACGCGTCCACGACCATCGGCGTGCGGGCGGGCACGTCGGGCGACGCGCGGATCGCCGGCGAGGTGATCACCCGGAGCCTGCGGGTCGCCGCCCGGCCCAAGGGCGAGCAGGCCGCGCTCGTCGCCGCGACCCCCACCGCGGTGACGTTCTACGCCCTGCTCAACCGGTCCGGCGCTGCCCAGTCGACCGACACCGTGCCGTCGTACGTCGAGCTCGGCTGGAACGGCACGTGCGTGACCCGGCGGGTCACTGCGGGGGTCGTCGTCGCCAGCCCGCCGGTGGGCGGTCCCTACTACACCTGGACGCCGTCCGGGGCATCGACGTGCGTGGTCCGGACGACGACGGCCCCCGCCTACGCGTACTACGCGACAGCCGTGCTCAGCACCGGTGGCGTCGACACGGTCCCGCTCAGCCTCGCCGCAGGCAGCCTGACCGCCGGTGAGCGACGGTCGGTGCAGAGCGTCGAGGTGCGGCTGACCGTCGTCGACCCGCGCAACCCTGCCGTCCCGGGTGCCCCCGTCGTCTCCCGGGTCACGCTCACGAACGTCCTCACCGACGCCGGAGGTCTCTAGATGCCCAGGGATCGTACCGACCAGCCGCCCCGCGACGAGGGCGTGGCCCTGCTCACCGTGCTCGGCACGATGGCGATCGTCACGCTGTTCCTGCTGACGTCGCTCGGCTACGTCCTCGGCCAGTCACCGGTGGCCCGCGAGGACCAGGACGCCAAGGCCGCCCAGGCCGCCGCGCAGGCGGGCGTCGACGAGTACGTCGCGCGGCTCACCGCGAACGACAGCTACTGGACCCTCGGGAACACCGACACGGCGAACCCCGCGTTCGCCGCCGGACGCACGATCCAGGGCTCCGGCGGCAAGGCGGCGTCCTACCGCTACCAGGTGCTCTCGACGGCCGCCCAGACCGCCCGCGACGGCACGATCCGGCTCCAGGCCACCGGCACGTCGAGCCCCGGCAACGGGACGACGCCGGTCAGCCGCACGCTCACCGCGACGCTGCAGCCCAAGGGGTTCCTCCGGTACATCTACTTCAGCGACGTCGAGGTCCTCGACCCCGAGCTGTTCTACTCGTTCACCTACGTCACTGTGGCCGGCTCGTCCTACTGGAACAGCGGCACGTACGGCAACCGCTACCGCTACGTCGACCTCGGACCCGGGGTGCGTCAGGCCTGCGGCGCCTATTACTACGCCGGTCGGTCCACCCCGGCGTTCACCGCGTCGTCGTCGACGCCGGTCACCGTGTGGGACACCACCACGAACGCGGCGACGTCGACGACCCTCACGAGCGGGACGGTGTCCGGCTTCTCCTGCGTGGAGATCCAATGGGCGTCCGGAGACATCGTCGCCGGGCCGCTGCACAGCAACGACGCGCTCCGGGTCGGCGGGAGCCCGCTGTTCACCGACCCGGTCACCGAGTCGAGCTGGACCAACCCTCCGGACCCGGCACGTCGCTGGTGGAGCAGCGGGACGCCGAGCACCGGCACGACGGCCCAGCCCGGCTACTGGCCCGTCTACGCCGCGCCGCTGGCGATGCCGAACGGCAACTCCGAGCTGCTCAAGTACGTCGAGCCGCGGGTGGACGACGTGACCGCGGCGCCCGGGCCTGGCTGCTACTACACCGGCCAGACGCGGATCGTCTTCCAGGGCACGACGATGCGCGTCCTCAGCCCGTCGACGACGAGCGCTCCGTCACGCTGCCTCGACGTCGCCAACCGGAACACCGAGCAGACCAAGGCGATCCCGCCGGTCATCTACGTCGACTCGACGTCGGCGTCGTGCACCTACGGCGCGCTCGGCTACCCGATCGCCGGGGAGTGGCTCGGCGGCGTGACGACCGACTACTCGTGCACCCGCGGCACCGTCTTCGTCTCCGGCACCGTGGGCGGCCAGGTGACGGTGGCCTCCAAGGACGACGTCGTGGTGACCGGTGACCTGCTCACCGCGGACGGGGCGACGGGGACCGACATGATCGGGCTCGTCGCGGGCAACTACGTCTGGGTCTACCACCCGGTCGACGGCAGCGGAGGGCACAGCAACCTGCTCTCCTCGGGCGCGACGCCGCGCACCCTGCATGCCGCGATCCTGTCGCTGCGGCACAGCTTCATCGTCCAGAACTGGCAGTACGGCGCGGCGCTGTCGACGACGACGACGAACAAGCTGACCGTCCTCGGCTCGATCTCGCAGCGCTACCGCGGCCCCGTCGGGACCGGCAACAGCGGCGGCCCGGTGAGCGGGTACATCAAGAACTACCTCTACGACCAGCGGCTGAGGAACCTGCAGCCGCCGTACTTCCTCAAGCCCGACGCGACGCCGTGGCAGGTGGTCACGGTGACCGACGGATGACCGCCCCACCGTTGGCACTACGGTTCTGCGCGTGCTGATCGTCGCGTGCGGGATCCTCGGCCTGCTCGTCGGGTCGTTCCTCAACGTCGTCGTCGCGCGGGTCCCCGACGGGCGCTCGGTCGTCCGGCCGCCGAGCGCATGCCCGGCATGCGGCGTCCGGATCGCTCCTCGGGACAACGTCCCGGTGCTGTCGTGGCTGCTCCTGCGCGGCCGGGCCAGGTGCTGCGGCGCTCCTATCCCGGTGCGCTACCCGCTCGTCGAGGCCGGCACGGCGGTCGCGTTCGGCGCGGTCGCGGCGTGGCTCGGGCCGGTCGCGGTGCTCCCGGCGTTCCTCTTCCTCGCCGCGGTGAGCATCGCCCTGGCGCTCGTCGACATCGACACCTTCCGGCTGCCGTTCGTGATCGTCGCGCCGTCGTACCCGGTCGCCGCGGTGCTGCTCGGCGGCGCGAGCCTCGTGGAGCGCGACAACGGGTCCGCCCTGCGCGCACTCGTCGGCGGGGCCGCCCTGTGGCTGCTCTACCGGCTCCTGCACGCCGTCTACCCCCGCGGCATGGGGTACGGGGACGTGCGTCTCGCGGGCGTGCTCGGGATGTACCTCGGCTGGCTCGGCTGGTCGGCGCTCGTCACCGGCGCCTTCTTCGGCTTCGTCGTCGGCGGCCTCGGCGGCACCGTCGTCGTGGTCGCCGGCCGGGGCTCGCTGAAGACCCACATCCCGTACGGGCCGTACATGCTCGTCGGGGCGTGGCTCGGTGCCGTCTGGGGTCCGTCCGTCGCGGGCGCCTACCTGCGCGCCGCAGGGCTGTAGCCCGCACGGACGCCGTGCCGCGTGACCGTCGGTCATCCGGGGTCCGCCGATCGGACGAAGCGCGCCCCGTCCGGCCTACCACGGTGGCCGCCGTCCTCAAGCGGACCGCAGCCACCACCGATCCACGAACCGGAGCCCGATGCGACCTGCGCCGGGCCTGGTGGTGAAGGGGATGGGCGCATGGCGGGTCGCACGGCCATCGGTCTGGACATCGGGACGTCGGTGGTCCGGGCGGTCGAGCTGTCCTACGGCCGTTCCGGCATCACCCTGGAGCGCTTCGGGCAGGTCGTCCTCCCCGAGGGCGCCGTCCGGGACGGCGAGGTCGTCGACGCCGACCCGGTGACGGCGGCGCTGCGCCAGCTCTGGTCCGCCACCGGCTTCTCCCACAAGCGCGTCGTCATGGGGGTGGCGAACCAGCGCGTCATCGTCCGCCAGCTCGAGCTGCCCTGGATGCCCAAGGACGAGCTGCGGGTGAGCCTGCCCTTCCAGGTGCAGGACTTCCTGCCCATGCCCGTCGAGCAGGCGGTCCTCGACTTCTTCCCTGTCGAGGAGACGACCGACGCCTCGGGCTCCCGCGCACTGCGCGGCCTGCTCGTCGCCGCCGCCCGCGAGACCGTCCTGGCGAACGTGCGCTGCGCCGAGCGCGCCGGCCTCACGGCGGTGAGCGTCGACCTCACCTCCTTCGCGGTCCTGCGGTCGATGGGCAAGCAGACCGGGTCGGACGTCGAGACCGAGGCCCTCATCGACATCGGCGCCCGGGTCACGAACGTCGTCGTCCACTCCGCCGGGATGCCGCGCTTCGTCCGCATCCTGCTCATGGGCGGCCAGGACATCACCGACGCCGTCGCCGACCGGCTCGGCATCAGCGTCGCCGAGGCGGAGGCGCTCAAGCAGACCGCGGCACACAGCGGTTCGTCCGAGGACCTCGCGGCCGTCACGAAGGCGCTGACGGCGACCGCCCAGGAGTTCGTCGACGAGATCCGCAACTCCCTCGACTACTACGCGGCCTCGACGCCGGGCGTCCCGCTCGAACGGATCCTGCTGTCCGGCGGCGGGTCCCGCCTCGACGGCCTCGCCGAGCAGCTCTCGGCGGCCACCCGGCTGCCGGTCGTCGCCGGTGACCCCCTGTCGGCGCTGCGGATCGGCCGCACGGGTCTGGACGACAACCAGCTCGCCTTCGTCCGGCCGCTGGCCGCCGTCCCCGTCGGACTCGCCCTGGGAGCCATGTGATGTCGGTCGACGTCCAGCAGCAGCAGTCCGCGCGACCGCCGTCCCAGCTGGGCGGGATCCGCGTCGACTGGGCGCCGGTGCCGAAGGTCAACCTGCTCCCGCAGGAGACCCTCGACGCCCGCCGGTTCCGTGGCGTCCAGCGGATCCTCGTCGGCGGGGTCCTCGGCACCGTCGCTCTGGCAGGGCTGGGTTTCGTCTGGGCCCTTCACGACGTGTCGGTGGCACGCGCCGAGCTCGACGTCTCGCAGGCGCGGACGGCCCAGCTGCACACCGAGGAGGCCAAGTACGCCGACGTGCCGCGCCTGCTCGCCCAGGTCGAGCGGGCGAAGACCGCCCGCACGCAGGCCCTCGGCCGCGACGTGCTCTGGTACCGCTTCTTCGACGACCTCGCCTCCGCGACACCGTCCACGGTCTCGCTGACGAACGTGTCGGTCGCGATGCAGACGACCGCCGCCGGGGCCGCGTCCGCCGACCCGCTCACGCCGACGGGCCTGGGGATCGTCACGTTCTCCGGCTCCGGGGACCGTTTCCCGGACGTCGCGACGTGGCTGGAGTCGGTCGCGACGATCGACGGTCTCGACGGCTCGACGCTGCAGAGCGCCACCCGCGCGGCCGGCGGCACCGAGGGCCCCGTGACCTTCTCGTCGAAGATCGTCATCGACGAGACCGCGCTCTCGCACCGGTTCGACGGGAAGGCCTCCTGACATGCTGACCAGCCGAACCGCACGTTGGGCCGCCGGGACGGCGCTGCTCTGCGTGGCCCTGCTCGCCGTGAGCTGGCTGCTCCTCGTCTCGCCGCGGCGGGCCGAGGCGGCCGAGCTGCGCGACCAGAACGTCGCGACGCAGACGCAGAACGACCTGCTCGAGGTGAAGATCGCGCAGCTACGGTCGCAGTTCGCCAGGCTGCCCGAGAGCCAGGCCGAGCTGGCCGACATCCTGGCGCAGATGCCCGCCGACGCCGGGATGCCGCGCCTGGTGCGTGATCTCGACGCGATGGCCAAGGAGTCCGGCGTCGAGCTCACGAGCCTCACGCCCGGCGCCGCGCAGCCGCTGGTCCTCGATGCTGCCGTGCCGGCCCCGGCCGGCGCCGGCACCGCAGCGGCCGGCACCGCAGCGGCAGGGGCCGCCGCCGGCAGCGGCGCGGGGGTCGCCGGGGCGACCACGGGAGCAGCGGCCACGGTGTCCGTGGTCTCGGTACCGGTCACCCTCGTGGTCTCCGGGGACTACTTCCAGACCGTGGCGTTCCTCAAGCAGCTCCAGACGAAGATGCCCCGGGCGTTCCTCGTGACGACCGTCCAGATGGCGGCCGGCAGCGGTGCCGGCACGGCGTCAGGGTCGGCGTCCGGCTCGGCGACCAGCGGCCAGGTCCAGGTGACCGTGACCGGCTCGGTGTTCGCCCTGCCGGGGATGAGCGCCGACGCGCTGTCGACCGGCTCCGCCGCCGCGACCGCGACGGCGAAGAGCCCGATGGCCGGTGGTGCCACCGCGGCGCCGTCGGCCACGACGACCGCTCCGGCGGTCGAACCCTCGGCGGGTGCCGGGGCCACGGCGACGGCGTCGCCCTCCGCCACCCCCAGCCGGGAGGACTCGTGAGCCAGGAGCCGCAGTTCGGGTCGCTGTTCGGTGCCCCGGCCGGGTCGCCGTCGGGCCTGCCGTCGACCGCGCCGGCCGACGAGCCGCCCGGGACGCCTGCGGGCGGCCGTGGTTCGGGCGGTGCCGGTGACGGTGCCGGCGGGGGTGCCTGGTGGCGACGCCGGGAGGTCGCCGTCGCGGCGGCCGCCGCCGGGGTCGCCGTCGTCCTCGGGGTCGTCGGCTTCGTCGCCCTCGGCGGCGGCGGGGACGACATCCCGCTCGGCGGTGCCGTCGCCCGCGCGGCGACGCCGACCGCGACGTCCACGACCGAGGCCACGACCGAGCCGACGAGCCGCCCGGGGGGCCGCAACCCGTTCGGCGACAAGGCGGCGGTCGGCGGCAACACGACCGGCACGCCGTCCGTGCCGGCCGCGTCGAGCGCCCGGCCGACAACGGTCACGACGGTGACGAAGACCGTCGCCGGCCCGGCCGTGACGACGACGCGGACGAAGACCGCGACGACCACGGTCACCACCACGGTGACCGCCGACCCGGTCTATCTCTACCTGCGCGCGCTCACCGGGGCCCACGGGTCGGCCGACTTCACGGTGAACGAGGACCAGGTCGACGGTGTCGACGAGGGCGACGCGTTCTACTCGGGTGACATCACGTTCACGTCGACGACGAGCAGCACGTGCCTGAGCGTCACCCACGGCGGGGACCCGTACGCCGTCTGCGTCGGCGAGGTCGTCAAGCTCGGGTGACCTCGCGGCGCCGCTGACCGACAGCGGCCGGACCCCGGCCGGCGCCACGCGGCCGGGCGTCCGCCGCTCGGGCTGGCCCCGGGACCGCCGGGAGGCCGTGGGAGGATCGGCTCATGCTGCGCTGGCTCACTGCGGGGGAGTCGCACGGTCCCGCTCTCGTCGGCGTCATCGAAGGCATGCCGGCCGGGGTGCGGCTGACGAGCGACGACGTCCGCGCCGCGCTCGAGCGCCGTCGACTCGGCCACGGCCGCGGCGCGCGGATGAAGTTCGAGCAGGACGCCGTCCGCTTCCTCGGCGGCCTCCGGCACGGCCTCACCCAGGGCGGTCCGGTCGCGGTCGAGGTCGGCAACACGGAGTGGCCGAAGTGGGAGACCGTCATGGCGGCCGACCCGGTGCCGCCGGAGGACCTCGCGGCGCAGGCGCGCAACGCGCCGCTCACGCGGCCGCGGCCTGGCCACGCCGACCTCGTGGGCATGCAGAAGTACGGCTTCGACGACGCGCGGCCGGTCCTCGAGCGGGCCAGCGCCCGGGAGACCGCCGCCCGGGTGGCGCTCGGCGCGGTCGCGGCCGCCTTCCTCGAGCAGGCGGCCGGTGTCCGCCTGGTGAGCCACACCGTCGGGATCGGCGCCGTGGAGGTCCCGGAGGGCAGCGACCTGCCCGCGCCGGACGACGTCAAGGCCCTCGACGCCGACCCGGTGCGCTGCCACCACGCGGTGACGAGCGCCGCGATGGTCGCCGAGATCGACGCGTGCCGCCGGGACGGGGACACTGTCGGTGGCATCGTCGAGGTGCTCGCCTACGGGCTGCCGCCGGGGCTGGGCAGCCACGTGCACTGGGACCGCAGGCTCGACGCCCGGCTCGCCGGTGCGCTCATGGGTGTCCAGGCCATCAAGGGGGTCGAGGTCGGCGACGGCTTCACGACCGCTCGGCGGCGGGGTTCGGCCGCGCATGACGAGATCGAGCGGTTCGACGGTGTGATCCGGCGACGCAGCGGGCGCGCGGGGGGCACGGAGGGGGGCATGTCCACCGGAGACGTGCTGCGGGTACGCGCCGCGATGAAGCCGATCTCGACGGTGCCCCGCGCGCTCGACACGGTCGACGTGGCGACGGGTGAGCCCGCGGTCGCCATCAACCAGCGCTCGGACGTGTGTGCCGTCCCGGCCGCCGGGGTCGTGGCCGAGGCGATGGTCGCGCTCGTCCTGGCGGACGCCGTCCTGGAGAAGTTCGGCGGCGACAGCGTCCCCGAGACCGCGCGCAACGTCCGTGGCTACCTCGACGGGCTGCCCGACCTCCTGCGCAGCGAGGGCTCGTGACGGCCACTCCTGCCGACGACACGCCGGCGGGCGGGGCTGCCGCCGCCGAAGGCCGCGCGGGAGAGCCGGCGCGGCCGCTCGTCGTCGTCGTCGGTCCGATGGGCTCGGGCAAGTCGACGGTCGGCCGCATCCTCGCCCGCAGGCTCGGGGTCGCGCTGCGCGACACCGACGCGGACGTCGAGGCGCGGGCCGGCAAGAGCGTGTCCGACATCTTCGTCGACGACGGCGAGCCGGTGTTCCGCGACCTCGAGCGGCAGGCGGTGGTGGCGGCGCTCGACGAGCATCCGGGCGTCCTCGCGCTCGGCGGCGGCGCCGTCATGGACCCCCTCACCGAGGAGGCGCTCCGCGGTCACACCGTCGTGTTCCTCGACGTCCAGGTGACCGACGCGGCGCGCCGGATCGGCCTCAACCGGGACCGGCCGCTGCTGCTCGGCAACCCCCGTGCGCAATGGCTGCGGATCATGGAGCGGCGGCGTCCGGTCTACCAGCGCGTGTCGACGGCTGTCGTCCCGACGGACGGCCGCACGCCCGAGGAGGTCGCCGAGGCGGTCCTCTCGGAGCTGGCCCTCGGGGAGCGGGCATGACGGGACAGCACGGCTCGATGCGCGCGGACCCGGCCCGGGCGGGGGGCGTCACGAGGATCCGGGTCGGCCCCGGGCTCGCGGGTGACCCGGCCGGCACCGACGCGTACGACGTCGTCGTCGGCCACCAGCTGCTCGGCGAGCTGCCCGGACTGCTCGGGGGCGCCCAGCGAGTCCTCGTGGTCCACCCGAGGGGCCTGCGGGCCACCGGGGAGGCGGTCCGCGAGGACCTGCTCGCGGCTGGTCACGAGACGTATCTCGCCGAGGTCCCGGACGGCGAGGAGGCGAAGACCTCGGCCGTCCTCGCGTTCTGCTGGGGCGTCCTCGGTCAGGCCGGCTTCACCCGGACCGATGCCGTCGTCGGTGTCGGCGGGGGAGCGGTCACCGACCTCGCCGGCTTCGTCGCCGCGACGTGGCTGCGCGGGGTGCGGGTCGTCCAGGTGCCGACGACGCTGCTGGCGATGGTCGACGCCGCGGTGGGCGGCAAGACGGGCGTCAACACGACCGAGGGGAAGAACCTCGTCGGCGCGTTCCACCCGCCGTCCGGGGTGCTGTGCGACCTCGCAGCGCTCGAGACGCTGCCCCGCAACGACCTCGTCGCGGGGCTCGCCGAGGTCGTCAAGACCGGGTTCATCGCCGACCCGCGGATCCTCGAGGTGCTCGAGAACGACCCGGACGCGGCGACGACGTGGGACGCGCCCGCCCTGCGCGAGCTCGTCGAGCGCAGCGTCGCGGTCAAGGCCCGGGTCGTCACCGAGGACCTCGAGGAGTCGTACCTGCGCGAGATCCTCAACTACGGCCACACGTTCGGCCACGCCGTCGAGCAGGTCGAGCGGTACACGTGGCGGCACGGTGCGGCGGTGAGCGTCGGGATGGTCTTCGCCGCCGAGCTCGGCCGGCTCGCGGGGCGGACCCCGGAGAGGCTCGTCGACCGGCACCGGGACGTCCTGCGCCGGCTCGGGCTGCCGCTGACGTACGCGGGCGGTCGGTGGCCCGCGCTGCTCGAGGCGATGCGCCGCGACAAGAAGACCCGCGGCGACCTGCTGCGCTTCGTCGTCCTCGAGGACGTCGGCCGCCCCGTCCGCCTCGAAGGCCCGGACCCCGCGCTGCTCGTCGCTGCCTA